>Ga0187827_10005436_pt1 | contig 15115 bp, 14 predicted proteins | sample ETNtaG_39_FD_167969 | JGI IMG/M metagenome (GOLD analysis project Ga0187827, IMG submission 167969) | Marine microbial and viral communities from oxygen minimum zone, Eastern Pacific Ocean - ETNP2014_SV_150_PacBio MetaG (Illumina Assembly) | ecosystem: Environmental > Aquatic > Marine > Hypoxic...
CTCCTTTCAAATCAAATCGCTCAAATTCTGATGATCCGCATTTTTTGCAAATACTTCTTGGAGGGAAATTAATCCAATCGCAACCTTTGCATTTATTCCCAATGAAATTATATCGTTGTGGTATTTCTCTCCAAAAGCGTGGTACATTATTCATTGTGAAAAGATATGAACAGATGCAGTACCCCCACTACCACCAACATTATGAGTAAGAACATATTCCGCACCAGAAACTTGACGAGGACCTGCTTTGCTTCGGAGCTGAAGAACTGCTTCAACAACTTGCGCAACACCAGTTGCACCAACAGGATGACCTTTTGCTTTTAATCCTCCAGATGTGTTAATTGGAATTGAACCAGACAACGCAGTTTCACCATCTTGAACAAATCTTCCACCTTGTCCTTTCTCGCAAAATCCTAAATCTTCTATTGCACAAAGTTCAGCAATTGTGAAACAATCGTGGACTTCGGCGCAGCTTACCTGTTTTGGAGTGATGCCGGCCATTTCATAAGCTTTGCGCGATGCTTCAACTGTTGCACCAAGTCTGCAAATATCTTTTCGATTGTGCAAAGCAATTGAACCAGTTGCTTGGCCTGTTCCAGCAAGCCAAATTGGATTATCGCAAAATTCTTTTGCTTTCTCTGCGCTTGCAAGAATTACAACAGCAGCGCCGTCACTTACAGGCGAGCAATCCAGTAATTTAATTGGATCTGCGATTTTCGCAGAATTAAGAACATGATCAATTGTTATTTTTTTACGGAAATGTGCTTTAGGATTTTTCTCACCATTGTCGTGATTCTTCACAGCAATTTGTGCAAGCTGTTCCTCAGTTGTTCCGTGCTCGTACATGTGCCTGCGCGCAATCATTGCATATAATGCTGGGAAAGTTACTCCTTGGAATGCTTCCCATTCCTGATCTGCTGCAGTTGAAAGTGCGCTGGTTGTGTGACTTGTAAGAACATCAGTCATTTTCTCTACTCCACCTGCAACAACCACATCATGCATTCCAGATTTCACAGCCATGTAAGCAGAAGCAACCGCCATACCACCAGATGCGCACGCAGCTTCAATTCGCATTGCTGGTTTTGGAAGCAGAGCAGTGTGGTCCATTGCTAAAGAAGCAAGATGTTCTTGGCCAATGAATTGACCGCCACTCATGTTACCGCCGAACAGCGCGTCTATATCGTCGGATTTGATTCCAGCATCTTGAATTGCTTCCGCACCAGATTTGACAAATAAGGTTCGGAACGATTCATCCCAAAGTTCTCCGAACTGTGTAATTCCGATTCCGATTACAGCAACTTCTTTTTTCATTCGAGTTTTAACTTCCCCCTGTACTTTGCATATGTGCCGTAGTCAATGTATTTGCGTTTGTTAATGTAAGACATTGTTCGAGGCGCGAGATCACGAACCTCATCGATTTTGTCAGTGATTGTAAAAACAAAAGAATCTGAACCAGCGCCAGAGCCGTATGAAGTTACAAGAATTTGCTCTCCTGGTTGCGCCACATCAAGAACTGCAGAAAGCGCAAGCGGAACACACCCTGAATAAGTATTTCCAATTCGAGGAGAAAGAAGTCCTGGCTCGACTTGTTCCTTTGTAAAGCCGAGTTTTTTTGAAACTTGAATAGGAAACTTTCCATTTGGTTGATGAGGAATAAAATAAGTAAAATCGCTTGGGGATTTTCCAATTTTTTTCAGCATATTTTCAGTTGCTGAAATTGTGTGTTTGAAATATGCAGGTTCGCCAGTGAATCGACCACCGTGTTGTGGATACTCTTGATTTTCCCTGCGCCAGAAATCTGGAGTGTCCGTTGTGAATGAAAGAGTTTCATCAAGATTTGCAATAATGTTTTCTCTGCCGATAATAAAAGACGCGCCACCAGCAGCTGCAGTGTATTCAAGTGCGTTGCCAGGTGCACCTTGTGATGTGTCTGCACCGCATGCAAGACCATAATCAACCATGCAACTTTTTACTAAACCAGTAATTGCTTGCATTGCAGCAGTGCCTGCTTTGCATGCGAATTCGAAATCCGCTGCAGTCAGGTTCGGTGTTGCTTCAAGAGCTTCGGCGAGAATTGTGGCTGTGGGTTTAACAGCGTAAGGATGTGATTCAGAGCCAACGTAAATCGCTCCGAGTTTTTCCGGTTCAATCCGAGCCCGCTTCATTGCGTTTCTGCTAGCCTCTACTGAGATAGTCGCTGTATCCTCGTCAGGAGCCGGAACTGCCTTCTCTTGGACATTTAAGCCATTCTTAATACTGTCAGCTGAACCGCCCCACACTTTCGCAATCTCCTCAACAGAGATACGATAGCACGGAACATAAGCACCATAGCCAACAATTCCCACATTCATACTCAAACACAGGAATTTGTTTTAATAATGGTTGCGAACTGGAAGAAAAAGTTGCAGATGTTAGTAAAATATTTGCAGAGATAGGATAGTAAACATTATTAACTTTCCAAACTACACCCCAGATATGGTTGTAGATATAGATAAAATACCAGTGGAAAGATTCATTAAAGCAGCAATAAATCCAACATCAACATTACTATTTTTAATAGAATTTTATTACAAAAATAAAAAACTGTTTCCTGTGTTACCAACAGACCTAGAGAAAAAAATCAAAAAAATAAAACCAAAACTAAGGCAACAGAAAACAAGAGGACTGCTAAAAATCGCCAAAGCAGGAAAATTCCCAGAATGGATAGATGGAACACTTAAAGAGCTTGGAACGTGGGTGCGGAAAAATAAGAAAATAAGTGATGATGAAATTCTGATGCATTTGAGAGAATATTTAGGAGGACAAATAAACCAACTTATGCGGTCCTTTAGAATTCCAGGTGAAAAAACAGTATCAAACTTCAGACAAACGCGGCACGGAGATTGTTTAGCAATGTCAACTGTTTTTGGAGAAATAGCACGAGCACTTAACTACAAAATCCAATTTGAAACCTGTAGCTACAAACAAGTGGATTTAGATAAGTTTTCAAAAGAAGAACGAGGAATAATTGAAGGGATGGGAGCATTCGGGCATGCTTATGTAATAGTAAACAACAAACAGTATGACGTATCATTAGAAAAAGAAGGAACAAAGCACAAAGGAGAACTAGAAACAAAAAAAGAAAGAGCAGCAACAATATGGCTAAACCAAATAATCATGTTACGCCAGTTAGAAAGATATGAAGCAGCCTTAATATGTTATAACATAATAACAAAACTAATTCCAACCGCTCCAGAAATATGGTATAACAGAGGAAATTTCCTCAATCATATTAAAAGACCTGAGGAAGCACTAGAATCTTATAATAAGGCAATAAAAGCAGACCCAAATTTTGAAGGCGTTTGGAACAATAAAGCAGTTACACTCGCCTCTTTAGGAAGATACAAAGAAGCACTCACATGTATGACGAAAGCATTAGAACTAACACCAAAAAATCATCCAGGTAGAGAAAAAGTAGAAATGCTGAAAGAAAAACTAGAGGAAACAATCTTAAGACAGGCTTTATTCCCATAAAAAACCAATAATAAGATATATAAGAAAAACGCTACTAGATTTTAATCATGGATTTAGAAAAGCGCATTGAGCTTATCACAAGAGAACCAATTGAAGAAGTTATTACTCAAGAGGATTTGAAAGAATTATTAGAAACTAAAACTTCACCACGAGCTTATGATGGTTTTGAACCATCTGGACTTTTGCATTTGGCATCTGGGTTGATGCGCGCTGAGAAAATCAAAGATCTTCAAGAAGCGAAAGTGAAATTTGTTTTATGGGTTGCTGATTGGCACGGTTGGATTAATAACAAAATGGGCGGCGATCTTGATTTAATAAAAAAATGTGGAGAGTATCTTGTAGAAGGCTGGAAAGCGTGTGGCGTTGACACAAAGAAAGTTGAAGTCCGTTGGGCTTCTGATGAAGTTCAAAATGGAGATTATTGGAAAGGTGTTTTAGAAGTTGCGAAAAAGAATACTATAAACAGAGCTACTCGAGCTGGAACAATAATGGGACGAAAGGAAGCAGATATGCAATACACCTCTCAGCTCTTTTACCCAATGATGCAATCATGGGATCCGTTCTGGCTTGATATTGATATTTTACAATTGGGAATGGACCAGAGGCGTGCAACAGTATTGACAAGAGAAGTTGCACCAAAACTTGGTTATGGAAAAAAGGTTTGTATTCATCACCATCTTCTTGCTGGTTTGCACGGCGCTGGAGAAGGACGAATGGGACAAGAGCAAGCTGATTTGAAAATGAGCAAATCAAAAGTTGGTTCTTGCATATTTATTCACGATTCCAAAAAAGAAATTCAGGAAAAATTGAATAAGGCACATTGTCCAGAGAAAGTGACAGCCGACAACCCAGTTATGGAAATGTGGCGATACATTATTTTCAGAAAAATTAAAGATTATACAATCAAGAGACCAGCGAAGTTCGGTGGCAATTTGGAAATTCAGAATTACGCTGAATTAGAGAAACTATATTCTGCAGGGAAACTGCATCCAATGGATTTGAAGAACGCAACTTCTGAAGTTATGGATAAAATTTTAGCTCCAGTTAGGAAACATTTTGAGAAAGGAAAGGCGAAAGAGTTATATGAAATAGTAAAGAAAGCTAAAGAGTTGTGAAAAAGGACTACAGAGAAATTCGAAGCGAGAAGGGGCACATTATTCGTATTTACAAAAAAGGAATTCCATTAAATGAAATTATTTCAGGTGTGAGAGATGGGGAGAAAAAATCTGATGACGACGAACAATTAGATTCAACTATTTCTAAAGTGATGAGTAGTAATTATGAATTCTCAAAACTAGTGGAAATAAATGATAAATATGAAATTTTAGAAAACAAACCACTACAATTAGTAGTGAAAAAATTTAAGGAAGCAAAAGAAGCAAACAGATGTTTAAGGATTTTTAATAACTTGCAACAAGAAAAGTGCACACTCCCACCAATTGTTGCAAGAGCAAAAGAAGAAAATGCAATTGTTCTTTCATATTTTGGAGAAGAAGGTGAAGATTTTGTAGATCCTGTTTCTTTGAGGGTTGGAGAAAAGCTCCCATTTACTGATAAAGAAACATACAAAAAATTAGGAGCAGAAGTAAGGAAGTATCATCAAGCAGGATATGTGAATGAACATGAACAATGGGGAATTTGTTTTTTTATGAAAAAAGGTAGAACAGGTATACCTATTGTTGTTGATGTAGATAATTTAAAAAAGTGTGCAAAAAGGGGGAAAGAAAAAAAGTGTGCCAAAGAAATAATAGATATATTTTATAGAATAGACGTGAGTATGCACGATATTTTTCTAAACGAATACAGTAAAAAGAATAGTGAGTTTGAAAAGATAAAAAGAATTATAGATAGAACCCTAATTATCCCATTCTAATTGAAAATTTGAATTCCATATTATGTTTGTGTGTTATAGGAATATATAGTTTTTTATGATTCAATCGCTTATTTTATAAATTCGCACATCCTAATAAAACGAATGGCAGAATACACTTTCTGTTTGCTGGACATTGATTACGAACTTGTGAATGGAAAAGCAGTAATTCGAATGTTTGGCAGAACTAAAGAGGGGAAAAGTATCTTAGTTACTGACAAGACTTTTGAACCGTATTTCTATGCACTGCTTGATGATGGTTTTGAAGATGTGAAGAAACGATTACTAGAAATGAAAACTTCAGAATATGAAATTGTAAAAGTTGAAAAAGTGGAGAGATATTACAAAACAAAAAAAACAGAATTAGCAAAAGTCTATACGAAAAATCCAACACAAGTTCGCGAAGCGCGCGAAGCTGTTAAGCGAATTAAAGGTGTTGAAAATTATTTTGAAGCAGATATTTTATTCGGGCGCAGATACATTTTGGATAAGAAGCTTGAGCCAATGACTATGATAAAAGTCAAAGGAGCTCCATTTGATTCACCACTCAAAGTTGAAATTGCAATTGAAATGGAAGGCGAGCCAAAACAAGTTGATGATGAAATTCCAAAAATGAATGTCGCTGCTTTTGATATTGAAGCTTATGGCCCAGGTGGGCTTCCACAACCGGAAACAGACCCAATGATAATGCTCAGTGTTGCAACTGACAAAATAAAAAAAGTTTTCTCAACAAAAAAAGGCCCAGACTTTGTTGAAGTTGTGAAAGATGAAAAAGGAATTCTTCAAGCATTTGAAAAATTCATTGAAGAAAACGATATTGACATACTCACAGCTTACAACTCTGATAATTTCGATATGCCTTTCATCAATACACGAGCGAAAAAGTTTGATTACAAACTGAAACTCGGGAGAGATGATAGAGGAATTAAACAGAGAAGCAAAGGGCGGTACCACTCTGCTGGTATGACTGGCCGAGAGCACATTGATCTTTTCCATTATGTTAATATTATTCTGCGCGGAGCACTTGGGCAAGTCAATAAACGGACTTTGAAAAGCGTTGCAGGCCACTTCCTAAAAGAAGGTGAAGGGAAAAAAGATCTTGATTGGAAAAAGATACCGATATATTGGAAAGGCGACAAGAAAAAACTTGATGAACTTTACGAATATTCTCTCATAGATGCAGTTGTTACAAAAAAACTTTCAGATTTATTCCTTCCTCGTGAATATGAAATTGCAAAAAAAGTTCGCGTTCCTCTTTTCGATGCAAGCAGAACAACTTACGGCCAACTTGTTGAAGCGTATTTGATGTGGAATGCACTTGAAAGAAATGAATTAATTCCAAATCGTCCAATGTCTGAAGAGAAAGAAGCTCGCGCGCAATTCGAAGCATTTGAAGGTGCTTTTGTTTTAGAACCAGACAAAGGAATGCACGAGAACATTGCACTCTTCGATTTCAGATCACTGTATCCAACAATTATAATTTCTCACAACATCGACCAAAGCACAATCGACTGCGACTGTTGCAAAGGCAAAGCAAAAGTGGTTGCAGGTGGGCACTGGTTCTGCGAGAAGCGTATTGGATTAATGCCAGCAGTTTTAAGAAATATTCTTGAAGAGCGTGTGAAAATAAAAGAGGATATGAAGAAATGCAAGAAAGACTCTGATGAATATACCAAACTGAACAACATGCAATACACACTCAAGATTCTTGCAAATTCATCTTATGGTTATTTAGCATATCGCGGATCTCGGTGGTACACTCGTGAGGGGGCAAGTAGTGTTACTGCACTTGGCAGAGAGTACATCAAAAAGATTGTTGATATTGCAGAAAAAGAATTTGATTTGAAAGCAGTTTATGGAGATACTGATTCTCTTTTTGTTACAACAAAAACAGAAGATAAAAAAATAAAAGAAATTGGAAAGAAATTCCAAATTCGTGCAAATAAAGAATTGCCAGGAGTTATGGAACTGGAATTCGAAGATTTATACACGCGCGGAGTGTTTGTTTCAAAGAAACGCTATGCAATGATTGATGAAAAAGGAGAACTCAAAATCAAAGGACTTGAATTTGTTAGGAAGGATTGGTCCCCAATTGCAAAAGAAACACAAAAGAAAACAATTGAAACTCTTTTGAAAGAAGGAGATGTTGAAAAAGCTTTCAAAGTTGTTAGAGAAGTTATTAAAAAAATTAATGCAGGGGATGTGACAATTGAAGATCTTGCAGTTTACACAGACTTAACGCGGCCACTTGATAAATATTTAGTGACGGCACCGCATATTGCTGTTGCTAAAATTCTGAAAAGTAAAGGAGAGGATATCCGCACAGGTTCAACAATTGGATATGCTATTGCTGAAGGTGGGGGTAAGGTTTCGGACCGAGCAAAACCACTTGAAGGATTTAATATCAAAAATTATGATAAGAAATATTATATTGAGCATCAGATTGTTCCTGCTGTTTCAAGAGTGATGGAGGCGCTTGGCTATGGAGAAGATGAACTGCTTGGGAAGAAGCAAGGAAAGCTGAGTGAATATTTTGGATAATGGTTGATAAATTATACGAAGCAATCAAAGTTCTCCGTGAAGGAGGTGTGATTATTTACCCAACGGAAACTGTTTACGGATTGGGTGCTAATATTTTCAATGAAGAAGCCGTGAAGAAAGTTTATGCTTTGAAAGGGAGGAAATTTGACAAGCCGCTTTCAGTTGCAATGAGACGAGAGGATATGGATAAGTATGCAGTTGTTTCAGATACGCAACTTGCAGATTTTGAATTAAGTTTACCAGGACCAATTACAATTGTTGCAAAGAAAAAGAATGTGCCGGATTGGATTACAGATACTGAGTTTGTTGGGATGAGAGTACCGGAGCACCCTGATGCTTATGACTTGGTTTCAAGATTCGGGCCAATAACATCAACAAGTGCAAATAAAGCTGGAGGAAAATCTCCAAGCACTGTTGAAGAAATTCCAAAAAGCATCCGCGACAAAGTAGATTATATTATAGATAGTGGACCGACAAAATATAAAGAAGGAAGTACTGTGATTAAAGTTACTGATAGTATTGAAATTTTGAGGGAAGGAGCATGGAAGAAGAAATAATTCAAAAATACAAACAAGCTGGAGAAATCCTAAAGAAAGCTCAGGAGCTTGCGAAAGACCTTGTTAAACCAGGTGCTAGTGTTCGCGAGATTGCTGATAAAATTGAAGCCAAGATTATAAAAGATGGTGGAAAAATTGGATTTCCTTTGAATGTTTCTATTAATGAAAACGCTGCACACTTTACTCCAGATTTGAATTGTGGTTTAACTTTTGGAAAAGAGGATTTAGTGAAGATTGATATTGGGGTGCATGTTGACGGTTATATTGCTGATAGTGCAGTTACATATTCAATGAACAATTGTGCAGAGCATAAGAATTTGATTAAAGCTGCAGAAGCAGGATTGAATGCTGCTCTTGAAATTGCAAAGCCAGGAGTTACATTAGGTGAATTGGGAACTGCTATTGAAACTGCAATTACTGAATTCGATGTTGTGCCAATTGCAAATTTAACTGGGCATTTGCTCGAGCAGAATAAACTTCATGCTGGAATATCAGTTCCAAATATCAAAAACGAATCGAATATTGCATTGGAAGATGGAATGGCAGTTGCAATTGAACCATTCGCAACTAATGGTGGTGGAATGGTAACTGATGCAAAAGAAGTTTACATTTATGAATATTTACAAGACAAGCCAACAAGGAATCGGGAAGCAAGGAAACTTTTGGAAATGTCAAAAAACGAATTTGGAGAGCTTCCATTTTCAATCAGGTGGGTTGAAAAAGAATTTGGGAAATTGAAAACACTGATGGCAATAAAAGAACTTACAAAAAATAAATCATTGTATCAATATCCTGTGCTTAAGGAAAGTAGTAATGGAATGGTTGCACAGGCCGAGCATACAGTATTAATACTGGAAAATCCTATTGTCACAACAAGATAAGGGGATCAGGTAACAGGCATCGGGTATCAGGCCCGATACCTGACGCCAGATGCCCGATACCTATTCACAAAATGACAAAACGAGTCTGGTTCAGCAAAGAGAAATTCAAACTGATGTTTGATGATCAAATGAAAGAATACACCAGTTTGGGGGGAAACTTTTTCTATGGCTTCTTATTTTTCATAACTTTTGCAATGGGTTACACTTCTGAGATGCCAGGAGTATTAGATGCTGCACGAGCGCTTCTGGTTTCAGGAATTTTGTTTACACTTATTGGTTTCGGATTGAAATACATTATTGGGCGAACAAGACCAAACCAAGTTAGTTTGAAGTGGGCTAGTATTTTAGAAAGAATGAACGATGCTTCATTCCCAAGTATACATTCAGGAAGGGCAATAATAATTGCATATACAATTGGACATTTGCTCCCGCCGTTTGGGAAAATTATATTTTGGATAATAATGTTAGGAATTCCATTAACTAGAGTTTACTTGAAAAAACATTATTGGAGTGATATTATTGCAGGATCTCTTCTCGGATTTTTAATTGCTTATGGTGTTAGGTTGGTTATTTAGTCCTAGCCCTTTAGTCCCCTAGCTCCCTAACAAATATAAATAACGTCTTCCTATACACGTGTATAGATGGAAGACAAAACACTGAAACAACGGAACCTGATTTTGCGAACTATGGCAAAAGCTCGCGCAGAGGAAGGTCTCGAATTTTTATGGATCCGTGAAATAACTCGCAGAACTAAATTGAATATGGGCACAGTTACTTGGGTTCTTTACAGATATTTAACTCCTGATTATGTGGAATTCCCTGAAGTTGATGCACTGCTTCAAAAGGGTTTGAAGATCCGTCCAATCAAATTAAAGGACAAAATCTACGAGCAAATGATTGGAAAAGCAGTTGCAAAGAAGGAAGGAAAAGGAGAGTAAGTTTGTAGTTAGTGGTTCGTGGAGGGAATTTTTAGACATTTTATGAGACAACAAAGTTGTTTGCTAATACTATTAATTTTATTCATAGATTCATTATACTTCTCTTGAGAAATATATTTAAGATTAGTAGAAATTCTAAGAAAAGAATGTAGTTCTTTGAGAGATCCCATCGAATGATATAAAAATCTTAAAAAATCAGCGTTACTAATTCGCCCAGTTCCTTCAGCGATATTAGCGCAGATAGATGTTACAGCTCTTTTCATTTGTGAAATAATATTATATTTTTCTGATGAGGGAAAGGACTTTGTAAGGGTGTAGATAAAAGACACTAATTTTTCCGCATCTTTGTAAACATTTAACTTAAGATAATCTTGCATAATCAACAACAAAATGATATTTGTTTATAACGTTTTATTAACTTGAGTAAGTTTATAGTGTTAAAATCCGCGTACTACTAACCACAAACCACCGACCACAAACCAAACAACCACAACCTATTTAACCCCAAAAAATCAACATAAATTAATTCTAATAGGGAGAAATATAATGGCAAAAGAAGACATAAAACCAGAAGCAGGCGCTGTGGGTGGTGAGGAAAATAAAAATGTTAAACCTCGAGGCACACACAGTGAAGCACCAGCGGAAGCTGTAGAAGAAGCACCAAAAAATGAGGATGCGGCACTTGAACAGGAACTTGCAGCAGAGGATGAAAGACTACCTTTCCCAAATGCTCGAGTTGTTTATTTACTGAAAAAAGATCTTGACAAAGAGAAGATTGTCAGAGCTCGTGTGAAGAAAGAAATGAATGAATTTTTAGGAAGAATTGTTCAAAATGTTGCACGAGAAATGAACAAGAGTCCGTACACAGTTATTGAAGGTGGAGATCTGCACCGTGCAATTAAGAAGTATGAGAAAATGGAAGAGATTGCTTCTCAAAAAGAACGGCTTATTGGTTACATGGACAGAATCAAACAGGATTGCAATGTTCTTATTTCTGATGTTGAGCGCTCATTTGATCTTGAAGGTCAAGTAAAAGCTTTCAATGCACCAAAAGAAGAACCTGCACCTGTGGAAGAAGCACCAGCTGAAGAACAAGCTGAATAAATAATTTCTTAGGGGAGGATAAACTCTCCTCTATAATCTAATTTTAGAAAAATAGGAGAGCGCGGTTTTACACGCGCTCTAAGAGTTTAATTTCCTGCGTTGTCTTCATCAGCAAGAGTGCAGGTGATACATCTTGTGTTTATACCATCGCAAGTTTGTCCATTTGGAACTTGTTGTAGGAACCCAGTCCATTGTGTTGGTGCACATGCATCATCCATATCTGCTCCAAAATTAACACATTTCCATTCTTCACCCACTAAATCCTTCTCAATTCCTGCACAATCAAATTCTTTGATCTCTTCATCAGGGTCAGGATCTACATCAGGACCAGCGCCTGCATTAGGATCAGTTGCTACACACCTATTAGTAGTTAAATCACATCGATCTCCAGTAGCGCAGTCAGAATCTTCAAAACATGGTACTTCTTCTACATCAGGCATACCACCATTTTCTTCACCAGCGCCTGCACCATCATCAGCTTTAATTGATATTGTTCTTTTCAAAACACAACGAGAATCAATAAGCTCGTAGTCAGCTGGACAAGTGCAAGTTGGAGTTATAATATAACGTGAGTCCATATCAGCGGCTCTAACACCAGAAACAGGAGAATTTGTATCCATGTTTGCTGCTGCAGTAAATTTGCCTGTGTAGCCATCCGGATTACCGAAGTACACAAAAGCGCCGCCAAGAAGAATAACAGCTATTAAAAAAATTCCACCGTAAACCAATACCTTATTGTCCATAGTAATAATATGGTATACAGTATAATATAAAAGGCTTACGGGAGTTGGATTTTGCACAATTCTAATTTTGTTTGGTTTGTAGTTCGTAGTACCACGAACCACTGACTACTAACCACTAACTATCTCATATACTTCAAATCGTCTTTGCTAACTCCACTACCTGCAGTTTTCTTAAAGCGCATTAGGATTTTCTCATATGCCATTTTCATCTCGTCATTCATTGTTGGATTCAGTGCTTCAATTGCATCTGTGAAGTTTTTCATTTTCACTTCTTTTGCTTTCAAATCGTCCCTCAATGCCGTCATAGCCGCTTCTTTGCAGATTCCTGCTATATCAGCCCCAACAAATTCTTCTGTTAATTCAGCGAGCTTGTCGAGTTTCACATCTTTTGTAAGTGGCATTTTCTTTGTGTGAACTTCAAGAATCTTTTTGCGTGCAGCTTCATCAGGTACTGGAATTAGGACGTGCCTGTCGAAACGACCAGGACGTAGCAAACCAGGATCAATCATATCCGGCCTGTTTGTGCTAGCTAATACAACAACACTTCCTAAATCTTCCATACCATCAAGTTCTGTCAAGAGTTGATTTACAACAGTTTCAGTTACATGTGCACCTGATTCTCGGCCTCGCATTGGAGCAAGTGAATCAAGTTCATCAAAGAAAATTATTGATGGGGCAACTTGTCTTGCTTTTTTGAAAATTTTTCTAATTCCTCGTTCAGATTCTCCAACCCACTTTGATAAAAGCTCTGGGCCTTTTACTGAAATAAAATTAGCATTTGATTCATTTGCAACTGCTTTAGCCATCATTGTTTTACCAGTTCCAGGAGGGCCGTAAAGCAGTATGCCGCGTGGTGCTTCAATTCCCATTCGTTTGAACATTTGTGGATTCTTCAATGGCCATTCAACAGCTTCTTTCAATTGTTGTTTGGCTTCTTCAAGTCCACCAACTTCTTCCCATTTAACTTTTGGAATTTCAACAAGAACTTCTCTCATTGCACTTGGTGAAACATTTTTCAAACCATTTTGGAAATCTTTATTTGAAACTCGTAGCTTGTCAAGAACATCTTGAGGAACTTTTGAATTCTCTTCAAGATTCAAATTTGGAAGAATTTCTCGAAGCGCACTCATTGCAGCTTCTTTAACAAGAGCTTCTACATCAGCACCAACGTAACCATAAGTTACATCAGCCCACTTGTTAAGATTCACATCTTCAGCAAGTGGCATTGCTCTTGTATGAATTTGCAAAACCTCTTTTCGTCCTTTCCTATCAGGAACTCCGATTTCAATTTCTCTATCGAAACGCCCACCTCTCCTCAGGGCCGTATCAATTGAGTCCTGCCGATTAGTTGCTGCAATAACAACAACTTTACCACGTGATTTCATTCCGTCCATTAAAGCGAGAAGCTGCGCTACAACTCTGCGCTCAACTTCACCAGTTACTTCTTCTCGTTTTGGTGCAATTGCATCGATCTCGTCAATGAAAATTATACTTGGAGAATTTTTCTCAGCATCTTCGAAAACTTTTCTCATGTTTTCTTCAGACTGGCCGTAGAATTTGCTCATAAGTTCTGGACCATTAATTACAAAAAAGTTTGAGCTGGTTTCATTTGCAACAGCTTTTGCTAAGAGTGTTTTTCCAGTTCCAGGAGGACCGTAAAGCAGAACTCCTTTTGGTGGTTCAACTCCGAGTTTCTCGAAAAGTTCTGGGTGTTTAAGTGGAAGCTCAATCATTTCACGAACTTTTGAGATTGCGTCTCCACAACCTCCAATATCTTCGTAAGTTACAGATGGGATTTTCTCCATTTCAGTCATCTCAACTGCTTCTGGATTTACAACAACCTCTGTGCGGTCTGTTATAATCACAGCCCCCTTGGGCTTAGTATTCGCAACTACGAACTTAAGCCCAGGGAAACCGGACATTGGAGAAAAGCCACCACCTAGCATGGAAGAAAATATATCTGAAAGTGGATCTCTCATTCTCTGTTGTGATGCGCGAAGTGGGGAAACCATATCCCCTTTCATAACTGGTCTGCCCATCAAACTCTTTTCCATACCCCCGCCTTGGATCTGGATGTGCAAACCTTTTTGCGCAGGAGCAATTACAACTTTCTCAGCTTCTTTGATGTCAGCTTTTGAAAGTTTCACTGTTTCACCAATTCCTGCTTCAGAATTTTTTCGCAAAAGCCCATCAATACGAACAACACCCATTCCGACGTCGCTTGGATACGCTTTCGCTGCAACAGCGACAGTTAGTCGCTTGCCTTGAACATGAACAATATCTCCTGGAGCAACGCCGATTTCTTGCATTGCTTTGGAGTCAAATCGAATAATACCTTTTTCAGCATCTTCTGGCATTGCTTTTGAAACCTTGAGTTCTAGCTCAGGGCCTTGTTTTACTTCATCTTTGTCTTTGTCTGTCATTTTTTACCTGTGTTGTCTTGAACGCATTTTCTGCACGAGTTGGCCGAGGTCAGAGTTCATCATATCCTCAACATCTTTGATTTCCGTGAGCAGTCGGGCGCGCTCTTCGAAAACTCGCTTCGCGAGTGTGATTCGAACCCAGTCTGACTTGCTGATATGAAGAGTATTACAAACTTCATCCAGTTCATCGGACAATGACTCCGATATTCTTATATTTATCTGTATTGATTTCATTGTAGTAATGCGTAGCAATTGATATCAATTGTGATATATAAACCTTTCTAAACCCATGAAAGTTAGAAAAAACACATAAAACCCTGAGAAAAACAAATTTTATGAAAATTTTCAAAAGAGAGCTTTTTGATGATGCAACAGAGATTTCTGAAGCAAATGAATTCAAAACAGAGTGGATATCCACAGGCAGTAAGAAAATCGATGCCTTGCTAGGTGGAGGAATACCAACAGGATTTGTAACGCATGTCTATGGACCGCCAGGAATTGGCAAAACAAACCTGTGTTTGTCAACAACCAGGATAGATGGGAAA
>Ga0187827_10005437_pt1 | contig 15113 bp, 17 predicted proteins | sample ETNtaG_39_FD_167969 | JGI IMG/M metagenome (GOLD analysis project Ga0187827, IMG submission 167969) | Marine microbial and viral communities from oxygen minimum zone, Eastern Pacific Ocean - ETNP2014_SV_150_PacBio MetaG (Illumina Assembly) | ecosystem: Environmental > Aquatic > Marine > Hypoxic...
TATTCCTTTTATTTAGTTGGTTTTGATAACTTTCTTTTTTATGTAGCTATGTTTTTTTTGGCTTTAGGCTTGTTCCTAGCTATTTGGTCAGTGAGAACTTTTTATACCAGAGGAGGAGATGGCACGCCTGGTCCTTGGCGACCCGTAAGCAATTTAATAATTAGCGGCCCATACCGCTATGTTCGTAATCCAATGATACTTGGAGTTGTAAATTTACTTTTGTTTGAAACAGCTCTTTTTTCCTCCATATCCTTTCTGTTATGGGCGATAGTGTTTTTAGTTGGTAATATAATTTATTTTATATTTTTTGAAGAAAAGGAACTTATCAAACGTTTTGGCGTGGATTATGAAGAGTATAAAAATGAAGTTCCAATGCTTTTTCCAAAATTTTCTCCCTATATCAAAGGATAACTTTGTTAAATTATCGACAATGAATGGGCGCTTTACCATTTTTTATTCTTTAACTTTTCTTTTAGTTGCTGGTAGTATTAATCAATAATAAAGTTAAGAGGAAAAAATGAAATATATATTACTTGGATCAATTGATTCTAAATGGTTAAACAAACAATCTGAGCGATACACTAAATCTAATAATAAATTGAAACAATTGGGAATAAAATTAGAAAATGTATACTACACGCAAGGTCAATATGACTTTGTCGACGTAATTACTGCCCCTGGAGCAGAATCAGTATTAGCATTTTCAATTTGGTACGCAAATAAAGGTTATGGACGAGTTCAAGCACTTCCCGCGTTTGGCGATAAAATAATGAAAAAAGCACAAAGCAAATAATTTTTGTTTTGTTGATTTAATTTTTTTTAATCCAATTCTTTAATTTTTTTATTTTTAGTAATATCATCTAATAAAAGAAAATTATTTGAATATTTTCTCAGTATAAATTCAAGCTTATGCATTTACTAAATTGAACTATAAACTTTACTTAATAACTATAGTAATAAGATGAATTTTCTATTTTAAATAAAAATTTTACTTATGAACTCCAAAAGTATGACCTTCTTTTTTTTGTAAGATTAATTGTTCTTTTTTTTGCTTTTTGTTCATTTTTTTTAACACCATATTTAAATCATAGATTTCTCTATCCCAGGTATTAAGAAATTTAGCTATATCTTTAACTTTAATTTTTACCATTATTAATCACCTTATTCAAACTGACAATTTATTCGATTAATAACAAGCTTTAATTTATATTTATCTATTTTTTTTGGTGCATAATTATGAAAATAATAAAAATCCTATATTTTCAATCTTTTCTTGTGAATTATTTTATTAATAATTCATTCTTTATGACTAAACATTCATATCGGTTAATGATAGGATAACTATGTGAAAAGTCCAATTAATTCTTCTCGCTGTATTACTATTGTTGGACCAAGTCAAAGTGGAAAAACATCTTTGATGGAGGGTATCTTGCATGTTTGTAAACAAATTCCTAACAAAGGCAAAGTTGCTGACAACAATACTTTATCTGATCATTTACCAGAAGAACATGAATTAAAGATGAGTATATCAATGGGAATATCAAATGCTCAATATATGGATGAGGATTTTACTTTTATTGATTGTCCTGGGTCTAGCGAATTTATTAATGAATTCTTACAAGCAATAAAAATTTCTGATTTAAGTATTATTGTTATCGAACCCATAAAAGAAAAAATTTTATCTCTTGTTCCTTATTTTTATTATTTAAACAAAATGAACATTCCTCATATTTTGTTTATTAATAAAGTGGATAATTTAAATTTCGATATCAAAGAATTGTTAGGTTTAATTCAAGAATATTCTCCTCGTCCATTAGTAATAAGACAAATACCTATGCGTGAAGGAGATAAAATTATTGGAGTAGCTGATGTTATTCACGAAAGAGCTTATACGTATGAAAAAGAAAAACCTTCGCAAACAGTTAAAATACCAGAAAATCTTTCATCTACTCGCAATGAATTTCGTGAAAAAGTACTTGAAATATTAGCTGATTTTGATGACGCATTAATGGAAAAAATTTTAGAAGATGTACCAACATCAACTGAAGAGATTTATGAACATCTTAAAAAGGATATAGCTTCCAATAAAATTGTTGAAGTTCTTACTGGATCAGCTGAAAATGGAACTGGTATTCGTCGTTTATTAAAAACTATAAGACATGATTGCCCTGTTCATGAAAAATCAGTTGAAAGAAATGGACTTAAAATTAAAAATGATATTGCTTGCGTTCAAGTTTTTAAAACAAATTTTATTCCTCATCGAGGGAAACAAAGCATTGTTCGTTTATGGTCCGGTAAATTGAAAGAGGGAGATACCTTACAAGATAATATACGTTTACAAAATTTATTTTCTCTTAAAGGAAAAGAATTTGTAAAGATTTCAAAAGCCAAAGCAGGAGATATTATCGGGTTATCTCGTATAGAATCAATTAAAACAGGTGATTTAATTTTTGACGAAAATAAGGATATTAATAAAGATAGTGATTTACCAATTCCTCCTCAACCTATTTATGCAAAGGCTATCAGTACAATAAAAAGAGAAGATGATGTTAAATTGTCAGAGTCATTAAAAGATATTATAGAAACAGATTCATCATACTTTATTGAACGTAATACTGTTACCCAACAATTGTTAATATGGGGACAGGGAGAAATTCACCTACGTATAGCAAAAAACAAACTAAAAAATAATTACAATGTTGAAACAAAAGAAGAAAAAATAAACTTTGCTTTTAATGAAACTATTCAGGCTAGTGTTTCTAATCATACTACAACTCATAAAAAACAATCAGGAGGGGCAGGACAATATGCTAGAGTTGTTGTAGATGTAAAGCCTTTGCCCAGAGGTAAATTTTTTAAATTTGAGGATAAAATTGTTGGAGGTGTAATTCCAAAAACTTATATTCCTTCAGTAGAAAAAGGATGTAAAGAATGTATGCAAAAAGGTCCCCTAGGTTTTCCTGTAACTGATATACAAGTTACTTTAATAGATGGTAAAACCCACGATGTTGATTCAAATTCAAATTCATTTCACATAGCAGGTGTTAAAGCTTTAAGAGAAACACTAGAAAACTGCAAACCTATTTTACTAGAACCTTTTCATATTGTAAAATTTCTAGTTCCTTCTAAAGATATTAATAATATTTATACCTTAGTTACAAGTAAAAGAGGTTTGATAAAAGAAAATCAACAAAAAGAAGGGTGGACAGGTTATGAAATATTGGAAGCTGAAATTCCCGGTTGTGAAATATTTAATTTAATTATTGATGTAAAAAGTCTTACAGAAGGTTTAGGATCATTTGAACATGAATTTGAACGAATGAAAACTGTACAAAATAAAGAACTTTCAAATAGTTTGATTACCAAATTCTCATCAAATGAAAAAACTGAATAAAATGAAGGGTTCACTTTCAACAATTTGGCATTTTATTTAGTTTCATTTAAAACTGAATTAAAGGGGCTGTAGCTCAGCTGGGAGAGCGCTACGCTGGCAGTGTAGAGGTCAGGGGTTCGATCCCCCTCAGCTCCACCATAATATCAATGAGTTAGTTGACATAATTGTTTTCTTACTGATATAAAACATAAAAGGAGACAAAATGGGCTTAACAATGAAACAATTAAAAGCTTATACAAAAATTTCAAAAGGTAGTAAGAAAAAATATTGGCAAGATCGAATTGAAAAACTTAATTTAAAAATTGAAAATTGCATTTTGAAAGATAAATGCTCTTGCAGATAAATCTGTTTATCAAATTCATAAAAAAAATTGGTGGACCCAGAAGGACTTGAACCTTCAACCTGTCGATTAAGAGTCGAATGCTCTACCATTGAGCTATGGGTCCAGAACAAATTTTAACTAGGAAAACAAATACTTTTCACTTCGTTACTTAAATTTCTCAAAACTTTAAAAAGTTTTTGGCACCACCATGGTACCACTACAACAATGATAATATCACAAATGCATTATATTTACGAGTAAAGAGCCAAGTCTCTAAAATCCTACTGTGAGATAAATTACCTATATATCTTATGTGCTAAATATTCTTACTATATGTCTAATGTGTTAGTTTTAAAGATTTAAACTCAACATTCCTCGTGGTTGGTGGTAGGATAAACTTATGAATAAAATTATTAGTTTTGTTATGGTTGGAACTAATGACCTTGAAAAATCAATTAAATTTTATGATGCTATTTTTGTTCATCTTGGACTAAAAAAAATTACCACTACAGAAAAATATGTTGGTTATGGTCATGCAAATGAACTTCATGAAGTTAAGTTCTATATAACAAAACCTTATAATAAAAAACCTGCTACAATTGGTAATGGTACAATGATTGCTTTGTTAGCTGAAACAAAAGAAGCAGTAGATAAATTTCATGCAACTGCTATAGAAAATGGAGCTGTTGATGAAGGGTCTCAGGAATAAGAGCTGATGGAAATTATTATGGTTATGTACGTGATCTTGATGGCAATAAAATTACTGCTAAAAGTATTACAGGTTAAATTATTATGTTTTAAATAGAGTAAAATATTTTTTAAATAGTGTCTAAAATAAAATTTTATATATTAAGCATATTAAACATATGAATATGCTTCTTACATATACTTTTCTAATTGCGGCAGTTGCATTTGGTACGGCATCAAATATATTAGCAAAAGAAGCTGAAGGGTTCTCAAAAATTGTTCCGTCTTTGATGAGTGCCTTAACAATAGTTTTATGTATGTATTGCTTATCTCAAGTTATGAAAACTATTTCTGCAGGATATACATATGCAACTTTTGCAGGATTATGCATTATTGCAACAACTGTTTTAGGAATTTTAAGATTTAATCAATGGCCAAATTTTTATGCTTTTATTGGACTTATTTTAATAATTATTGGAGTAATTTTAGTAAACTTCCTAGGAAACAACTAATTTGTAAAAAACTAATCTTACTATAGGGCTAATTAATGGAAACATTACCAAAAGACAAACAAGAAAATTTAATTAAATTATTTAATTCGAATCAATATTCAAAAACAAAAAAATATTGTTTAGATTTAATTAATCAATATCCAAAATCTTTAATATTATTAAATCTATTTGGAATAACTCTTGTAAATCTTGGAAATTTTAATAAAGCAATTAATATTTTTGATAAAATAATAAAATTGTTTCCAAAAAATATTGATGCTTATATTAACAAAAGTCATGTATTTAAAAAACTTGGGAAATTAGAGGAGGCTTTATTAAGTTATAATAAAACTTTAGAGTTAAATCCTAACTTTATAGAAGTTTACAACAATAAAGGTAACACACTAAGAGACCTTGGAAGACTGGAGGAGGCTTTATTAAGTTATAATAAAGCTTTAGAGCTAAATCCTAATCTTACTGAAGTTTATTATAACCAAGGTAACACACTAAGAGACCTTGGAAGACTGGAGGAGGCTTTATTAAGTTATAGTAAAACTTTAGATTTAGATCCGAATTTTATAGGTGCCTATATTAATAAAGGTAGTACCCTTCGAAACCTTGGAAGACTGGAGGAAGCTTTATTAAGTTATAATAAAGCTTTAGAGCTAAATCCTAATCTTACTGAAGTTTATTATAACCAAGGTAATACTCTAAGAGACCTTGGAAGACTGGAGGAGGCTTTATTAAGTTATAATAAAACTTTAGATTTAGATCCGAATTTTTTAGAAGCTTATAACAATCAAGGCAACACACTGAAAGACCTTGGAAGACTGGAGGAGGCTTTATTAAGTTATAAAAAAGTTCTAGAATTAAAACCAGATTTTATGTTGGCATACAGCAATTTTCTTTTCACTTTAAATTATTCTTCAAAACATTCTCTAATATATCGCTTCTCTGAAGCGAAGAAGTTTGGAAATATTGTTTCTAGAAAAGCAAAACATCCTTATAAAAAATATAATTTATTAGCTATTAAAAATAAATTACGCGTCGGATTGGTATCTGGCGATTTACATAATCATCCCGTTGGCTATTTATTAGAGAATATTTTATCAAATATTAATCCAGATAAAATTGAATTGGTAGCATATTTGACAAATTTAAATAAAGATGAACTTACAAAACGCATCAAACCATTTTTTGCCAATTGGAAAATTATATATAACAAAAACGATAAAAAAGTTGCTAATGAAATTTATAATGATTGTATTAATATTTTGATAGATCTTTCTGGTCACACTGGCCATAATCGTTTGCCAGTTTTTGCCTGGAAACCAGCTCCGGTTCAAGTAAGTTGGTTAGGATATTTTGCCACCACAGGATTAGAACAAATGAATTATATTATTGGCGATCCTTATGTAACACCTGTAGGTGAAGATAGTTATTATACTGAAAAAGTTTGGAGAATGCCAGAAACAAGATTATGTTTTTCAATTCCTAAAGTTAATATTAATGTATCTATGTTGCCGGCTTTGAGAAATGGATACATAACATTTGGATGTTTCAATAATTTTTCAAAGATTAATGCTGAAGTTGTTTCTTTATGGTCTAAAATATTATTAATTATACCAAATAGTAAGATTTTTTTTAAAAATAATCAAATTAAAGAGAAGTCTGTATGTAAAAGATTATTAGAGCAATTTAAAAATAATGGAATTAATAATGAAAGAATTATTCTTGAAAAATCTGAATCTCGCTCAAAATATTTTTATGCATATAATAATATTGATGTTTCTTTAGATCCTTTTCCATTCCCAGGAGGTGTAACTAGTATTGAAAGTTTATGGATGGGCGTACCTGTATTAACATTATCTGGAGATTGTTTCTTGTCTAGACAAGGAGAAAAAATATTAATTAATGCGGATTTATGCGATTGGGTTTCTAAAAACAAAGAGGAGTATGTAGTCAAAGCAGAAAAACTGACATCAAACTTAAATAAGTTGTCTTTATTACGTTCATGTTTACGAAATCAAGTATTAAAATCACCTTTGTTTGATACATCTCGTTTTGCGAAGAATTTTGAAAATGCTTTGTGGAATATGTGGAAACAACAAAAACAAAAATGATTAACAATATGAATTTATTAATAACGTTGGTTTAGGGTTCTATTGTTTTTCTCTACCTCTTACAAAAGGTTCCTTTATGACAATAGCCTCTCTCATCACCTCTAGCAAGAATGGTGATTTTTGTTCCTAATTCAGCTCTTTCAATCGGCAACATCCCATATTACAACATCGTTAGTAACGGCCCAATATTCCTCATCTGTATCTCGGTACCAGCTTGGTAAATACATGTGATTGTAAACACCATAAGCCTTTGCTCCAGAATCTTGTGTTCCTTCAAAATATGGTGATAAACGTGTTCGAGGTGGAAAAAAGATTTTGCTAGGCGAAAATCTTTTGTCATTAGCAATTGTAAGTTAAATTAATAAAATTATTTTAATACTAATAATTGAATTGAATCAATATTCTTTTTATATAATTTTCAATAGACTGGTGATAATATATTTTCAATGAGATATATATTTTTACTTCTAATTCTTTTTTTTTCATTTCAACAAAATACTTGGGGTGAAAATATACTTACAGAGTTTTTAATTGCTAAACCAAATTTACAAGATCCTAGATTTAAAGAGACTGTAATAGTTATGTTGTATCATAATCAAGAAGAGGGAGCTGCTGGCTTAGTTATTAATAAACCTATTGAATCAATGTCTATTAGTGAATTGTTTGATAGTAGCAACATGATTGCACCTAAAAAAATGATAGAAAAGGAAATTACCCTATATTGGGGTGGTCCTGTAGATCCTGAACATATTTTTTTTATTCATTCCTCTGAGTATAAAAGTATTGATTTTATTATCTCTAACAAGGATTTTACTATTACACGAGAATCTAAAGTTCTTATTGATATTGCTAAGAATAAAGGACCTAAAGAATATATAATTCTATCTGGTATAGCTGTTTGGGAACCTGGTCAGTTAGATTCTGAAATAATGCGAAAAGATTGGGATAAAAAATTAAATAATTATACACCTTTGTTTGATAATGGAAAAGAAATGTGGAATCACTTAATTAGCTCTAAGGATATTTAATTATTATATTTCTTAAGGTTAGTATATTCTTTCCTTGAGAGTTCTGTTTAAACTACAATTTAGAGCTTAATTTCTAATTTATTAATTTTTCTTAGAAAAAATTTATTCTTGATACTTTCTAGTTGAAACGTAGAAGGATAATAAACTCAAAAAAGGATAAATAATTAAGGCTGCGATAGGGATGTTGCCTCTGTCGGTTAAGAATATAAATAATGCAACGGCAAATATCAGAAGAAAACCTATGGCAGAACCCAGCAAGAGTTTCTGGCCTCCAGATTTTACTGATATGCGGGCTAAATATAAAATTATGCCTATCATAATTGATCCCGCGCCCATCAAATATCTACTGACTATACCAACCTCCAGTGCTTCTAGATTTGTAATAGTAATTGGAAACATCGTAATTGTTATTTTCTTGGCAAAGATTATAAATGCCAATCCCATCAATATCATAATAACGCCATTAAGCGCTAATATCGTTCTAGAACTGCGTAACATACTTCTTCTCAGTCAATATTAATAAATATAGTATTTAATACACTAAGTGATCATTAAATAAAAGCGGGAGCAAATTTTCCCGCTATTGTCTTCAAAATATTAAATTAATTCTTATTCGATTTTATTCAAATTTATCAGAATAGTACCAGGGAACGCCGATAACTAAAACAACATAAATAGAAAAATAAAGAGCCATTATTGGCAAGACTGTAGAAAAACCAACTTCAGCGATTGGTCCGAAAATTGAGGCATAAATTATAAACACAATGTTTGAACCAACGACCCAGTAACCACCGACCTTTTTAAGGTTGTATAAAAGATATATCCCGTAAATCACTCCAATCATAATGATTAAAAACACAACCATGTCTGATCCGGTAGGGTTAACGACTATATCACTTCCTGGAAAAGTTGTACCCTCTCCAAAAAAACCAGTGACAGTGCGATAAATCGAATCTATCGTATCTCCAACTAGGAAAATGAGCATGATCCAATAAACGAATTTGAATGATCGCGCTTTAAAACCTGTTTCCATAATTATCTCCTTTTATTGATTTTTTAATTCAGTAATCAATTTATTTATGCTTTTGAATGATTCAATTCCACTGTTCCAACTTTTGTGTCCACGGAAGCAAATTGGTCTTGATTTGAACCCATTCGTTTGCTTCTTGCAGCTGAAGCCCTCTCCATTGCTTCATTGTTTTCATACAAGGAAACGGCCATCACCGTTGTGTCATCCACTCTTATTTGTAGAAGTTGTTCCGCTTCAGGAAATTCGGTCGGTGCATCTTCGCAATAAGATTTAACAAGTTCGTCTGCTGATTCTTTTGTTTTAAAATTAATTGTAGTAACTCTGACTACTGACATAGTACCTCCTCAGATAAAAAATATAGTTTAAACTCTCCCAATATATCCTGGCCCCTAAAAGAGCAACATAACTATGACAAATAATAAAATGATTAGCAGAATTATTGTTGGTTTGATGGATTTTTTATCTTGAATGTAAACTTTCTTACAAATTTTACATTCTACCTTTTCAATTTTGCCTGAAGGGCCAAATCCAATTTTCACATCCACCAATCTGGTTCTGGGATGATAATCGAAATAGCAGCAAATTATTAATATTTTTTCTAACATTCGCTTTTATCATTATATATTTCAAGGATGATTAAAACATAAAAACTGTTTTAACCAGAAAAAACATTTAATTACTTGAATTTTGACTCACATCAAAGCAACCTTCTATTTTTGGATGTTATTGTTCTTACAGTGAAGATGCTAAAGTTTTTTCAATATTTATCACGTGTAGCTATGAAAAAATAAAAGATCCCTGCGGCCAACATTATTTGCATCGTCGTCCAGGATACGGTCAGGATGACAACTGGCGATGTGGGATTTAAAAAAATGGTGATCAGCAGTACAATAGGCATGTTTTGCATGAAAGTCTCAATGACAACTGTCTTTATATCCTTTGTGGGAAGTTGAAAGAGATGCGCGATTATGAAACCTAAGCTGGTGTAGATCAATAGAAACGCTATCAATGCAGGTAATTTCGGTATTAAATATTTAACATCCAAAATGGCGAAATTCTTTGGTAATCAGAATTAATATTTAAGGTTTGTTTATGAAGAAATTGATTAAATTCAATTATCTGTATTTTTCCAACAGGCTATGCAAATCTGTTAGTTTGAGAAATAGACCGTTTTAGCACAGTAATAATTATAAGGCTTTGGGATAAAGTCTGTTTTATCTTCTTCAATCGCCTCAATGGGACATGTGTTGGATAGCAAGTTTCCTCCACCACATCATTGATTTGAAGTTTTTTATCAGTCCGTGATTTCTTGAAAGAATTCATTAATTTCCTCAGAATATGACTTTTTTGTATAAATCAATTGATCCTAGGTCCATAATGGACATATCTTAAATGGACGTTTACGGACCTTTTAAGCCTAGTAGATAACAGAGTAGATTTCATATGTTAAATATATTGTGTGCAAAATTTACCAATTTCGTTTATGTTAAGTCATGCGTGCAATATTCATCTGTTTGTTGATGATTCTTTTTTCTCAAGCTTTAATGGCGAAAGAAAATAAATTCTTCAATAAAAAATTCTTTAATAAAAAAAACATACTTGTTGTTAGCTTGACCATCGTCAATCCCGCTGTTTCGCTTGGCACGATGGTAACCAATGCCGGAGCGCTGAGAAAAACGCTATCAATGATCAATATCGCTTATTCTGCTCGAAAAGGAAAAAATTTAGCCGAGGAGGCGATTTCAAAAAGCACAAATAAGAATTGCTTGATAAAGAATATCGCTGAAGAAAAAAGTTTTTGTTCTTGATTTACCAGTGAATGATATTTTGGTAGTACTTTAAAAACTTTTTCCTACCATCATTATTTTTTACCTTAATCACATAACGGTATCGTGATTGAATAATTGATTTAAATCAAAATAATCATCAAGAAAGTTGATAGGATAATCATAATGAATTTGATTATTAAAATTATTCTTATTTTAGTCTTTTTTTCTGTGTGCGCAAAAAAGAGATTCTTAAAAAAAGCCTAAAATAAAAGAATCTCTTCAAATGATTTCCTCAAAAATCTCGCGAGAATTATTTAATGAATTAATTGTTCTTTACAATAAGGGATTACTTAAAGATGTTATAAAAAAGGGAGAAAATTTACTAAGACAATATCCAAATACCACTTCAATATACAGTATTCTTGGAGCAGCAAATTTAGGTTTAGGAAAGTTTAAAGATAGTATTACTAATTGCACTAAAGCTATTCAAATAAAATCTGACGATATTGATGCTCATAATAATTTGGGAGCTGCCCTTTATAACCTTGAAAGATTTGAAGAAGCTATTAAAAGTTTTTTGGAAGCACTAAAGATAAACTCGAACCATGTTGAAGCAAATTATAACTTGGGGAACACCTTAAAAAAACTCTATAGATTTGAAGAAGCCATAGCAAGTTACTCTAAAGTTATTCAGATAAATCCTGATTATGCAGAAGCTTATAATAATCTTGGCAATGTCTTAAAAAAACTTGAACGTACTCAAGAAGCAATTTCTTACTACAATAAGGCTATTTTACTAAAACCAGATTCAAAAGATTTTTGTCAAAACCTTTCATTTTCAATTGTTGATTATTCTTTTGATTACTATGATGTACAGACAGCCAACAATCTTTTAAAAGTTCTTAATTACAAAACTCTTGTTCGTCCCAATTCGTTAATAAAACCCATTTTAAGTTTGTTAAGATCTAATCCAAAACTTCAAAAAATATATCAGATGCTTTCTTCAAAAAATATTGATAAATTTTTTGAAAAAATTTGCAATGATTTGAAAAAAATTACTCTTTTTCATAAATTTATTGAACTTAGTCCCATTCCAGATTTTAAAGTTGAGTATTTACTCAAAGAGCTACGAAAATATTTTTTATTAAATGCTAAAAAAGTTTTTAACAAAGAGATTGTTCTTAATTTTCAAATCTCACTTGCTCTGAACTGTTTTATAAATGAATATATATTTGAGGAAACTGAAGAAGAGAAGTTAGCTATTAGAAAATTAGAGAAAGATATCAAAAATTGTTTAACTAATAATAAAAAATTTGATTTCAATAAAATTGCTTGCCTTGCAAGCTACCGTCCATTGCATAAATATACTTGGTTTCACAATATATCTGTTCCAAAAGGTTTGGAAAGTTTATTTAGAAGGCAAGTTGATGAGATTCTAGAAGAAAAATTAATACGTAATAATATTCCGTGTCTAAAAAATATTGAAGATAAAATTTCTATAGATGTTCAAAAACAATATGAAGAGTATCCTTATCCAAGATGGATATACACCCAAATGAATCTTAAATCGGTTTCAATTTATGAACTAATTAAACTACTAAAATTAAAACTAAATAATATAAATTCATTTTCTAACAATCCTGATATTTTAGTTGCAGGTTGTGGAACAGGACAGCATTCCATATCTACAGCAAGTTTTTTTTCAAATAGCAAAATTTTAGCAATTGATCTAAGTTTAAGTAGTTTAAGTTATGCAATGCGTAAGACTAAAGAACTTGATATTAACAACATTGAATACTTACAAGCAGATATTTTGGATCTTGTTTCTTTAAACAAACAATTTGATATTGTAGAATGTGTTGGAGTCCTACACCATATGTCAGATCCTATGGCTGGATGGCAGATTATTACAGATTGTCTAAAGCCGAAAGGACTAATGAAAATTGGTCTTTACAGTAAAATTGCTCGACGAAATATTATCAAAGTAAGAGATTTAATTTTTAAGAAAGAATTTTTTAATACCCAAGGAGATGTCATTGATTTTAGAAAAGAGATTCTAAATTCCAATGATCCAATTTTCAATACGATTAAGCACTCAACAGATTTTTTTTGTAAAAGCACTTTAAAAGATTTTTTATTTCATGTGCAGGAATATCAGTTTACAATACCTGGAATTGAGTCATCTCTTAAAACACTGGGTTTAATATTTGCAGGTTTTGAGTTTGAAAACAAAAATATTATAAACAAATTTAAGCAGATTTACCCAAAATCTCATGCTTTGTATTCACTTGATTGTTGGCATGAATTTGAATTAAAAAATCCAGATATATTTAGATTAATGTATCAATTCTGGGTTCAAAAAATTTAATGTAAATTAATGCTCCTACATTTTTAATCAATTTTTTTATATTTTTTTTATTGATTATGCGCGAAAAAAAATATTCCAATAAATTATGTGTTAGCATAAAATTAAACCTCTTAATCTTTGGTGAAATGGTGTTATATTAAATTATGGAAAGTCCATTTTATGAAAAAGAAAAGATAGCCGAGAATGATCACGCCTTTGCTGTCTATGACAAATATCCTGTATCCGAAGGACGCACACTTGTCGTTCCAAAAAAAGAAGTATCTGACCTTTTTGAGTTAGAAGATGAAGATTATCATGCTTGTTTCGATTTAGTGAAACAGGTCAGGAAGATGCTCATGGATGTCTATCAACCACAAGGGTTTAATGTCGGCATCAACAACAGTCCGGTAGCTGGCCAGACAATTCCCCATGCACATATTCATGTCATCCCTCGTTATAAAGGTGATGTAAAAAATCCTAGAGGTGGCGTGAGAAACGTTGTTTTAGGAAAAGGCGATTATTAGAACAAGAACAATGTACATACCGTTTCACCAACTTTCCTCACCACCGAGAATAGGTGATGTAGAAGGGAAGAGTTTTGAATGAAAAGCAAAGAACTTACTTTTTTCAAAGTCTTTTTTATAATTGCATCTTTATGGAATTTAATAGGTGCATTTTTCGGTTATTTCAACACCGCCTATACTTTTAACGGTTTTTTTGACAGGGAATTAACAGACCCTCTATTTTATGCCATTTATCAAGGTACTTGGGGAACAACACTTGTATATTTTATAGGCTATGCAATTGTTGCTTACAACCCCCTAAAACACTACGGTATTGTAATTGTTGGCGGAATCGGCAAAGTTGGTTTTGCAATTTCCTTATTTAAGCTTTACCTGTCGGGACTCGCCAATTCTGTTGTTTTCATTGTTATTATAGGAGATTTCTTTTTTTCACTCCTTTTCGTGTATTATTTTTTCCGATTGTACGATGTAAAAAAAAGCTAGTTGAAATATATATCTATTTTTTTATTCTTATTGTTTAAATTTTTTAAGCGAACACTATTAAAATAATTCAACATTCCTCGTGGTTGGTGGTAGGATAAATTATGGATTTAGAAAAAAAATTTTATTAATATAAGCTATGAATCTAAAAGTATATTTATCAGGTGAAATTCATACAAATTGGAGAGATGAGATAATAAAAAAATGCAAAGATTTAAATTTACAAATTGAATTTACAGAACCAATAACTAACCATGAATTATCTGATGATTGTGGTGTTGTTATATTGGGTGAAGAAAGTAATAAATTCTGGCATGATCATAAGAGTGCAAAAATTAATGCAATAAGAACACGAATTGCAATAGAAAGATCAGATGTAGTAGTAGTTCGTTTTGGCGAAAAATATAAACAATGGAATGCTGCATTTGATGCAGGATTTGCTACAGCATTATCAAAAGCTCTAATTATAATGCATAATGATGAACATCAACATGCTCTAAAAGAAGTAGATGCTGCTGCTTTAGCAGTTACTAAAAGTGTTGATGAAGTTGTTAATATTTTAAAATATACAATTGAAGGTAAAATATAAAAATTAAACAATACTTGGTTGAGGAGAAAGCCTATAAGTCTACTTCGGATTTTCCGAGACCGGTCCATTGTGCAGTACCGGCCAGTAAGGTCCATACAATTACAACTAACCAAATCAATGAGCCCACTGTATCAAACATCGATGAATCACTTGACATCAATGTAGGTATAACGCCTTCCACAAGGGGGGCGAGATAGAGCAAACCAGTTACGAGGAAAACATATCGGGCTTTGTTCTCACTAACCCTGTAGGCGCCAATGAATGCCAGCACGAATACGATAACAATAGCCAAGAAAAAATAATCTTGCTCTATTGTTATAGCAATCCAA
>Ga0187827_10005439_pt1 | contig 15110 bp, 12 predicted proteins | sample ETNtaG_39_FD_167969 | JGI IMG/M metagenome (GOLD analysis project Ga0187827, IMG submission 167969) | Marine microbial and viral communities from oxygen minimum zone, Eastern Pacific Ocean - ETNP2014_SV_150_PacBio MetaG (Illumina Assembly) | ecosystem: Environmental > Aquatic > Marine > Hypoxic...
TCTAGTACTATAGTAATTTGTCAGAAAAGGATGCTTCCCTATACTCATTTGTGTCTTATGGTAGACTACAGCTTGTGGCACTAAAAGATTCTTACATCCTGCATTCTTGCTTCTTAAACACAAATCAGTATCTTCATGAATTAGAAAGAATCCTGATTCGAACATGCCAATCTTCTCTATTACATCCTTTTTCATAAAAAGTGCAGCCCCAGGGAAAATATCTTTCTCCACTACTTCAGTAAATCCCCCATTATCATTTTGTCCACATTCTCCGACACGAGGTCTTAACTTTAACCAATTCAATGTGGTGCCACAAGAATTTATCACTGTTGGTCTATCATAAAAACAAATCTTTGGAGCATATATACACATATCATCATTATTCTCTGCAACTTTTACAAAATATTCTAGTATATATTTATCTACTACCGTATCATTATTTAATACAAATAAATAGTCACTGTTGTTCTTCAATGCATATCTAATCCCCACATTGTTACCCTCACAAAATCCAAGATTTTCTTTATTTCTTATTAAAGTAATCTCAGGAAATCTTTCCTGCAGAATCTCTACAGAATCATTAGTGGAACCGTTATCTACAATTAATACCTCGTAATTGTCATATTCTATATCTTTTAAAGACACGACACATTCAATAGTGTCTTGGTACCCATTCCAGTTTAATACTATTATTGTTACTTTGGGCAACATTTCCATGCTCTCACGTCACTATCCCCTCATTTACCTTCTTTAAAACATCCAGGTCATTCACAAAGAACAATCTTTTTGCTTTTTCCCTTTTCTCTAATACTGAAGGAAGCTTCCTTACTGCCTCATAAAAGCTAACTAGAAAACCCCATTTCCCACAAATCAGAAAATAACCAAGTCTCAAAAACAAAAAAAAGAGAAATTGAACCCACAGACGAATGCTTGTTATATTCTTTATCGTGAATAAAATGCTGTTACGAAACACAATATTATCTATTTCTTTTTGTTTAAAGCTTTTCTTAAAACTAACACATCCCATATGAAATTGAATGCTTTTAGGTTGATAAACTCCTTTCCAACCTCTCTTCCAACCTCTAAAACAAAGATCAACATCTTCGTACCGACCAGGTAAATACAGGTCATCGTAACCGCCGAGCTCAATAAATTTCTTTCTATCAAAAGCGGCTATACCGGCTGATATAGTATATCCATTTTTCGTTATAAACTTCTCGTGCCCTTTAAATCTCGTTTCAGGGGCTAAGATGCCCCACCTAATCTTCGCAATAGCGCGGTCACCCTCATAATCTACACCATTAAATGAATAGCCTCTTGAAGCTACAAAGAACACATCTGTCTGATTAAAAAAAACTGAAACTAAAGGGTCTACAAAATATTTATCAAGCTTTAAATCATTGTTCAATAGGATTACAATATCATCATCTAGAGATTGTACGACATCATTGTAAGAACAGAGTATAAGGTTCTCTTTTGCTTTGACAACATCAACGTTTGCAAAATTTGACCTCAGAAACGATACACTGTCATCTGTACTAACATTATCAATTACCGTAACTTTACAGGAATATTTCGATGTAAGAGATGCTTCGACTATAGATGGCAGGCATTCTGCAAGCAAATCCCTGCCATTATAATTAAGTATGATGATGTTGATGGTAGGTTGAATGGATTTCACAATCGGAATGAAGTCTTAATAATACTTAGGTTTCCTTTTTATCAGTCTTCTACGCCACGACCTTTGGTCTTAAACAACAGGTACATCTTTTCATTCTCATTTGTCTCTTACAAACTATTTGCAAAAGAAACGTTCGCTTCAGTTCGAACTAACCCTGTAGTGCCTGTCACAACAACTATCTCAATTTACTTCAAACTATAAAGTATATATCTCGTTTTCTGCAGAGGGTCAAAATCATAATTCATCTCGACTATCTCATTAAGATATTCACTAACAAATTCTTTATTCTTAATTAGTACAGAAAACCTGTTGTCCTGGCCAGATGTTAGCATATCATTCTTTTCATTCTTTTCATTATTTTCTATTTCCGCATACAATATATGTGTGATACCCTTTATTTCTAAATCATCAATAATTGTATCAATTTCTTTTAATTGATACTTATCATATATCCTATAATAAAATTCTCTAATGTAGCCTCTATCCAGGTAGAAGTTTCTGATTTCATTTACAAGCAGTACTTTAGATGTTGGAGGAGTGTTCTTATTGATGTACTGAAACATCTTGCTTGATCTGTCATGCGTTGCCAGATAATCTTCCACATTTGCTCCATTTGAAAAGAAAGCCAACTCTTCTCTGTTGTAATAAATGCATAGTCCAAAATTTAAAACTAGGAATACGCTGAATATTACCTTTATCAGATACCCAAAATACTTACTCCGATTATGAATGGCCCAGATAATATATCCACATAGTAACGCCAGGAACGGGATAACTGGCAGGATGTATCTAACTGCAGGAAACTTAAAAAACCAGAAGAAATAAAACATACCAGCGAAGGTGCCAATAAGTAATATAGGCTTACCCTTTTTCCTTAGAAATAATAAAGCAGGTAGAAAAGCAAGAAAAAACGGACCTAACTGGCTTTCGTTGCCACCAAAAGTCTTCCCGGGATAAAACGTCAGAAACCATGGTGAAACAATAAAATTTATCAGATTCTTATCCATACCAAAGCCAGCGGGTTTATACCAACCACTCTCTCCAATATACTTGACATAGCAAGGATAAAGAGGATTACCAGTATATAAGTATAATCTGATGTAGTACGGAAATATAATAATTACTACAATTACAGTGAAGATAACGAAGCTTATGGTCAAATCCTTATAGTTCTCTTTATGCAAAAGCCCCTTAATAATCAATACGAGACCAATGATAACCGGTGTAATAAGTCCCAGGTATTTTGTGTCTGCGGCAATGCCACACATTACGCCTGCACATACCAACCATTTTATTTCAGTACTAGAGCCTCTTAACATTATTGCATAGAAACCCATAAACGTATAAAATGCCCATCCTATATCAACATAAGCATATGTCGCCTGAGTATAAACTCCAGGAGTCAAAAAGAATATTGCTGCAGCCAGAAATGCAACTTCCCTGTTTATATAACGTCTGCCAAAAGCGTAAATTGCAAGAATGCCAGAAATAGCCATAGAGAAATGGAACAATTTAGCCAAAAGCGGATTATCAAATAACATTGCCAATGTAAAAAGCATTTCCATAAAATATGGCCATATAGAGCGGGAAGTATATGGTATAAATGTCACCAGGTGATGTTGGGCAAAATACCTGGCATCTGAAAGATGATAAACCAGTGCATCATTACCTTTTGCCGGTGCAACCGCACCAATTAGTGTCATCAAAAGAGATAAGGATACAAGGACAGTCAGGAATATCCGAAGTTTACTGCTGCATATAAATTTGAAGTCGTAGGACAACAATCGGTTTGTCTTTACAAATGAATACGCACTCCTTGAAGAAACAAGTGCCGACAATATTAAAGCCAATAACATCCACTTAAGAGACAGAATGTGGAGTAGACCAAGAAAGAATACCAAGAACGAGATAAAACCCATCCCAAGTGCAAAAGAGAAGACAACCGCCTCAATTCTGTGCAGGGTCTTTGTGATATTCAAGACTATGAGAAGTCTATAACCAATTATCAGCGCAACAGAGACAAATAATGTGAATAAGGTCAGTGTTTTTATAATTAACATAGGCGGTACTGCCACTGCGGTAACCTCATAATTTTAAAAGGAAGATTAGATACAGGTTATCAGATAGAAACGTTTGTTTTCTTGCCCGTATCTTCCAACGTTTTTCCAACTCATTACGTATCATTACCTATTAAGCCATTCATCATTTTATCAACGCTCTTGTTTTTTATGTTAAAGGCGAGTCTGGACATCCAGACAAATGTTGTCAACACAGCATAAGCAAATACAAACCAATAAAGAATATCCTCATCAATTATAATATCGAGTACCGCCGCCAATGTAATTGCGTTCATAAAGGTTGGAAATGTGCAAAGCGCATGCATTAAACTAAATAATCTCTTAAGAACACTTTCCTTTCCTCGTATTACTTCTTCCTTCTTCTGCAATCTATTGAGTCTAATATTTTTCCCGGATTTTACTGCTTTTGACAAAGCACACATATGCTTTAAATCCTCTGACGCTGATATCAAAACGATAGATATTCCTGCAATGAATCCAATAACTATAGAATGAGGAACATCAATGTCCCTGTAAATACCATATCCGAGACTAAAGAAGATAGATGCATTGACGGCATAATGCACCATTTTGTCAAAGTATGAGCCGGTTGCGGATGTTTCTTTTCTGTATCGTGCCACTTCACCATCAACCATGTCCATCAAATACCAAAACTGTAATGTCAGCGCCCCTGCTAAAAACCCAATGCCAGTTCCAAGCATAAAGAAAAAACATGCCAGAAGACCTATTATGAAAAAGATTAGAGTTACTGTATTTGCAGATATACCTAATAAGATGGCAACCCTTGTTATATATATTGAAAATGGTCTGCAGACGTGCCTACCATGCCACGTATCAATCTCTCGTCTGGGAAACTGGCAGATCTTTCTGAGTTCTTGTATATTTTCTTTTATTTTCATCGTTTAAATAGCGAAAAAGTAATAGGCTTAAACGCAATAACTGCTCTGCATATTAATACCTGAATAGATACACAACAACTACTTCTTTTCATTGTTCACTTCCTTAGTTAATTCATCTATCAAGGTTAAGCACTCTCTGGGGTACTCTCCTATTGCGGTTTCATCTGCCAATTGTATTCCATAAACTTCGCTTCTTAATGTATTATACATATCAATTACTTCAGCAATAGTTGGTACTGGGTTTTCTTCCATATTTTTCAGGAACTGTGTCGCCAAAAAGAATCCCATCAGCCTAAACGGGAACTGCAGGGCCTTCCCGACCTTGCGCCACACTACTGTAAAACCCCCTTCCTTGATTTGCATTAACTGTTGTGACCAGAAGGTATTGGTAATTAGTTTGTCCATAGAAATATTTTATGATTTCAAGAAAAGAAAACCAGGATCTAACTTAGTTCTTAGCGCCTCTTTCTGATTAGAATACATAGTAGCTCTTTCAGTAAATACATAATTAAAGCTGAATATCATCTCTTTATAGCAGTTATACGAATCACAACGGGATCTTCTTCCCCAAATACAGCAAGGCCGTTGGATTCGATCTTATCAACAATTCCATATCCATACTTAGTAAGTCGATCTATAAGTTCATCAATAATAATAAAGCGCCTATAGTGACCTCCTATTCGTTCAGTTGGGCTGATTATTTCACCACTACGGGCCAAAGGGTCATTTATAGAGCGGCATTCGATGTAAATTGAACCACCTTTTTTAAGAAATTCATAGCTACTCTGAAGTGTTTCTATCTCTTCGTCAAGAGGCATTGCATGAAGTACAAACCTGGAGTAAACAGCATCATACTTTTGAGTTCTTTTCTTGCTAAAGCCAGTAACAGTACCCGCAATAAATTCTATTGGTAAGTGAGCATATCTTTTTTGGCACGCTTTTATAGCCTCAACCGATCTATCTATTGCAGAAACAGATAGACCATTTAATGCAAAATAAGAAGCATCTCTTCCATTCCCACATCCAATCTCTAAGACAGAATCATTCTTATTTAATTTCAAAAAGACAGATTGAGCATATGAAGTTGGCTCATTGGGAGCTATTTCTTCTTCATAATATCTCTGCCAATGTAAGTTGCGCCCTCTATCTAAATGAGATTTATTTACGGCTTGATATGAATTTACTATTTGGCTCGCTGCAATGTCTGGGGTTGTTCTTCCATAATTTTCAATCATCAAATTTGCGTGTTCCGGGATGTCATAGTAATCATCATTTAATTCCCTGTTTACAAATAGTTTTTTAGTTACTGCGTCCCTTCTTCTTCTTTCATTCTCAGGAACATTCAAGTACACCATTATTGCATTTGGAATATTTTTATTAACCCACGAACTTATTCCACCAAACATAGCTATTGCCGATATAATCACAAGATATCCCTGAGAAGAAAGATGGCTGCAGAGATGAAAATAGACATTTGCAAGATCAACTCTACTGGATCTATCATGCCCCCAACGGCCAGAAAATATATTTCGTAAATCATCTCCGTCCAAATATATTGTTTTATAACCCGCTTCTTTAAATAATTGATTTGCCTTTCTAGCCACTGTAGTCTTTCCAGCCGCAGAGAACCCAGTAATCCATATAAGGCCAGAATGTATTTCTTCTGAATTCATGAAGCAGCGTTTTCCAGACTATTAGCCCAGCAACATAAGGAATCAACTATATAGCCTAATTGATTCATTGAACCATTCTTTTTTGATGTTTCAATTGTTTTATTTAGATAAATTTCGTTATAGCTATCTAATTTCCTTCTTGCAAGCTTTCTCAGTGCTTCGAATGGAGAAATATTAAAGATAATGGGAACAGCCCCACTCTGCTCTAGAACATATCCTGCAAGAATAATTCTTTTAATGTTTTGTACTCTCTCATCACGTGTATAACCTAAGTCATTATCAAATAATTTCCTTATATCATCACCATCTATCATGTAACAGTTTTTATTTTGAGATTTCAGATACGCCTCTACTCGGATCCCAAGTGTTGTCTTTCCTGCGCCTGAAATACCTATTAACCAGATAACCATTTATTATTCATTTAGTATTAGAGCCCACTGCTTATCAATGCTATTCTGCACAGAGCTTTTTGCTCTCTGCCCAGCTTCAATCAACCAGAAAGCAGATTTATACTTTACTATTTAACATTAAGATTTATCATTTTAACACCACCCCACCACTTGCTCTCAAAGAAATAATCTTAGACTTTACAGTTTCAAAAACCAACGAAAATATTTTTTCACGACGTTGAACACCAATCAAGACAGGAATACTGATCAAAAGAAAGCACGTTATCTTTAAAAAAGCCGTAGTAAATATATTAGAAAAGTTTACGATTGCATCTATCCACAGGATATTCATTAAGAAGTAGATGTAAAATATCATTATCTCAAAATGAAACCTTACAATACTACGCCACGCCATAATATGATTTGATGCTAAAGTAAAAACTACTAAAAAAAACAATAAATATGATATTGACGTGCCCAGAGCAACACCTGTAATTCCCCAACCAAAGGTGATAAACAGATAATTCATACCTATGCTGACGGCAACCATAATTCCATAGAGCGGTATGAGTAATTTTTGTTTATTAATCGTAAACAGTAATGTTGAAGACATTTCATTTACTACAATAAAAAAATAACCAAAAACTAAAATCTTCATAACATCAAGACCGTCTTTGAACTGAGGCAATACAGAAAGAACTACTAGTTGAACCAGGAATATGATTACTCCCAGCAAGATAGGTCCCAGGCGGCTGATTAAATAGGTAGGCTTTAATATCATACTCTTTATTTCCATTACATCCTTCGTAACACCATATTTTTCCTGAATATGTGGAAATATCACAATACTAAAAAACCTTGGTAGCGAACCAATTTGACTAACTGCCATAATGCCTATTGTATAGAGACCCAATTGTTCAAGCCCAAGCATCTTACCGATCATTATCTTGTCAATATTCATGAATGTACGATAAAGTATACCAGACAAAAACATTGCTAAGCCTATCTTAAGCAGATGCCATATTTGAACCAAATCAAATTCCAAAGAAAATCTGATATTTCCCCATCTTTTTGAAAAATAGAAAGACAAAGCTGTTGAAACGACCATCCCTGCGGCAAATCCATTTACGTTAAAAAGGTATGCACCGGGAAGCGCAAATACCGCAACAAACAAAGAATTAAAAACAACCACTTTACTCAATATAGAAATCTGCTTTCTTGCTCTTAAGATAGCGAGCACCAGGTTATACATTTGAGTCACAAAAACCAGTACAGCAACAATCTTCACACCAGTCTTTAATAAAGGGTCTGTAAACAAATAAAATGAAAGTATCCAGATTACAACTGAACCGACCAAACTTATAACAATAAGATATGAAAATGTTACATTCTGTATTTTCCCGGCTTTTGCTACTTCTTTCGCCCCTATACATTGTGGCATCTCACGATAAAGTGCATTATTTATGCCCATGTTTATATACATTCCATAAAGCAAAACCACACTTAAAAGCGCCCAGCATCCGGCTCCGCTAACGCCTAAAACCCTTTTAGAGAAAATACTCACAACAAAGCCGATAATAATGACAATATAATTAGCCCCAGAGTAAAGCAGGGTGTCTTTTATAATAATATGTTTTTGCTTCATAAATAATCTAATGTTTCTAAGGCAGATTTCACCAATTTATAGATATTCCAGAATCAGAAGACTTTGGCATAAATCGATTTGCGCTCTGCTGACTATTGGCACACAGTGCACATTATATTCATATTTCCAATAGTGTTATTACACTAGAATAAATTATCGGGTTGAATGCATGGTACTTGAGATGATGCTTAGCGGATTTCAAACTTTATCTTATAGCGAGTATAACTTGCAGCATAGACTACGCTTAGTAATACACTGACCAGAATTGCAAAACAGAGTCCATAGATGCTATAGGAAGGAACCAACACAACAACTAATATCATGGTCATCAATGAATTGAAAACTGTTAGTCTGCTCAGAAAAGGAAATTTCTTATATCCTCTTAATGTAGATAAATAGAAATTGTAAACAGATGTTGAGACGATAATAAATGAAATCATCTTTAAACAAAATATTACATGCTCAGAATATTTTGCACTATTAATTATTGACCAAACAAATATGGCAATGGCGGCCAGGCAAGACATAATCAAATTGAAAACAAATGAAACATCTCTGATTCTCGTTGCCTCACGCTCATCACCTTTGCCCAGGAAATAAGGTATTTGACGATAAGAGGAGGATAATATTCCCATATTTGACCATAGACTATATCTTAGAACAACCTGAAGTGTTGCCCACACACCCATAAGTGTTGGCCCCAAGTACATTTTTATTAACACACTGGTACGATACCCAACGTCTGACTGACGTATGAACTCCCTGAGAAAAATACGAAATCCTTGAAAATCTTTTTACTTTCACTCATCATAATATTGTTCTGATCTTCTTCATTGCCGTTTGGCCATCTTCTACATAGACTACAGTAAACCTATATCATTGCACTTGTTCTCTCTCTTCATAATTACAACATAAATATAAGTATGTAATCTTAATTTACACTAGATACTTTTCTTGAAATATCCCACAATTGTCTGGGCTATAACTTAAGCACAATTGGCGAGACTGCTTAATAACTAATGGATGTAGAAGTTTCTGAAGAATATGGTGCAGCAAAAGAAGATATACACTTAATTTCTTATATCTTTAAACGCATCCATAAAATCATTATCTGACATAGGAATATTCACTATATACTCTTCAGGGTTACCATAAAGGAATTCTTTTATAATAATTTTTGCTTCTTCAATTGAAGAAAACTGTTGCAGTGACTTGCCAAAAGTAATTATAGCATCTTCAATCATCTTGAAATAATCAGGACATATACATAATACCGGTCTACCGGAAACCGCAGCTTCAAATAATGAACCCCAAGGCATATCCGTGATTACTCTATCAGCAGACTCTAAGGTCTTCAAAAATGGTTTCTTGCTTACGCTTATATTTTCACAGCCTTTATCTTCAATATAGCGGAGTATAGAATCCTCTGCCCACTCCTGACCCGCATTTTTATATACAAATTCGAAACTTATTTCTTCGGCAAAAAAGTCTATTATTTCTTTCTGAAACTCAAAGTACCAGTCAAGAGGATAATTTATATGATTTAAGCATCTAGCCAAGCCGGTAAATTTTTTTTGCACATAAATAACTTTTCCGCCTTTATTCTTTTTAGAATACCTCTTTCTCACACTCCTTAAATAGTAAGGCGATTGAACAATTTCACACCCACTGTTGTATCTATTCCTGCTTGAATATTCGTAATATCCCTGTGATATATCAGCACGTGTGATAATACAATTATATGCCTCCGTCTCGTAAACACTATACACTTCACTATCAACAGCAAAACTAGCATGTTGTGTGCATATACTTTTTGCTCCCTTCATATATTTTGCAGCAATCAGAGGGGCTAAAGAATCTCTATCCGTACTTCCTCTTGCAAATACATAATCTATGTCGTTTTGTTTGTAGAAGTTAAACATCTTTTCTGCATATTGAAGAATATAGGAGCAATCATCAGATACGAATTGTTTTAAGAAAGGCAATACTACAGACGACACATCCAACGAACATCTATTGCTTATCCAGGAAACTATTTCATCATCTTTATCCAACTCATCAGCACAAGTCTCACTCTCTTCTTTTAACCTTTCAAGAAAACTCTCATCTAATACGGTAATATCAACGTGTTTTCTCAAAAGGCTGTCCTCTCTGATTACCATACCCTTCTCCATCACATAAATATATGCTTTACGTTTCACAACCTCTTTAATCGGATAATCAATGTCTATTGACCCGGCATGCAGGAAAAAGAGATTCAAACCTTTCAAAGACGTATCCAATGCAAGTAATTTCTTGAACTTTCCATAGTTAATAATATTGATAATCTTTTTAACTTGAGACTTAATAAATCCATTCCTAACATTAGTATTTAAATAACGTTTTGGTGATTGTTTTTCTTCTTTACCAACTATTTGATCAACAAACTGAATATCGTTTCTTTTACAAAATAATTTCAGCAGGTCGTAAAATACCTTTCTGTGTTTAGACTTGAATTCAAATATAGAATGTCTATTGTCATCTATATAAGACCTGTGCACATAATGAATTTGCTTTATATCCGTGTTGCTTTGAAAAAAATTAGAAAGAATGTACGAATAAATTATCGGAAAATCTACAAAAAATTTAAGGCGCAAGTAATTAGCTTTCGCCATGGGAATATTATATTCCCCACAATAAGAAATATTTTTTTTCAGAAAACTATCAAAGGAATCAAACCATTTAAGCTGTTCAAAGAAATAGTAATCTCCATAAAGACTTAACTCTTTCTCTTCATAATAATCATTGAGAATCTGATATTTTATATTGTTTTTATGCAGAAAATAAGAGACAGATGGATTGAGAGAAACAACATTTCCATCTTTACATCTGGAGAGAAATGAAGAATCGTAATCTTCTAATAAAAAAATACTTTTCATCAATGGCTAGACGACAATCTTAATATTTTATACTGCCAGTTGCATGGAAGACTCAGTATGCGGAACTTATTAGTGTCTGCAAGAACTTCCAGATCCCCACGAAACCTTTCAGGAGTTAACACTAAAAATGTTAATTGTTTAGCATTGCTCTTATTTTGTGTGGATTTTACTTCTCTTATTACTTTAGAGTAGATATAAACAAGTGGCCATGTAACACCACTTTTAACAGAAGTTACAATTAAAGACTTTATAATAATGTTTATTAATTTACGCATTAGATTAAGCCAATTAATGAGCTTATTCAGGAATGTTTGCCGAAACTTGTAAACTCACCAAGTGTTTTTATAAGCGCCTCAATGATTAAGAAGTCTATCTCGGAATCTATATCAATTGCTCGCTCTTGAGGAATAATGTGATACCTTACCCTGTCACCAGTAAGAGAGTCAGTATCATAAATTGTATTAAGTCGGCAGGCAATAATATTAGATCTGAAATATGCCTTTTCATAGTTTTGCCGAGCAGTAGGTGTTACCTCTCTACCACTTTCAGAAAAGTAAGACACAAGATAATGGCCACCTTTCTTGTCATCCATAAGTTTTAGAGCCTTAAGGGGATGCTGACGCGCTTCTGATATAACAACTGCGGAATGAGCAGTTTTATCCTTTATAAGCTCTTCAATACACAAATCAATATCTTCCGTAGTTTGCAAAGGCACTGTTGCCATTAGACGGACTACTATATCAGGCTCATAGTTTTCATTTGACTTAAGCCACTTGACCGCATGAAGGACATAATCATAATCAGGAGACCAATCTGAAGAAAGTTCTTCAGGTCGCAGAAAAGGCACCTCAGCGCCAAACTCACGTGCTATATCCACATAATGTTTTGAGTCGGTTGATACAATTACTCGGCTAATATACTTAGATTTTTTAGAGGTCTCAATTATGCGCCCAAGAAGAGGCTTGCCCAACAACTGGCGAATATTCTTATCTTTAACTCCCTTAGAACCGGAGCGGGCACCTATGATTCCAATAATATTCATTAAAATCTAATACTCCATTAAAAAACATTTCAACCTAAACAGTTTGGCATATTATACGTTCGGCTAAACTCTTTCCATCCAACCCATGATAAGACAATGCTTCCTGCGGTGTCCCACAAGCTGGGTAGCTTTCTACGCCAAGTTTTGTAAATTTCTTGTCTGATATGCTTATTTCATTCAATAAGCAGTCTCCAAGGCCGCCATAAGTTGAGTGATTATCAAGAACAAAAACCCCTCTACATTCTCCCACAGCATTTTCCAACCAACTATTGTCAACGCGATTTAACCATGGCATATTAATTACTTTCAGTGAAATATCCTCTTTTTCTAAGAGCTCACTTGCTATAAGTGCTTCGTTTAACATAACTGGTCCATATGCAAATATGACAGCATCTTTTCCGTCTTTTAAAAGTGTACCTTTTCCAATCTTAAAATCATGGCTATCAGTAATATTTATAGTCCTAGGAGATGGTGATATTGCCAAACGTATCATACAATTTTCTTTTGCTTCGTTAACACACCAATTAAGTACAAGCTTTGCCTCTATAGCGTTACAAGGCTCAACAATTACACAATTAGGTAATGCTCCAAAAAGAGAAATATCCCTAAGACTCTGATGTGATTTACCCGGTCCTGCTGGTATAAGTCCCGAATAATGACAGACATATATTATTTTGGTACCCTCTGTAGCATTTGCGTAAATCTGCTCATTTGCACGCGACGAGAGGAAAACACCAAACGAATTCACTACCGGCAGATAACCCTGAAGCGCCAATCCACCTGCCATTGAAACCATATCCTGTTCGGCAATGCCATTTTCAATAAATCTATCAGGAAATGAGTTTTCAAAGGGCCGTAATCCACAATCAGCAGACAAATCAGCATCTAATACAATTATATCATCTCTTTCTTCCCCTAATTCGACTAATGTCTCACTATAGGCGTTTACAACCTTTTCAGCTATATCCTTCAGTTTAACTCTATCTTTCTCCCTTGTCTCTTTGACTTCCAAGTGCAAAGGATCTAATCCTGATTCTCTTAAAAGGTTATTTATTCTGTCACTAATCTCTATGAGACCTTTTTCATAAGAATCGTCATCCGGAGCACCAGAATGCCATTGGTATAGACCATCTCCATCTTTTAAAGCCTGTGGCCCCTCCATAAAAGAAGCCCCCTTACCCTTTATAGTATCAGCAATTAGAACTTTTGGTTTATCCGTTATATTCTTAAATCTTGTAAACACGTTATCTATTGCGGTAAAATCGTGACCGTCACATCTTTCAACATACCATCCAAAAACCTCGAATTTCTTTTCCAAATCACCAAGATCGATAATCTCTTTTACCGGTTTGTCTGTCTGGATCTTATTAAAATCAACAATCACATGGACATTATTAAGCCTCTGATGAGCCGTTGTCTGTAATGATTCCCACACCTGACCTTCCTGCAGCTCACCATCACCTGTTAAGACAAGAACTCTCCCTTTACGATTTCCAATTCTTTTTGCGTATGCCATTCCCTTTGCTTTCGAAATGCCCATTCCAAGAGAACCAGAGTTAATCTCCATGCCTGGTATCTTCACATCCGGATGGCCATCCAATCCATCTATACGTCGCAACTTATATATTTTTTCAAATTCTAATATTCCTGCTGCTGCTAATATAGAATAGTGCCCGGGACTGTCGTGACCTTTCGATGAAAAGAATATGTCCCTATCCGGATTGTCCACACCGACATCTACTGTATTAAGTTCACTGAAATACATAAGTGTAAAAATATCCATTGCGCTAAAACTTGAACCGATGTGACCGGAACCTGCCTTTTTAACTGCTGATAAAGTATTAAGCCTGCACATATCAGAAATGATTTCAAGTTTCCCATATTTGTCTATTTCAGCATTTTGAACTCGTTTAAATTCTTCCTTCTCGATAAATGATATCTCAAGCATTCATTTTCTCTTATCTAAGTATTATTTCCCATTAACAAACTGTACATTCTGGATTCTTGAACTATAATCTACATATAAAGTCTTCACCTCAGAGTAAGTCTCTATTGCGGCCCATCCAACCTCGCGATGCCCCTGCCCTGATTGTTTAACTCCACCGAAAGGCATGTGTGACTCAGAACCAAAAGTAGGCGCATTTATATAACACACTCCTGCTTCTACATCATCAAAGAAGGAAAAAGACCTGTTTACATCTTTAGTAAATAGAGAGGCAGATAGTCCATATGGAGATGTATTATGAATCTGACAAGCCTCTTCGTATGAATTAGCCTTTAATACTGACAATACTGGCCCGAATATTTCTTCTCTTGCTATCTCCATATCTGGAGTAACATTGTCAATTATAGTTGGAGCAACGTAGTATCCTTTATCAAAAACTCCCCCCCTTAATTGCTCACCACCTATTATTATATTAGCACCTTCTTTTTTTGCCCGCTCTAGATACCCCAAAACTCTATCCAATTGTTTTTTATTTATCAAGGGAGTTACTACGCAAGTATCATCGTTAGCAGGGCCTACTTTCTGTTTGGAAGTCAAGGCAATCACCTTCTTCAAGAATTCATCATATACCGCTTTATGAACAATAACACGGCCTGTTGCGGTACACCTCTGACCTGAAACAGAAAATGCACCACAAACTACACCATCAGCAGCAAGGTCTAAATCAGCATCCTCCATAACCAAAACAGCATTTTTACCACCAAGTTCCAACGAGACTTTTGCGTGCCTACTTACACAATTCCTTGCTACCAGCTTTCCAGTGGCACTGGAACCTGTAAA
>Ga0187827_10005440_pt1 | contig 15109 bp, 12 predicted proteins | sample ETNtaG_39_FD_167969 | JGI IMG/M metagenome (GOLD analysis project Ga0187827, IMG submission 167969) | Marine microbial and viral communities from oxygen minimum zone, Eastern Pacific Ocean - ETNP2014_SV_150_PacBio MetaG (Illumina Assembly) | ecosystem: Environmental > Aquatic > Marine > Hypoxic...
AATCTTTGAAAAATCCACGCAGGAACTTGATGATGTTGTAATGGATAGAAGCTATTCAAAAACTATCAGGACCGCTTATGTCTGGTTAATTATTGGCGTGCTCATTCTTGGTACAAAACCCCTCTTTGCGGCATTCTCAGAAGCACAGTATTTATTCCATGGCGCAGCAAATCACGCCCTGGCAGTTGGCTTTGTAACTTTTATGATAATAGGATACGCGTCAAAGATGGTCCCCACTTTTAAGGGTGTAGATATGCATAGCATAAAACTTGCCAATCTATCCTTTTATCTCATAAACATTGGGTGCTTCCTTCGGGTTTATACTCAGATAATGATCGGGCTCTCACGTTCGGAAGATTTTTACTACTCTCTAATAGGATTTTCAGGCTGGATTGAACTGACAGCGATCGGCATCTTCGGGTACAACGTATGGAAGACAATGAACGCAGAAGACGAAGATATTGAAGAACCGGAAGAAAAATTAACTGAAATAACAGGAGACACTAATATTGCTCTTGCAATTAAACAGTATCCTGAGATACTAAATGTGTTCTTGGAATTTGGATTTAAACAACTTGCCAGTCCAGCTGCGAGGAAAACGGTAGCAAAAATGTTTACTATTAAGCAAGCGACAAAGATACATCCTGTTGAAATAGATAGTCTTCTTAAAGCTTTAAATGAAAGAATCAAATAATTATGAATATACTGAAAAAAACCATAATACTTGTAGTTGTTAGTTTCTTGTTTTCCTATTCTTGTTTCGCACAAACCGATACAGAGCATTCACAAGAAGAAGAACAATCACAAACCGCGAAAGACCATTTTGAAAGAGGTGATGGATTTCTTGCCAGGAAACTCATTCCGGATGCAATAGTTGAATTTAAAAAAGCCATACCACTACTGAAAGAAGATGAAAATCAACTGAAAGCTAAAATATACGCGTCACTGGCAAATGCATATAATTGGAAGGGAACACACAAAGCCGCTATTACTGCGTGTAATAAAGCACTGAAAATCAACCCTGACATTGCCAATGCGCATTATGATCTTGGGTTTGCTTATAGAGAAGAGGGAGACAGAAAACTGGCAGAGAAAGAATTTGCACTCTATGAAAAGCTATTGAAGCAAGAGGGTGAATTCATCGAAATACCGGAAAAGCCAACCTCTGAGGATATTGAAAAATTAATTACCCTTGGTGACAACTATTTTAAAGAAGGTAAACTTGACGAAGCGATTGCCGAATACCAAAAAGCCCTCGACATTAAGCCCCGTGACGACATTCTTAATAAACTTGGGCAGGTTCATCAACAAAAAAGATCAACAGGTAAAACTGAAGTAACATCTAAAAGCGAAAAAGCTGTAAATAAAATGGCAAACATAACAAAAGCAGATAAGACAGCACAGGAAGCTTCAATAGAGGAACTATTGAGGAAAGGTACAGCATTTTATGATGCAGGCGAGATTGATAAAGCAATTGACACATTTAAAGAAGTACTTGAAATTGATTCTAAGGAACCAGAGGCTCATTATAACCTTGGCAATGCCTATGCGGATAAGGAAATGTATAGTGATGCCATAGTGATGTATAAAAAAGCAGTAGCGAACAATCCCAAATCTGTAGATGCGTATTTAAATCTTAGTACGCTGTATTTAGATATGGATTTAGTTGAAGAAGCAATCTCTTTATGCAGACATGCCATAAACTCTAATCCAAATGATCCATTTTTATGTTTCTATCTTGGAGAAGCATACGCCATGAATCTGCAATACAAAAAAGCAATTACAGAGTATAAAAAAGCCATGTCTATAAACCCTATGGATCCGGAAACACAATATCGGTTAGCTGAGACATATTATGAAATAGAGCAGTTTGACATGGCATTAGAACATGCAAAAAAAGCCGAGGAACTGGGGTATATTACCGATCCAGACTTTATGGTTGATTTGAAGAAAAAAACTGATACTGAATAATCATGAAACACTGTGTGGGCTCACCCAGCTGAGCTATAAGCTCAGCCTTATCTCTAACTATCACTGTAAAACTGGCGATGAAATAGTAAATGAGGACTAAGAAGTTAAAAACTATCCAGCGTTTTCTATACTGCCTTTTCGTATCCCAAACGTGTTTTAATATCCATAACCAGACTGAAAACTGTCGGGATCAGGAGTAGCGTAAAAATTGTAGAGACGATAAGACCACCTAATACAACACTGCCAAGGCCACGATAAAGTTCACTTCCTGCCCCAGGAAATATAACAAGTGGCAACATTCCAAAAACAGTTGTTGTCACACTCATAAATATTGGACGGATACGCATTCTCACACTCTCAACAAGTGCCTGACGGGATTGCATCTTCTCTTCCCGCATGTTATTAAGGGCCTGGTGTACTATCAGAATAGCGTTGTTTATCACCGTCCCTATTAATATAACAAATCCGAGCATGGTGAGCACATCCATAACCTGTAAAGTAAACAGGTTAAGAACTCTAAGTCCCACAAAGCCACCAACAGCAGCTAAAGGAACGCTAAACATTATGACAATCGGATAGAGGAATGATTCAAAGAGTGCGGCCATTAGCAGATAAGCAATCACAATTGCCAGTATAAGGTTCCACTGTAACGCCCTGCGTGCCTCCTGAAGCTTATCGGCAGTACCTGCCAGATTAGCCTTATAGAGACCTCCCAGTAGACCATTCTCAACCATTGGTGCAAGTATTTTTGTATCTATTACGTCAAGGGCTCTTTCCAGCGGCATTGTACGTGGAGGTATGACCTGTATTACAATGGAACGCTCCCTCTCTATATGGTCTATCTCTTCCGGCCCTACGCCCAGCTGTATATCTGCGACTGTACTCAACGGCACATAATCACCCGATGGAGTAAAAATGAATATCTGCTCCAGCTCCTGAGTTCGTTCGATATAATTACTCTGCCCAAAGATCACAAGATCTATTTTATCTCCCTCGTACCAGTAATCACCAGCAAAAGCTCCATCCACAAGGGCGTCAATGATATATCCTATATCGGCAGATGTCAGTCCCAGCTCGGTAGCATGTTCCAATAGAGGCCGAATCTGTAATTCCGGGCTCCCAAGTTCAAGGCTGGGCACTGGACGAGCCTGTGTGCCGGGAGGAAACACCTGTCTTACCTGACCAAACACCTGTGCCCCATAATATACCAGACGATTCAAGTCAGGCCCGGAAAGTTCAATGTCTATTGTACGGCCTCCACTCAGCCCACGCTCAAACAGGCTTGACTGCTGCACTATCGTGATCACGCCCGGGATCTTTCCGCATACTCGCCTGATAACAGGGATGAGCTCTGCAACCCTTTCAGGTTCAGCCGATATCATACCCATGAAAATAGACCTCCCTCTGGAAACATAAAACCCATGCTTGATAGGAGGCCCATCCAGCATTTCAGCCTCTTTTGTTCCCGCTTTGGCAAACCAATAAGGGCTTAGTTCCTTTTCCAGAAACAACCCGATAGTTTTCTGTTCTTCCAAACTATAGCCCGGTGGAGGAAGCATAATGGCAAAGACCAAGTTGCGATTGCCTTCTGGCAAGTACTCCATTTCCGGAATCATCCACCAGGTAAGAAATATTGAAATAAAAACTAATGCAAAGATCGTTATTAAACGTCTTTTTAGTGTATTCGTTAAATAATCTACAATACCTACAATTTTATCAGTTAAATTCCGTCCAAATAAAACCATCCTGTTACTGCTTCCCACTGATTTCACACCCGCGACGTTATCGTCAATTTCACTCTTCTTACTACGGGAGAGAATCCTTGCAGCAGTTGTCGGTATTACCGTGATAGCAACAATGAGTGATAAACCGACAGCAAAGCTTATGGCCAGCGCTATGTCCCTGAACAGTTGCCCAACCTCCTGTTCAACGAGAATTACGGGTATAAATACTCCGATGGTAGTCAGCGTGGAAGCCAATACGGCTCCCCATACCTCTGTGGTCCCTTTGCAAGCTGCCTCGAACGGGCCTTCACCAGACTGCCAGTGACGAAATATATTTTCCAGTACTACAATAGCACTGTCAACCACCATCCCTACAGCAAAGGCAATCCCCGCCAAGCTGACCACATTAAGCGTACGTCCCAGGAGTGTAACCATGAGAAAGGTGCCTATTGCACTGATAGGTATAGCTAGGCTAATTACGAGTGTACTACGCCAGCTTCTGAGAAATAAGAGGAGTACCATAATCGCCAGGAGACCACCAACAACAACATTCTGCCTCACCAGACCTATTGATGATTTTATATATTCAGTCTCGTCATAAACCTGCTCCAGTGCCAGCCCCCTGTCTCTCAACAGGTTTTCATTTAACTCACTGCACGCCTCCCGTAGTCCCTCCATGACAGTCAAGACGTTAGCACCCACCTCCCTCTGTGCATTTACGGCAACTGACTTTTCATTTTTCTGCCTGACGAATGCTTCAAGCTTCTTGTATCCAAGCTGTACTTCCGCTATGTCCCTGACATAAACAGGAATATCATCCCGTTTTGTGATGATCAGATTCTCTATTTCTTCGACAGACTTAAATTGTCCCAGAGTCCTAACGACAAACCTGTTCTTACCCTCATCTATATCACCTCCACTTATATTTGAATTCGTAGAGGTCAGAGCCCTGCGTACGTCTAAAATCGTCAGTTGGGTACTGGCCAACGCATGCGGGTCTATGACAACCTGCATCTCTCTCTCTGCACCACCATAGATGTTACTGTTTGCAACTCCAGGCACCCTCTCAAATCTTGATTCTATATGATCTTCCGCAAAATCTCGCAACTCATTTATATCAATATCGTTTCCCGGAAGTGTTCGTAACGTAAACCATGCAATAGGCTTGTCACCGGTATTTACTGTCTTTATAACCGGCTCATCCACATTTTCAGGATACTCCCGAACCTGATTCAGCTTATTAGCAACATCCAGAAGGGCAGCGCCTTTATCTACCCCAACCACAAATTCCAGTAATATCTGACCGCGTCCATTGAAGCTTTTAGAAGTCAATTTTCTCAGGTTCTCAACACTCTTCAGCATCTCTTCCTGTTCATGAATTATCTCCTGTTCAACCTCTTCCGGGCTTGCCCCGATCCAACGGGTTTCTACTGTTACCTGTGGTTTTTCAACATCAGGGACGAGCTGGACAGGGATGCGAAACAGAGCAAGGAAGCCAAAGAGCAGTACAAATATCGACCCCACTGCCACCTTAACTGGATTTTTTGTTGAATACTCTATAATTTTCATGATCTTATTAGGATGTCGATTTTACGGATACATACAGCTGAAATCTTTTTTAAATTGTAATTCTGAAATCTTCAATCGTCAATCTCATCTGGATCCATTCTTCCGGTTACCTGTATCTCTTGCGCATTTCGCACACGCTCATTACCCCTTACAATCACATCGATACCCGGTTTTACATCACCCATAATCTGGATTAGATTTTTGTGAGCAATACCGGTCTGAACGGGTACTTCAGTTACCTTTCCATCCACGGCCAGATAAATGAATTCCCCTCCTCCACGCCTCACAATACCTTCCTTCAAGATCATTGTTGCTGATAATAAAGCTCCCATTTCAAATGTTGCCTCTGCAAACATACCACTTTTAATCACCTCATCTTTATTATCTATCTTGATATAAACCGGAAATGTTCTGGCGCGTTTGTCTGCCTGAGGTACTATATGAACAATGTGACCGGTTCTTGTTATATTTCCCAGTGCCGGAAAGTTGACAACACTCTCATCACCAACATTCAAACCTTGAATATATTTTTCCGGAACAGGAACCCTTACTTTCACAGAGTCCAATTGCAACATGGAAAGAACACTGTCTCCCTTTTTAAGCCATTGACCTACTTCAGTACTCTCTTCTGTAATCCTGCCATCAAAGGGCGCCGCAATTGTGCACTTTCCAATTTCATCCTCAACACCTTCTACCTCTGCCTCCTGCGCTACCAACATAGTCTCAAACTCATCAAGTTCCTGATGTGAAATTGTCTTACCCTCATAAAGCTCTTTGGCACGCTGATATTTTATACGAGCAAGATGCTCATCTGCTTTTGCACCTTTAAGCCGTATTTCCAGAGTTGTTGTTCTGAGCTTTGCCAACTCCTGCCCTTTTTTTACATAATCACCTCTTTTTACCGGAAATTCCACCACCAGCCCCTCTACTTCACCGGCAACAATACTTTCCCTGAGAGGAAAAACTGTGCCAACCATTCTAACCGATTGCCGCACATCCATCTGAACAACACGTGATACAACCACAGGGGCTTTGTGCATTTGGCCCTGTGCCAGGCTAATGTCAGATATATAAGTCAAAGCAATTGTGAGAAAGACCACTATTCCAGAATACAATAATAGATAGTTTTCTCTCCTATTACGACTACACCGAATTTTCTGTTCCGAATTGTCCATTCAGATTCTCCCTTATTATTTTTAAAAGCTTTTGCAAGTTTGCAACATCTTTCGATGATATTCCTTTAACTGCTTCATCTCTTACCCCATGAGCACATTCGGTCATCTTCTTCCATACGCCTTCTACCTTCTTTGTTGGAGAAATCAATTTTTGCCGACGGTCACGAGAAGACACCTTCCGTTTGATCCATCCCTTCTGTTCCATCCTGTCAAGAGTTCGAACCAGTGTAGGACCTTCGACGCCAATCAGTTCGGCCAGTTTAACCTGAGAAGTCTCTCCCTCCAGGGCCAGGCTTGCAAGAACCTGCCATTGGGAAAACGTAATTCCGTAGTGCTCCAATTCAGCATCTAAAGCCTTCCTCAAGGCTCGATTTGCCATTGCAATGGAGTAGCCAATACTTTTCTTAAAATCGTATTCTAACATATTGATAGCCTACTATTTAATAGTAGCCTATTATTCTATCTATTTTGATATCAGAAATCAAGACATAATTAGTATCTGTTGAGGAAAGCACAAATATTCAATAGCACCATTCTGAATTTACTTCAGAAGTTATAAATCAAAATGTTAGGCAACCCTGAAACGAGTTCAGGGTGGCAAAACAGATGGTAACTTGTTTTTGTAAACTTGAGGGAGGTGTTTATAAATAATAAATGAAGACGCGATCCAGGATATGTATGCGAGGCAGCTTTAGAACAAAAAAAGGGAGCTTGCATTTTTCAAACACAAGCTCCCTTTATGACAAAAAACTCTATTAATTCTAAAGCTAAAGATTATGAACCATCTTGTAAAATGTATGTATCTGTTCCACCTGTAACACTAGTATTATCCATATATATATTATCCCTCGTAGTACCATCCGAAGCAAACCAACCAGCAAGCGGGGAATCAACAAATTCCACATGGCCATCAATGTAGACTACGTTTTGCCCTCTAGCATTATGATTTGCTGTGCTCGCTGTTGAACTGGGTGTAGCTGGAGGACGATCAGCAGCAAGTGCGACATCTGCATCATCCGCCTGTGTGTGTAACCTGTCATATCCATAGCTAGACTCGTCTAAATCAAAAGCTTCTGTTCCGCCTGAAGTTGAAACAGACATCCCAGAGTTTGTAACGGCAGTTACCGTAGTATCACTAGGACAATTGAAGACCTTATTATCGCTTACATAAGTATCATATAGTAAATTTAAACCTCTCATCGCTGGATTTGACCCAGAATACGCAGAATCAGATGGAAAGCTTTCACTATTCTCATTTGCATACATTATTAGCCCCATACCTACCTGTTTAATATTACTCATACATTGAGTCTTACGCGCTGATTCCCTTGCCCTACTTAGTACCGGAAGTAATATTCCAGCAAGAATACCTATAATAGCGATTACTACCAATAATTCGATAAGCGTAAAACCCTTGCCAAACTTTGGCATCTTCATGTAATAAATGTCTCCTTTCAAATAACATGAGTTATTATATCAGCACTCATAAAACAGAAACTTTTACATTGAATTTGAATAACTTAAGTATTAAGGCAAGCTGTTGCTAAGTAATCGCGGATTATAGCTTTGCCAACAATCATGTCAAGTATTTTATGTGTATAATTTATACATTTTGATAGAACCCTCTTTATCTAGATTTTCATAAAACGGTACTGCAACTTAACATTTTGTAGATTTGTTAAATATGTTAAATAAAAATGTGCAAACACCCACGTCAACAGGACACAGATCAATCCCATACTGTGATCAAATAATAATTGCAATGTTATTAGTCATAATCATCGCTGTTCCACTCTATTTTGATATCCATCTTCACAGCGTATTCGATCTGAGCAAGATTACAATTCTTTATGTCTTGACCTTTGCCATTCTGGCTGTCTGGTCTATAAAGACCATAATCAGTTGCCCATCTGAACCGCACAGCCAGGCAAGTCGGCAGAATCGAACTGAACCCCCTGTCCATGGTCAAGACATCGGATTTCAACAGCGTTTAAGACAACCATTAATTCTGCCAATTTTAGCTTTTCTATTTGTCAGTGGATTTGCCACGATCTTTTCCATAAATCCCTATTTATGTTTGGTGGGCACTTACAAACGGTACGGAGGTTTCATATCAACTATTGTATACATCTCACTATTTTTCATAATTATACATTTCATAGATAAGAAAAGGTTACGTTCTCTCATTAACATAATTATCTTAACAGCCTGTTTCGCATCTATATATGGAATATTACAAAATTTTGGACTAGACTTATACAGCTGGAGTACGTCCTTTGGTTATGGAATTAGGGTTTCTGCTACTTTTGGACACCCCGCTTTCTTTTCCGCATTTCTTATTATGGCGATACCTCTTGTTCTGATTAAAATATTTTCAAATTTGCCAGAACAATTTGATCGCCAGACCAACAAGGCTGCTATGGTGGGAACTGGAGCAAGTTCAAATTTCAGATGTTCAACATTTCTTTATCTGGGAATCCTGGCATTACTCATAGTCGCATTTTATTACACAAAGACGCGCGCCTCATTCCTGGGCCTTCTTATCTCAAATATATTTTTCTTTTCACTGATTGGAAAAAAGAACCTTCTGGCAAATAAGTCAAAAACGATTGCTGCCGTAACTATCATAATCAGCCTCTCCATTTTCTTTAATGTAAGCGATGGGACATCAGTTGTAGGAAGGTTCATTGACGACGTGGAGCCAGCACTATTAGATAGTAAAGAACACTCTCCCTTTCTGGAAGATTCTTATGAAGAAGTTGGTATTGCAAGCAAATTTGAGGGAACAATGCTTACGAGGATCTTTCAATACACAACCGGACTTAAGATTATCCACGACTATCCTGTTTTGGGAATTGGCCCCGATACATTGGGCATGATATATTCTCAATATTTTGTAAAGGCATACAAGGAGAAAGGTGAATATAGGCATTTTGAAAATCAGAACAGGATTCATAGTGATTTTTTAGACATGGCCGTCTCCAGGGGCTTATTGGGACTGGGAGTATATTTGTGGCTTATCTTTGCTTATGCAAGGATGGTATGGAAGGGATACAAGAGAGCCAACGATTCTGACAAGGCTCTCATAATCGGCCTTTGTGCCGGCTGTCTGGCTTATTTTATACAAAATCAGTTTAGCTTCGATCATGTCCCGATAATCACACTTTTCTGGTTTCTTATTGCCATGTCGGTTATTGCATCTTCAGTTACATATTCTCCTCCTGACGAGATGGAAAACCAGGCTTAACCAGGCTTAACCAGGCAGGTTGATAATTTCACTATCGGGAGATCTGGAAGATATATTTTCTGCGGCATTATTATCTGCTTAATGATCCTGCTTATCGCCCTTAGTTTATTTCGCTACAAAGCGGACATCTACTTTGAACACGGAAGAAGGATGCTAAACAAATATGAGATTAAGGAGGCAATCCAGAGCTACGAAAAGGCAGTACAATATAATCCTTTATCGTTAAATTATAATAACGTGCTCAATGGTATTTATCTGAAAGTTGCAGAAGCAGGTGCAAATAAAGGAAGCAAAGAAATTGCTGATGAACTGGCGAACATTTTCTCACGTGAACAAACAACAATATGGTTTACAAAGGCGATTAACGGTGCAGAGAAAATACAAAAACTTTATCCCAGAGATTACCATTCAGCGTTTACTCTTGGCCAAGCCTATCATATTCTTGATAAAAAATCACCTGCTCGACTACCAAGGACAGACGAAGATATGAGTAAGGAAGCCTTCAAAAAATTATCAGATCGCGACAACGTTGCATCCATTTAAGTTTGAGTTTCGTAATAAACTGGCACGGCTTTATGCTGAAAAAGGTCAATATGAGGCTGCCATCCACGAATTAAAAGAGGCAAAGAGTATTGCACCCTCCAATCAGGCAGCCTACTTAAATCTCGCCAAAGTATTCATGAATGATAGAGAACGATATGAAGAAGCTGAAGCAGTCCTTCTTGAATTCATTAAAAAAAATCCTGACAATGAAATAATAGATATTTACAGGCTTTTAAGTTTCATTTACGTCAAGACAACAAAATGGGAAAAAGTCCTGATTCAATCAATAGAAATAATTCAAATCGATCGAGAAGATTTAGAAGCGCATAAGTATGCAATAATGGCCAACTTTAAGCTCGAAAAATATGACGATGCGCGGAAATTATGTAACAGTATTCTAAATTTAACAGGAGAGGTAGACAACGCGTACAATAAATATGCAAAAGAGATACTGGCACTCTTATCAGAAATGTAAATGTTATTCATTTTCGGCACCTAAGGATTACATTTTGGGCAGGCAACTCCTCCATCCGTTTTTGCCTCCTCTTTAGATGGAAGCTCTATTAAATCATCAGGGCTGATTATAAGTTCGTTGCAGTCCGGACGGTGGAATAGACGAGAATAGCTTGTTGAATAGACCGCACCACTCCAGGGTTCCAGGGTAGGCGAATATTTATTTCCGGACATATCATTAATTGGTAAACCAAATATTTCACGTAACTCCTCCACATGTATCGCTTCTGCCGCGTCTAATTCCTGAAAACCACCCCGTATTATTCCAACCACTTCTCCATTCATATTCAAGATAGGACTACCACTACTACCGGGAGCATTTTTAATAAACAGCTCTATGTATTTAATTCCATCATGTTTGTACATACGATTAATACTGCCAATTGCCGGGGTGAATTTTCTCTCCTCCGGATGACCCAAAGTAAAAACCTTTTCACCTGCTTTTACTTCTTTTGCCAGAGGCAGAATAAAAGCACCCGGTATCTTCACATGAATTAACGCCAAATCTATCCCCATATCACCCCAATCGTATACAGTTGCATCTTTTGTCGTAGCATGTATTATTTTGGCATCATTCAAAGAGATATGTTTGTCTTTACGCGTTACCCTATCCATATTTTTCAGACGGTAGGATGATTTGTGAAATGTAGTTAATACTGCTTTAGACTTATTTTCTATTACATGTGAATTTGTTACTACTCCCCACCTGGCCTGGAAACCGGTCCCGATGCTCTTTTCAGAATGTATAGGTGTAAGGCTTCCTGCTCCAAAAGAACCGGTACCTGCTACCTGGCCGGCAACAAAAGCAGTAAATCTTAAAGCATCCCAGACAGAAGTCTTTATCTTTTTGTGAGAAATCAGCACAACTGAGGAGTAAACATTATTTACTATAGTTGATGGTGGATTGGCACTGTAACAGATATTTGTATATGGTATGTGGAAGACGCTGAAAAAGGTAACTGATAAGAGGAAGGCTCCAGTTATTAAATATTTCACAGGGTTATACCTCAAAAACACAAAATCAGTATACTTAAATCGCTATTACTGCAATTTTATACTTGTCTGCCAGTTTAATCGTATCTTCTTTATCAAGAATCAAAGTCTTTTTCGCCTCTATCGCTATTGTGGAAACGCCGGCTTCTTTTAGGTATTCGATAGTTTCTGTGCCAATAGTTGGCACATCGAAACGCGGATCCTGGCCTTTTTTGCTTAACTTAATCACGACAACCTTACTGCGGCCGAGCTTACCTCCACGTTTGATAGTTTCATTTGTTCCTTCAATCGCTTCTACCGCAAGGACTATTTTATCTTTCACTACTATGCATTGACCTATCTCCATCCCCGCAACTTCCTTCGCGATCTTCCAACCGAACTCTATATCGGCTGTCTCATTCTCGGATGGTTCCCTCTTAGTCAAACAACCTTTCTCCGCCAGAAGATCTTGCACGTAATCTATTGAACTGATAAGTTCTATACCGTCTATGGCAAGTTCGTTTGCAACTGCTTCAAGGATTGAGTGGTCGTGCTTGCTCCTGAGTTTTTTATACCACATGTTGATAGCCCTCATGTCGGGCCTTAACTTTAAATGTTTGAACCTTGAATGGATGTGTGATTTTGTCAACCCCCCTGCCATAACAGCCTTCTCTATATGTTCGCTCTTCAATGTCCGTATCATTTTGCCCATCTTGGCAACACCGACCCAGTATAGCTTGTCAACATATTGTTCTATCTCAGGGGGAGCCTCCCCCTCAATAGCAACTGCTATTATCTCTATCCCTTTCGCCTTTGCACTCTGCGCAAAGAGTATCGGGAATCTTCCATTTCCTGCTATCAGCCCTAATCTTTCCATTTTACTTAGAGTTCAGTAGAAGATCAGTCTATTTTTTTTCTGACTCCAATCGCCCTTCCAGTTGTTCTATCCTTTTCTGTAAATCTTTAATCGTATCTTTCATTTCAGGCAACTTTTGTATTATGACAAAACATTTTCTCATTCTTTCAATCTCTACTGCCGGTGTACCCAGAAAAGTACCGCCAGAGGGCAGATCTTTTATAACACCTGACCAGCCACCCACTTTCACATTGTCTCCCACCTTGATGTGGCCCGCAATACCCGCTCCTCCTGCCAGGATAACGTTGTTACCAATTTCAACGCTGCCGGCAATACCTACCTGTGAGGTTACCAGTGTGTCTTCACCGATTTCTACGTTATGCGCAATCATTACCTCGCTGTCTATCTTTGTACCTCTTTTGATCCTTGTCTCCCCCAGCACACCACGGTTGATTGTGGTATTGGCTCCTATATCAACATCATCTTCAATTACGGCGATCCCAACCTGAGGTATTTTATAGTATGTTTTTCCGTCGGGAGCATATCCATAACCGCTGCAGCCAATGACTGAATTACTATGGATCACGACACGTTCTCCAACTACTGTACCCTTGTGGAGTACAGTATTCGGATGGATTACAGTATCCTTCCCTATCTGACAATCATCACCTACATAAACACCGGGATGTAAAACTACATTATCAGCCACCTTTACATTTTCACCTATGAAGACAAACGGGTAAGCTGTTACATTAGAGCCTATTTCGGCCGAGTCACTTACGCTAGCTGAGCCATCCAATATCCCCGGATAAACCTTCTCCGGATTCATCATCAGGTCAACGACCTTTGCAAATGCAAGATAAGGGTTTTTTGCAACCAGCAGGTTTTTGCCCTTCGCCTCTATTCCCGGCGATACAAGAATTGCCGATGCCGCTGTCACTTCAATCTTTTTAAGGTATTTTATATTAGACACAAAGGTGATATAACCTTCCCTGGCCTCATCAATTGTCATAACACCTTTTATCTTTACATCTCCATCACCAACCACCTCTCCTCCCAGGTAATCAGCAAGTTCTTTCAGTGTCTTTTCCATTTATATTTACTCCGGAATTTTAATTTCATTTCCCTGACTAACATCTACTGTTCTACTATAAATTCTCTTTATTACAAATAAAATAAATATTAATAGAAACCAGACGAGCACTCCTGTTATCAACTTGCTATCACTACCAAACAGCAATACCTGCTCTTTCCTCATACGCGAGATGAACATGGTGTCTGCCTTCACCATAAACACCATTCCTGCATGCAGGCCGATGGAGAGATACAATGATTTTGTTTTAATAAACGCATATGACAACACCACACCAACCAGAAAGAGCCCGACAATTGCCGGCAGGTTTTTTAAAAACTCAAAAAATATTGGCTTAAAAAATTGTGCCATGGTGGTGAAACCAACAAAAGGCTGAAAACCTGTAGAGACAAGAACATCGGCTTTGAAAAAGTGCAGAATTGAGTATATCAAACTACACACGCACACAGCCTTTGGCAATGACATATTCTCCTGAAAAGATTGTAATAGATAGCCCCTGAAAAATATCTCCTCTATAATGCCTATTAAGCAGGCTATCAAGGCATATTCGACTATTTTTAATATTATAATACCTGCCGAATCATAATCCATGTGAATAATCCACGCACCTGAAATCAGTCCAATGCCATAATAGATGAGTATTAACAATACCGCCATTGAAAGACCCAATAGAAACTGCCTGAAGAAACCGGGCCTTATCTTCAGAGCTGAAGAAATCAGTGTGCCGAATCTCAACGATTTCCTGAAGACTATAAACACTATCAGGGCGACCACCATCATAATCCGCCTCATCACCTTGCCAAAATCATAGACGCCATCTTCAAAATCAACGGTATCCGCCATGAACCCTGTTTTCTCTAACATAAAATCAAGAGGTACCTTCTTAATAGGTGCAAGGATGCAGCTGAAAAACACTATAATTAAAAATAGAAATATTAGTTTTTTATATAATTTCATTTTATAAATAGGACACGGATTTTCGCAGATTGAAACGGAAAGAGTTAAAACAATTAATGACGAATGAGAAATTGAATTTGTCAACAAGTGGGTGTATGTGAACTGGTATAATGAAGTTGGAATCTAACACAATACCCGTAAACAGTCAAGCCAAAAGCCTCTGTATACCGGTATTTACAAACTGACAAATAATGTATTAAGTCCTTTTGCTGGCAAGAGTTGAGAATCAATAATCAATCCTACACTCTAACCATCTTATACGCAGTCCTGAAGATGACTAAGAGCATTCCAGAGCCGAAGCAGCCGATTGCGATCAGTGTGAGTGGGATGCTCGGGTTCTTTTTCGTGGTAACAACTACAGCAGGTGTTGATTTTAAGTCTTCGAAAACTACATCTACTCCATTAATATTTTGAACGTTCTGCCTGCCGTAGCGAATGTAGGTTTGATCGTATTTGCCCTTACTACCTTCCGTGACTACCTGAAGAACA
>Ga0187827_10005441_pt1 | contig 15108 bp, 16 predicted proteins | sample ETNtaG_39_FD_167969 | JGI IMG/M metagenome (GOLD analysis project Ga0187827, IMG submission 167969) | Marine microbial and viral communities from oxygen minimum zone, Eastern Pacific Ocean - ETNP2014_SV_150_PacBio MetaG (Illumina Assembly) | ecosystem: Environmental > Aquatic > Marine > Hypoxic...
TCAGCCGTGGCCGCCGCTGGAGCCGATGCCCTGACGGTAATCAACACCCTGAAGGGCATGACGATAGATATTAACGGACGCAGACCTGTTCTAGGCAACATAACCGGAGGACTATCCGGTCCGGCCATAAAACCGGTGGCCCTTTATATGGTCTATCAGGTAGCCGGCGCCGTGGAGATACCGGTCATTGGCTGCGGGGGCATCGCCAGCGCCAACGACGCCCTGGAATTCATCATGGCCGGGGCCAGCGCCGTTCAGGTGGGTACGGCCAGTTTCTACAATCCTCGGGCTGCCTTGGATGTCCTAGAGGGCATCCAACAATTTATGAGGCGGGAAGGGATCGAAAACCTGACCGAGGTTACCGGGACGGCCCGAAGATAAGATTGCCAGACGCAGGAAGTAGATTGAAGGCAAAACCATTTCCCTGTTTCTCTCACAGCTATGAATAACTTTCGTTGGTGGGGAGAGCGTTTTTCAGAACCTGAGGAGCGCCTGTCTATCGTAGACTTGGTGAATTTTGGCAGTCTGGACCTGAGGCTGGCCGGCATTCTCTGGCTGATTATGGAGCGCCGGGCACCCGTTCTGGTTGCAGCCGGTCCCAGCAACGCGGGAAAGAGCACCTTACTGCATGTCCTGCTGGACTTCCTGCCCCCGGAGGTAAAGCAAGTCCATCTTGAGGGAGGCAACGAAGACTTCCGATTTACAGAGGAGGCCGTTCCCGCCAACACTTATATGGTGGCGGCCGAATTCAGCAACTACGGTTTTTACATATGGGGCGACAACGCCAGGACAGCCTTTGAGCTGCTTTCTGAAGGCTATGGGTTGGGAGGCACGATACATGCCACAACGATAGAGGAAGCGGTGAATATCCTCCACGGCCAATTGGGACTATCCCCGTCACTGATTTCTCAACTGGACCTGGTCATCACCATACGGATGAGCGCAAACCGGAGCCGTGCCACCGAATCGAAAAGGTGTTTGGAGACAGTAGGGCTTATCGGTCTGGAAAACGAAGGGCTTTCCCTCCAAGTCATCGCCACACGGAACCGAGAGAGTGGAGAACTCGTCTTTCCCAAAGAAGAAGACCTGTATCCCGCCCTTTCCGGAAGATTCGGGATTGCACCTGACCAAATCGCCTCAGAGATTCAATTGCGGGAACAGTTCTTAGGCAACCTTCTGCAACAGGACATAAAGTCTCACGACGACGTAAGGAAGGCGGTCGTGGAATTCTACCGTTCCAGACCTTCCTGATCCAGACTCGGCGCTCCAGCCGAGGCCACCGGACAGAAAGATCTGGTTTCCGATAGCAAGTTCTTCAGCTTCAGCGGCTTAGCTTACCACCTGTTTCAGGCCGACAAAGATATTCTTCTGTCTTTCGATATAAAGGTACATATAGACAACAAAACCGACAAAGACGACGCCCAGACCAATCACATAGACCAACCCCCGACTACCAACTGCCCCAGGCAAAGACCAGGGTAAGCAGCAATCCAATGGCCAAATGAGCGGTTACCGTCAGGGCGTTAGCCGGTACCATGTCGAATGAACTGGAGTGATGCTTTCTGGCAAATTGCACGGCTCTCAGGGCCAGAGGCAAGGTTATCACGGTTATTGCCGCCAACCATACCGCGGAGAGCATCAGGCTACCGGTGGCCCATCCCACCCAGATAGATACGTACACACCGACCATCATCACGGCGTAGAGAACTACTGCTCTTTCCCGGCCCAGCCTGACTACCAGGGTGTTCTTGCCCACCTGCTTATCAGCGGTGTAATCAGGGAACTCGTTAATATAAAGCACAGCCGCGATGGCGAGAGACACCGGAATTCCCGCTATCACCGGAACTCAACTGAAACTCTGTGTCTGAACATAGTAAGCGCCAAGGGTCATCAGGACGCCAAAGTTCAGCCCCACCACCAGTTCGCCAAAGCCCCTCTTGGCCCAGTTAAGAGGCTCCCCAGTATAGAAAACACCTGAAACAAGACCGATAGCCCCCAGAACAAGGATCAACGACCCCGTTGCCCAGACAAGGTAGAATCCAATAGCGGCGCTGAGCGAGAAGAAGAGTATTGCCCCGGCCAGTACCTCCAGGGGAGTCAGCAGCCCAAGCTAGATTACCCGACTGCCCCCGCTGAAGGGACGGACGAACTCCCGGTTCGCCTCATCGTTACCACTCCGGTGGTCGAAATAATCGTTGAGAACGTTGGTGCCGGCGTGTATCAGCAGACCGGCCAGAAGAGTAAGCAGGAAAAACGGCACGAGCAGAGTCCCGGTGGCGACCCAGGCTACGGCTGTTCCCAACAGGACGGGCACGGCGGCGGTGAGAGTGGGGGGCCTTATTGCCATGCGCCAGCTCTTCAGTTTCATCTTGACCAGTTGCCAATCGCTTGTCACCCGCTGGTTTTCGGGATACTCAATAACCGTCGGCGACATCCCCTGGACTATCTCATTGAAAACGCGATATTTCACGGTATCGGGTAGCACTTTAATATAATCAAACATGTCTCCATTGCCGCTCTCGGTAAGATACTTAACCACAGGTGATCTCTTTGCAGTCATCTCCAGGGCCCGCTCCCTTTCCTGCTGGTCCCTGACAAAAACGGCTTTTCCGGTGATTTCAATTTCTTTGGATTCATTAACGTCAGCTCCAGGCTCGTGAATTAAAAGTGAAATCGAGGGGGAACTGGTAAACTGGACCGTCTTGGGGTCGCCTTTCATGGTAGCCAGATAGGTGGTGAGGTTTTCATCAGTGGCATAGTGCATCATGCGGATTCTCGGTCCCTCTAAAGATGAGGTGGCCACGGCTGTCACTGCAATCTCTCCCATCATGTCCAGAATCTCTTCCCGACTGTGCGGTTGACTCATTATCGTGCCTCCTTGGTCGTTCTTTTTCTGTTGGTACTAAATGTTTTTACAACATTACTCACCCCGGTATCAAGATTAACCGGACATCAAACTTGTTATCTCATCGAGTCATTTACCTTTCTTATGCCTGATAACAACGGGGGTCCGGTCAACCCAAAAGTCCGTAACACAAACTTAACCTGAGTGTAATCTGTTGGTAACATAGGGCTGCTATTCTGAGTGATAAAAGAGCGAGACGGAGCTTTCAGTCCGTTCCAAGCGGCTGAAGCCGGAAATATTTACCTACCGACAACCTCCCAGGTAATGCTCGTCGAAGGGGGATGAATCGTGCAACTGAGAGACAAAATAATGGGGATAGTGATGAGGGTGGGGTTGATCCTGGGAGCTATTTACGGCGTCTGGTTTCTGTGGATGGCGACAACCGGCACGGCCCAGGCCGCCGACGCCAGCAGACTCGGCACCACTGAGGAAGCAATAAACTATGTCTGGATATTGATTTCTGCTTTCCTGGTGCTGTTCATGCAGCCGGGTTTTGCCATGCTTGGGGCCGGCTTCACCAGGGCGAAAAACGCCAGCAACTTTATGATGAAAAACATGATGGACCTGGTGATCGGCTCTCTGACCTTTTTCATGGTGGGTTACGCCATCATGATGGGAGATGATTTTGGTGGCATCATAGGCACCTCGGGCTGGTTTATGCTGGGTGATTTTTATGATGTGGATAAATACCTCAATATGTTCTGGTTGCTGGTCTTCTGTGCCACAGCGGCTACCATTGTGGCCGGGGCTGTGGCCGAGCGCCTGAAGTTCAAGGCTTACCTCTGGTACAGTGTGATCGTCAGCGTCATTATTTACCCTGTGTACGGTCACTGGGTTTGGGGGGGAGGCTGGCTGGCTAACCTACCGTTAGGGCTGGGCGCGCTGGACTTCGCCGGCTCGGGAGCGGTTCACGCTATCGGTGGTTTCGTCGGTCTGGCCGGGGCAATCGTCCTCGGCCCCAGGTTCGGCCGCTTTTTCAACGGGAGATCGGGCGCCATTCCGGGCCACTCGATGACCCTGGCAGCACTGGGAACTTTCATCCTCTGGTTCGGCTGGTTCGGCTTTAATCCGGGCAGCACCTATGACGCTTATCACCTGCGCATCGCCGTCGTGGCGGTGAATACCAATCTGGCGGCCGCTGCCGGTGGCATAATGGCCCTGTCAATTGCCCACTGGAAGACTAAGAAATGGGACCTCGGTATGCTCATAAACGGAGTACTGGCCGGACTTGTCGCCGTTACCGCTCCGGCCGCCTGGATAGAGGGTTGGTCGGCAATTGTCATTGGTCTTATTGGTGGAGCAGTGATGTACGGCAGCGTCAAGATTCTCGAGGCCAAACGAATAGATGACCCGGTAGGGGCAGTCAGTGTTCACGGGGCCGGTGGCCTGTGGGGACTACTCAGTGTCGGTCTCTTTGCCGACGGCACCTACGGTAACTATTCTACCGAGGGTCCATTCGTCACCGGGCTTTTCTACGGTGGCGGCGGAGAACAGTTGCTCGCCCAGCTTATCAGTATAGTCGTGGTCGTCGTCTGGGCATTCGGAATGGGATACCTGACATTCAAGCTGATGGACAAGGCATTCGGTATCAGGGTTCCCCCTGAAGAAGAGTTACAGGGGCTGGATATTCCCGAGCACGGTGCGCCGGCCTACCCCGACTTCGTGAACGTACGGTCATAATGAACTACAATAGACTTGTTAGAATAGATAATGGGGGAGCAGCAAGATGAAAAAAGTAGAAGCGATAATCAGGCTGGAGAAATTTGAAGATGTGAAAGAAGCCCTCAAGGAGGCTGGCTACCCGGGAATGACCAGGACCAGTGTTGAAGGTCACGGCCAGCAGAAAGGGCTCAAGCAGCAGTTCCGGGGTACCACCTTCGAAGTCGAGTTCCCACCCAAAATCAAACTGGAAATCGTCGCCGTTGATGAAAATGTAGAGGGCATAGTTAAGGCGATCTGTGACAATGCCCGGACGGGTGAAGTCGGTGACGGAAAGCTCTTTATCATGCCCGTTGAGGATGTTATTCGGGTACGCACCGGCGATAAGGGCGAAGAGGCAATTTAGCTGAATCAAGACAAACTGCCGTAACGGGGGGCGAAGTAACCCGTCTGGCAATGTCTGTTGTGTATCGGCTATAATATGACCCGGACAGGCTGGCAGATGGCAAACATATTAGCAGCTCTCTTCAGATTACGGCAGTTTGTCTTTGAATACGGCCCCTTCTTCCTGGTTAGCTGGCTGGGGTTGGCGATAACCACCGCTCTGATGGCGGTATCACAAAAGAAGGGGACCGACCTCAATGTACGGGGTAGTTTCTTACTCAAATACCGACCCTTGGCCTGGCTTTGGCAGCTCCTCTCATTATTGCTATGGCGTCCCGCCGGTAAAACAAAGGCACATTCGGCTTTCAGGGGACGTCTCTTTTTCAGCCTGGCCTTGCCGATTCCGGCATTGGTGGTGACCGCCCTCATTGGTTGGGAGGCTGTCTTACTACGGCTTGGTCTGACAGTCCTACTAGCTCTACCGTTGAGCCGGTTTGTTACCTCGGAAATCCCAGGTAGGGACAGAAATTTTCGAGAGCAAACACCGAAAGCAGCCGGGGCATCTCCATCTCCGGTCTTGGACGATGGCACTGCAGCACTACCAGCGTACCGGCCAGCGGCCCCGGTGCGGGTTTTCTGGAAAAGCTTTACCGGCCAAATCGACGGAGCCGTCGTTCCCCCCTGGTCGCCTTCAGTTTAGCTTCCGCCCTGCTCATCTTTGTGCCTACCTATTCGGTTCGCCCCTGGCTGAGGGAAGGTTCCCGGTGGGGTCCCTACCTAGCGTCCCTGCTGGCCATCCTTTCCCAGTTGTCAGGTGGCACGGAGGTCATCATAGCTTCGGCATTATTGGTTAAAGGGGCCAGTCTCGGAACGGCCCTGAGCGTAATGCTGGTAGCTCCCATTTCCACAATTGCAACGCTTCGTCATTTTCAACTGGCCGGAAAGGGCAAAGCGATGACTCTGTACCTGGCCGCTGCCTGGTTTGTGGCCGCGTCTCTGGGAGTGGCAGCAAATAGTATTCAACGCTTTTTTACTGTATACTTAGGCTAGAAAAGTGAAAATGATAGAGAACTTTATCGCAGATCTGGCCAGCCTGCTGCCCTTTGGATACGCTTTTGGGGCCGGCATGGTAACCACGGTCAGTCCCTGCGGCATCGCTATGTTACCGGCTTACGTGTCGCTGCACCTGGGGACCGAAAGTGAAGGGTACCGGGACAGTTCGGCCCTTAGACGGGGAGCCCGGGCCCTGACCATGAGTGGAGTGGTGACCCTGGGCTTTGTGATCTTCTTCGGCATCATGGGAGCCGCCCTGTCTTTAGGCGGTCAATTCCTGATCAATTTCATCCCTTGGACGGCTGTTTTCATCGGGGTGGCTCTTACATTGCTGGGCATCTACCTCCTGTTTGGAGGCCATTTTTACACTAACCTGCCGGCCCGTCTGGCCGGTCGTCTGGGCAAGAACGGTGACGTAGGTGTCAAGGGATTTCTCATCTTCGGTATCGCTTACGGAATTACAGCCTTGAGCTGCACCCTGCCCATCTTCCTGGTGGTAGTCGGCAGTGCCATGGCCACAGGGGGTTTCACCTCAGGTCTGCTTCAATTTGTCAGCTTTGCCCTGGGAATGGGATTTATCATCGCTTTCGTTACCCTGGGTTCGGCCCTGTTCAAAGAGACGGTCACCAGGTGGTTGCACCGCCTGGTGCCGGTGGTAGCCCGGCTCAGCGGGCTGCTGCTCATCCTGGCCGGGGGCTATATTCTCTATTTCTGGTTCAGTGTGGGAGATCTCCTGAACTGGACATTCTAACCAGGAAAGAGGGGAAGGGGAAACGGTATCTTGCAAAAAGGTCGACAATCGCCCCGTATCCGGATAGTTTCCGGGCTTGTGGCGACTGTTTTCGCGGGAATTCTGATAATCCAGGGCTGCACCGCCTCTTCTCAGGCCATTGGAGGTGGCCAGCAGGAAGCGGCCGGCGGGATTAATATAGGAGACGTAGCCCCCGACTTTACCCTGGCCGACCTGGAAGGTAATCAGGTTAGCCTGAGCGACTTCCGGGGGAAGACTGTCCTCGTTAATTTCTGGGCTACCTGGTGTCCGCCCTGCCTGGCCGAGATGCCGGAAATAGAAGCTGTCTACCAGGAGTACAAAGACCGGGGAGTGGAGGTGGTTGGTATCGACGTTCGGGAACCCAGGGAGGATGTTCTCCAGTTTGTCCGGAAAGGTGGTTACAGCTGGGTCTTTGTCCTTGATACGGCTGGAAAGGTAACGGCCAGTTACGAAATCGCGGCCCTCCCCACCAGTCTTTTCATAGACACGGAAGGGGTGATCAAAGCGGTGAATATCGGGGCCATGACGAAACGGCAAATGGAGGCAAATCTATCTGAGGTAATGAGGTGAAGATAAGTGATAAGTATAGGCATTCCCCCTATCTTGTTTAGCCTGGGCCCCTTTTCCATATCCTGGCACGGCCTGTTGATGGTGGTAGGCATCGGAATTGGAGTATGGCTTCCCGCCCGCCTGGCCGCCAAGGAAGGGCTCTCCGCAGACAGACTGTACAACATGGCACCCTGGGCAATTCTCGGGGGTATCCTGGGCACCCGCCTGGTCCATGTGCTGGACTATTGGGACTACTACTCGTCTAACCCGGGAGCCATATTGGCCTTCTGGCAAGGGGGGATGGCCCTCTGGGGGGCTATCCTGGGGGGAACATTAGCGGGTCTAGTATATTCGCGGGTCAAGGGCTTTGCCGTGGCCCGTTACGCCGATCTGATTGCCCTGGCCCTTCTGCTGGGTCAGGCGACGGGACGGATCGGCGACATTATCAACGGGGAACACATCAGTACCGCCACCAGCCTGCCCTGGGGGGTTGTCTACACTCACCCGGATAGTCCCGGCTCCGGCCTGGCCCCCCAGCATCCGGCGGTCGCCTATGAGTTGCTGATGGACCTGCTGATATTCGGTGTGCTCTGGAAACTGCGAGGGCGGATTAAGCCTGATGGCACCCTTTTCCTGCTTTACCTGGTCAGTTACTCTATCGGGCGCTTCTTCCTCTCATTTCTCCGTCTGGACAGCAACACGGTTCTCCTGGGGCTTAACCAGCCGCAATGGCTCTCCTTTATCGTAGTGGCTGTTGCTTTACCAATGCTACTTCTCCGTCTTGCCTCTTACCGCAAATCAAAATCCGACGGTTGAAGGTTCGAATTATTCCCGGCAAAAGGAGATAACTGCCCCTGACAGTTCAGACGATCAGGCGTGGAATTAGCCATCGGGAATTATTGTCCTGACGAAAGGCGCCAAGACGGGCAAAGAGGGATGTGAAGCCCCGGTCTCCTGAGCAGTAAGACTAGCCCATTGAGTAAGCGGCGCCGGCGAACCAGGTTTCTGAAGTGGCTCTCATCGGGTTGATCTACTTCTGCTCTCAGGGGAGGATGACGACCCTTCGTTTTTGAAGTTAGTTATTCTTGAGGAACTGGGCCAAGGCATCAATTTCCTCATCACTGATCAGATCCTTCCAGGCCACCATTACTGTGCCTTCTCGGCCGTTTTCTATGACATCTTTCACCGCGGAATCACTCAACGGCGCCAGACTCTCCTGAGTCAGAGGTTTGCCTAATCCTTCTACCCCTTTCCGGTCTGCACCGTGACAGGGAACACAATTAGTTGAATACACTCCAGCCGCATTTACAGTCGATGGAGTTGGCGTAGGTGTTGCCTCAGGGGCTCCACAAGCAGCCACAAATAATGCCCCTCCCATGACAAGGGCAAGAACTTTCAGCTTCACCATAACAGACTCCTCTCAATATTCAAGCGTGTACCTTATGAATGATACAAAAATATCGGCTCCCTGTCAATGAAGTAGCTCCCGGAAGACAGGCTCAGAAAACAATAATGATGGAACATACGTCCTTGGGCATAGTCTGGGCTAAAAATACCCAAACTGAAAGCAGAAACCGGGCCAAACTAAGCCAGCAGGGCTTGAACCAGATCATCAGAAGTAGTCACCACCCAACCCGTTAGGTTCAAAATTGCGGTCAGCTATGCAGATGGCTCCAGATTTACGAACCCCATGTCGGCATTATTGGCGATAAGCTGGCCGACGGTTGGTCTTCGGCCATAGCCGAGGAACGAACAGCAACGGCGCCGCCATTCATGATATCCCGGTAAGCCAGAGTAACAGCGGCGGTCACTTCAGAGGGGAGACCCGTCTCGATAAGGTGCTGGCGGGCCTGCTGACAGAGGGAATCCAGAGCCGAAAGATCGGTGGCTTCAATGGCAACGATCTGCTCTCCAAGCCGGGCCGCAAACGAATTCCGCCTTCCGGTAAGCCTGGGTTGACACGACAAACCCGGGTGGAACCGGCAGTCCGGCGTTTCTCATTCGGGCCAGAACTGCTCCCTTGCCTCCGGCGTTCTCCGTCAGCCGGGCTACAGGGCTGTCAAGATCGAAAACCAGATCTGCCATCGCCTCAGCCTGCTCCTTTAAGAGATACCACTCTTTGAGTTGGAGTTTCCGCGATTATGGTTTCAGGAGTAAGTCAAAGCCTGCTCTCAAATTCAGCCAGGTTGAAATGATAGTCTTGAGTACCATAGCACTCGACGGCAAATGACGCCGAGACGCTGCCCATTCTTGCACTCTGTTCAATATTCTTGCCCTGGACGAGGCCCTTGATTAAGCCAGCTCTGTAAGCGTCGCCGGCCCCTGTCGGATCAACTACTTCTTTCGGTTTAACAGACGGAATGTCTATGTCACAGTCCGAAGTGCAGACACGGGAGCCGTGTTCACCCAGTGTTGTAATGATGGTACTAGTCCGCCGAAGTAGTCCATTTTTGTCCAGTCCGGTCTTGCCGGTGATCAATTCCAGTTCATAGTCATTAGAAATCATGACCTTGGAACCGTTTATGCATTCGATCAGGGCCTGACTGTCCCACATCGGCAATGATTGACCGGGGTCAAAGATATAGGCGATCCCCCTGGCTTTATAGGCAGCGGAGTAGTTCATCATGTCCTCAAGGTTTCCCGGGGCAACGATGGCAATGCTTTCCCGGGGGTCAATATTGTCAAAGTTGAAGGAAGAAGGGTATTTCATAGCCCCGGGGTTGAATCCGGTGATCTGGTTGTCGGTTTGATCGGTGGTAATGTAAGCTCCGGCAGTTAATTCTTCTTCGATAACCGTGATGTTGTCGCAAGTTATGTTGTTTTCTTCCAGCCATTCGAAATAGCGGTGATAATCCCGACCAATTGTAGCCAGAATTATCGGTTTTTCACCCAAAAGAGAGAGAGCATAAGCGATGTTACCGGCGGTGCCACCAAATTTTTCCACCAGGCCGTTGACGGTGAAACTGACATTCAGGACATGAATTTTCTCGGGGAGAATATGCTCGGAGAAATGGCCCGGAAAATCCATAATCCTGTCGTATGCCAGCGAACCGGACGTAATAATATTCATAAACAGGTATAGTCACTTCCAAATTCTGGATGACATTATAGCACAACGTGTCATTGTCTCTGCAATAACAGGAACTGGATAAAGAAATGGTGATTGTTCAAAGTCGGGTGCCATTGGGGTAATCACGCCTTGACTGCACGAGAAAACAAGTACTAAAATACTGGAGCATGACATCCTAATGAAATTGATAGCTGAGGGATCATTGGAAAGAAAGAAGGTGTTCTAGCATGGAGACCAGAGAACTCATTCAATCAGGATTGAGAAACGTCAGCCGGAATCTGGACAGAATTTTAGATACCCTGACTTCTGCCGAATTGGAATGGCAACCACGACCTGATGCTGGCTCGATAGGACTCATCTTTTTTCATCTGACCCGCTATGAAGACGTGATTCTGCAAGGCCGAATCCAGGCCAAAACGGAACTCTGGGAATCCGGGAACTGGTACCGCAAGTTTGGGAAAGATACAGGCGATAACGGCAGCAATTACACTGAAGAGCAAGTAGCCGCATTTGTCGTTCCGAAAATTGAGGACATGCTGAGCTATGCCGGGGAAGTACGCAAAGCAACTCTTGAATACCTGGACGGTATAACGTCAGATGATTTTGACAGGAAATTGGCGCTGCCTGCCAGGCCCGCTCCCCCCGGAGGAAGGCCGTCCGGAACACCGCGGCCCCAACCGACCGTAGGCTCGATGTTATTGATGAGCGTGACACATTCTTCCCAGCACGCTGGAGAGATCTCGTACTTGCGGGGTCTGCAACGGGGAATGGACAGGTAGTCTCATCGGCACAGACGGCCGCTGTTCCTGAGAAATCCAAAGAAGCGGCCCACTGATTTGGCGATCGTAACACTAGCGCTAACCCAGCCTGCGGCACTAACGCTTGGTGTTAGCGTCAGACGGCATTTTCAAAGATGACGAGAAAACAGGTCGCCCGGCGAAGGGAGAATAGTATTGACAGCAGACGGCAAACCGACACAGATCTTGAAAGAAGAGCACCAGCGGGTACTGGAAAAGCTGGGCACGATGGAGGAACTGCTGAGACGGCTTGAGCAGAAGAAAGCGGTCGCCCCCGAGTTGAGCCGGCTGGCATCATTCTTTCAAAAGGACTTCTGGCTGCATTTTGACAAAGAAGACCTGGCACTCTTCCCTGAACTTGGCAACTACATTCCCCGCGACGCGGGGCCCCTGCAAATGATGTTCATTGAGCACGAAGAACTGCGTAATATCAACGAGTTGTTCCAGCATGCCCTGTCTGATTACCTGAAGGGTGGAGACAGTCCCTTAACCCGGGAAACCATCCGTAAGGCCGGTATGAATTTCATTGGTTCCCTGCGCAGCCATATCAATAATGAGAATGGCATGATGTTCACCCTGGCTAATGCCCATCTGACACAAGAGCAGGAAGATGACATCGTGCGTGTTTTTGCCCAGATAGAGGCTGGCGCCGACAAACAGATTTAGGAAGGGCCATCAACCGGGAGCCAGGTACGAGCCTTGATTTACGGATAGCCCATAAAAAAAACTGACCATATGCCAAAATGGCCTGGGAGGAAGACATGACACAGTCAAATCCGGTGAAGATCGATGCCTTTTCTCACGTTACCCCGGCCAAGTATCTCGAAGCTCTGGACAAGCTGTCTCCCCGAGTTTCCGGGCAGGCAATCGTTCCCACGCGGCCGGTATCGCCGCCTTTGTATGACCTGGATCACAGGTTCCGAATAATGGACCGGTTTGAGGGCCTGGTACAGGTATTGACACTCGGCTTCCCGGCTATCGAGGACATTACCACTCCGGAAAAGGCCCCGGACTTGGCCAGGCTGGCCAACGACCAGATGGCCGAACTGGTAGCAAAATACCCGGACAGATTCATCGCCGCTATTGCTTATTTACCGATGAACAACATAGAGGCGGCCCTGAGAGAAGCCGACCGGGCCATCAAAGATCTGAAATTCAGGGGCGTTTACGTCAACAGCCACGTCAATGGCAAACCCCTGGATTCACCGGAATTTATGGCCCTGTATGAGAAGATGTCTCATTACGACTTGCCCATCTACATTCATCCCCACAGAACCACGGGTTTTGCCGACTACGCGACTGAAACCGAAGCAAAATATGACACCAACAGTGTCTTCGGCTGGCTGTACGATACCACGGTAGCTATGACGCGCATGGTATTCAGTGGGATATTAGAGAAATACCCCAACCTGAAGGTTGTTACCCATCATTGTGGGGCGATGGTGCCCTACTTTGAGCAGAGAATAATACAGCACTACACCAAGTACCAGGTGGAATATGGCCGGCAGTATATGGAGGGGCTGAGCAAGGCTCCTATTGAGTATTACAGGATGTTCTATACCGACACGGCAATACACGGCAATCCCCTGTCGTTGATGTGCGCCAATGACTTCTACGGGGCAGGCCATCTGCTATTTGCCGCGGATATGCCACTGGGTGACCTCGAATTCGGCAATCGGAGTTACCGCCAGACAATCGAGGCAATAGAAGCGATGGAAATTACAGAGGCTGAAAGAATGGCCATATTCGGAGATAACGCCAAGAGACTGCTGCGTCTGCCACTATAAACAGGAGGAACTAGGGAAGGACCGGAGACGTTAGAAACTACTACCGGACGCTTCTTCTCTTGATCTTGGTTATGGATCAGAATCAGCCGGTTCCGACATTCGCCAGAACCCCTTTTATGCCTGATATTATCGGTTTGCTGGTAGCAGGTTTGGAAATAAAGCCGTCGGCCTGACCCTTATGTTCTCCCGGTGCGCATCACCGGTCGAGGATACCTTGGCGAAAAGATAGATGATCTTGGGGCTTGCAGAAGCTTCTTTGATCCCACGGCATATCTCCTGCCGGTCATTCCGGGTAGCATCAAGTCCAGAATGACCACATCCGGATTATGCTTTCCGAACAATTCCAGGGCCTTTCCCCCATCCATTGCCACCAAGACTTTGTAGCCTTCGGCTAGCAGGATACGTTCAAGTATGCGGCACATAATCGGTTCATCGTCAATAAGCATGACCAGAACATTTCTCTTCACCGCAGATCCCTTCTACTTAGCCCTGTCTTTTTTGTCTCCAGACGTGGCATGCAACAATTACCCGGTATCTTTCCACGAAGCCGCTTTCTCAATGAGTTCCCTAGCATTATCGGTGGCAATTTCTGTGGGCTGAAGACCCGAGAGCATGACGGTTATCTCTTCGGTTCGCGCGTCGCCGCGCAATTCTTCAATGATGCTTGTTGTTCTGCTTCCGCTGGCTTCCTTGTGAACGCTGTAGTGAGAATCTGCCAGAACCGCAATTTGAGGTAGATGAGTGATACATATTGCCTGCCGGTCACGGGCTATGCCCCAGAGTTTCTTGCCCACTACTTCTCCGCTTCTCCCGCCCACTCCGATATCTATTTCATCGAAAATCAGCACCGGAGTATTGTCAGCCTCAGCCAAGGCACTTTTTAGGGCCAGCATGAAGCGCGATATCTCGCCCGTTGAAGCGATTACTGCCAGCGGCTTGAGGGGTTCTCCCGGGTTTGTGGCGGCCTCCAGCTCGATGATGTCAACGCCTTCTTTGGTGAAGGCGTATGAACCTGCCTCGGGCAAAGGAATTCCGCCCTCGGATTCACGCCTTGTTATACAAACTTCGAATTGCACCTGAGACATATTCAATTCCTTAAGCTCGTTGTTCACCTGGGAGACCAGTTTTCCGGCGGCTTCAACCCGTTTTCCAGAAAGCCGGGAGGCAATCTCACCCATTTCTTCTCTAAGAGAATTTCTTTCCTTCTCCAGTTGCTTTTTTCTTTCTTCAGAACCGGTAATTGCCACCAGTTGCCTCTCGGTATTTTCCAGGTACTCAAGCATCTCGGCAATGGTGCGTCCGTACTTCTTCTTGAGGTCCCTGATAAGTTCAAGACGTTGGGTCACCTCCTGAAGCCGCCCGGGGTCGTATTCGATGTGGTCGCTGTAACTGCTGATATCACGAGCCGCATCTGCCAGGCCATTTTCGATTTCGCGCAGGTATTCGAGTTGGGCCTTCAAGGTGTCATCCAGGTCTACCAGCTTTTGTACCTCACGGACCGCCTCAGTCAGTTTCTCCAATGCTGAGTTACCAGATACCGGGCCATCATCTCCGTATATGGCCTGGTAGGCTTGATATGAAGCTGCTTTCAGCGTTTCGCTGGAGGTATGTATTGTCCTTTCTTTTTCCAGTCCTTCCTCTTCTCCTTCCTCCAGGTCGGCCCGTTTCAATTCATCTATCTGAAAGCGAAGAAATTCTTCCTGGCGGGCCTGCTCTTTTTCCTGTTGGTCAATCGCCTTCAGTTCCTGCTCGACCCGCAACAGTTCGGTTGTTTTCCTCCCAAACTCGTTCCTGAGTTCGGATGTACGGGCGTAAGCATCCAGAAAACCGAGATGAGTATCCTTGTTGAGGAGCGACAGGTGCTGGCTCTGGCCGTGAATATCAACCAGCAGATTCCCGATACTGTTGAGGAGTCCCCGGGACACCGTTTCCCCGTTTATACGAAATGTGCTTCTGCCCGTTCTGCGTATCACGCCGGAAAAAACGAGTGAATCTTCTCCCGCCTCCATTAGTCCGTTTTCAGCCAGCAGTTCCCGGAGACTTGAATCAACATTCTGTCCCGAGATGTCAAAAACAGCTTCAAGGATCGCCTCATCCGAACCGTAACGGATGACATCTTCGTCAGCTTTCCC
>Ga0187827_10005442_pt1 | contig 15104 bp, 15 predicted proteins | sample ETNtaG_39_FD_167969 | JGI IMG/M metagenome (GOLD analysis project Ga0187827, IMG submission 167969) | Marine microbial and viral communities from oxygen minimum zone, Eastern Pacific Ocean - ETNP2014_SV_150_PacBio MetaG (Illumina Assembly) | ecosystem: Environmental > Aquatic > Marine > Hypoxic...
CTTCTTCGGTTTTGCCGCTTCCCATCAACCCGGATTTTGCCAGCACGTTACCCTGTTCATCCACAAATTCAAACGGGAAAGCATCGAGATTGCGGTTGGCTGGGCCATCTATGCGCGCGCCGGTCGTCAGGAATTTCGACCCGTGGCACGGGCATTCGAAGCGATCGTTGGTGGGCACCCATTTGTAAAGGCAGCCCAGATGTACGCATATTTTATACATCGCCTTAATGCCCGCCTTGACGGTGTACTCCTCCGGCTGGCGTTCGTCCGTCAGCCGTCCCTGCCCGAGATTCACCAGCCAGATGCGCGCCTCGGGAAAATCCTTCGGCCCGGCATCGGGGGCGGGGATGTCTGCGATGGACACGGTGATGATGCCGCCAAACTCGCCTTCCTTGAAGCGTGGAAACGAGAACCACACCAGCGCGCCGCCCATTTCCGCCATGAAAAGCGCCATTGAAGCGCCCCACAGATAATAAAGGAACTCACGCCGCGACAACGGTGGGGCCGCGGCGACTGCTTCAGCCGTCATAGGAAATTTACCCCAAAATTAGAGAATTAGAGTTTGTTTAGAGAATTAGAGTTTGTAAAATCTAGCACAAAGAGCGCTCCCTGTCAAATTATTGCTGTTGACAGCAGCCTGAAATCGACCATAATCTCAGCAGCCCCATGACTGCGTTCCCGCCGCCCCGGCTAGTCTGCTCACCGGTAGAGTTGAGCGCTATGTTGCATACCTTGCGCGCGCAGCCGGCCGTGGCGGTGGACACCGAGTCGAATTCATTGTACGCTTATCGCGAGAAAGTGTGCCTGATTCAGTTCTCCATCCCCGCGCAGGACTACATCGTTGACCCGCTGGCCCTACGCGACCTGGCCGCGATGCAGCCGCTTTTCGCGGACCCTGAGATTGAAAAGGTCTTTCACGCGGCGGAATACGACCTGATCTGCCTGTGGCGTGATTTCGGCTGGAAGGTGCGCGGCCTGTTCGACACCATGATGGCCGCGCGCGCGCTCGGCTGGGAACAGGTCGGGCTGGCCGCCATTCTCAGAGAACAGTTTTCAGTCCCTACCAGCAAGCGCTTCCAGCGCGCAGACTGGGGTAAGCGTCCGCTTTCGGCGGCGCAACTGGCCTACGCACAGCTGGATACGCGCTATCTATTGCGGCTGCGCGAACGTCAGGCGAGTGAGCTGCGCAAGCGCGGCCAGTGGCCCGAGGTGAGCGAGGAATTCGAGCGCATTGCCTGTGCCGGCGCGCGCAGCAGCCCTGATCCGGCTGTCGGGCAACAGGCAGCGGAGGGCTTCTGGCGCATCCGCGGCGCACGCAAGCTCGGTGAGCGCGAGCGCGCGGTATTGCGCAAACTGCACCAATACCGTGAGGACGTGGCCGAGCGCAAGGATCAACCGCTCTTTCGCGTCATGGGTGATGCTACCCTGCTGGCGCTGGCGCAGCGTGCGCCGCGCAACAAGAGAGAGCTGCACGGAATAGACGGCATGACCGCCGGCCAGATTCAAAGGCACGCCAAAGGGGTCCTGCGGGCGGTACAGCGCGGGCTGCAGGCGGAACCGCCGCAGCCGCCGCTTTCCAGAAGCGGTGGCCGCCGCGTGGCGGCGCGCTACGAGGCGCTGCGCGAATGGCGCAAGCGCCGCGCGCAGCGGCGTGGGCTTGGCTCGGACGTGATTCTTGCGCGCGAAGTGTTGTGGGCGCTGGCACGCGTCGCCCCCGCCAGTATGGCGGAACTCGAGTCCGTTCAGGACCTGGGTGCGTGGCGGCGCGCCGAGTACGGCGAGGAGATATTGGGGGTGTTGCGCGCGGCCGGCGCATAAGATTGTTGCTGTGCGCTGAGCACGCCGTGCTATAATCGCCCCCCCGGGGAGAGGTGCCGGAGTGGACGATCGGGGCGCTCTCGAAAAGCGTTGTGGCCTTGTGGTCACCGTGGGTTCGAATCCCACCCTCTCCGCTGTTCAGAATCGAACAGGGTCTGCTTCACGCAGACCCTGTTTTAATTTCGCACCTTTCTGCTTACGGCGAGGCTGGCGTCCCGGCTGCGGCGTCCAACTCGGGCAGCTGGAAGAGATAAGGGCTGTTGGCCGGCACCAGCATCACCTGCACATCGTCGCCTAGCTCCTGCACGTAGGTGTATTGCAGCAGGTCGGGGTTGGTGGTGAGTGCATGGCCGATGGCTTGCAGCGCCGCAGCCTGAGCTTGGGCCTCAATCAATATCTTCTGCGCTTGGCCCTCAGCCGCGATCACAACGGCATCCGCCTGACCTTTGGCTTGCTGGCGTAATTGCTCGGCCTCTTGTTCGCGCTGCTTCACCACAAAAGCCTGGCGCTGTACCTCTTGCTCCGCAATCTGCTTCTGTTCGATCACAGAGGCGTACTCGGGTGTGAACGTGATGTTGCGCAGTACGAATGCGTCGAGCATCAGACCATTTGTATCTAGAACGTTTTGCAGCTCAGCTTCAATCTCTATTGCCAGCTCATCGCGTCGGACGCTGTAAATCTCCTGAACGGCGTACCGCGCGGCAGAGTCGCGCGCGATACCGCGCAGCTTGGGCCGAATCAGCCCATCGACGTAGCGGTTCTGCCACTCAACGTGTACAGCCACCACCTCGGCCGGGTCGATGGAGAAAATCACGGAGGCGTCAATGCGCACCTCCTGGCCGTCCGCAGTGCGGGCGACGATGGAATCGTCTCCGGCAATCTGGCCCTCGGCAGCTCCTCCGGACATCGTGTAGGTCTGTTTAGCAATTGGATAGGTCTTCACGCTTTCAAAGAACGGCACCACGAAGCGCAATCCGGGCTGCAGGGGCTGCGCCCTGAGGCCTGTTTGCTGCAGTGCGCTAATGACCACGCCGCGCATTTCAGGCTGGACAAATATCAACCCCTGGCTCACAGTCGATAGTACCAGCGCCAGTGCCAGCGCCCCGATCACCAGGCTAGCGAACGAGCGCGCGCGGCCGCCGCGGGCCACGCTGGCGCCCGCAAACAAAAGGCTCCCAATCACCAGCAGCCACGACAGGCTGGCCAACACACTTACAAGATTTGCAACATTCATTTTAGATATTCTCCCTTTGTTCAGTCTGCACCGATTATAACACGCCAATGGCACTGTGCCTACGCAATTGCGGTAGAATGACTGCACGCGGACACCGGAGGAAGCAATGCAATTCGAGGGCGCTGTCAAAATCAAAGCGGCGCGAGAAAAGGTCTGGGCGTTTCTGATCGACCCGCATGCGGTCAGTCAATGTGCGCCGGGGATCGACGGCCTGGAGATCCTGGTCCCCGATAGCAAGTTCCGTGCGCGGGTTGCGCTTGGATTGGGGTCGATCAAGGCGAACTTCGCGATGGATGTCGAGTTCTTCGAGCTGGATGCGCCATGCCGCGCCAAGTTGAAAGCACATGGTAAAGCGCCCGGCAGCGCGGCCGATATGGTAAGCGACATGACCCTGATTGAAAGCCGCGATGGTTCCACCGAACTGCAATGGAGCACGGATGTCAAAATTGTGGGCACAATCGCCAGCCTTGCAGCGCGGTTCGCGCCGGGCATCACAAAAAAGCTTGCCGGAGAATTCTTCGACTGCGTCAAACAGAAACTCGAGACATGATGCTCATGTGGATCAAGTCCGTTGTGAACGCGCTTTTCCCGCCCCTGCTATTGACATCACGGGTGACTTTGCTGTATATTGTCAGGCCGCGTGCTCGCGAAGACGTCTTGGCCGCGAGAATTCATGCAGGCAAGCGCTTGCCATCATTTCGGTGGAGGAGCGCGCACAAATGTTGAAAGGAGCCTATTCTTCGAATTTAACTAACGCAGTTTTTCCCTTCTGGCTGAAAATGGATTGGACGCATAACAACACGGACAACGGAGGATATTATGGCACTCGCTGGATATGAAGATTGCATTGGGCACGTTGACCTTTCAGCGGGCAACGTGGAATACAAAGGCGTTCCCGAAGAGTGGGCGCGCAAATATATCGGCGGGCGCGGCTTGGGGGTGCGTTTCGTACTGGAAAACGGTCCGCAGGTAGAGGCTCTCTCGCCGGAGAACATCATCTGTTTCATGCTCGGGCCACTGAGCGGAACGGAGATTAACATGAGCGGGCGGGTGTGCGTGGTTACCAAATCACCACTGACCGGCACGGTGGTGGACAGCCACCACGGAGGCTGGTCGGGCGCGCGCTTGCGCTGGTCTGGTTTCGACGGGTTGATATTCTCTGGAAAATCGTCAAATCCGGTGTATGCGTATGTTAGCGATGGCACGGTGGAACTGCGCGATGCATCCGCGGTGTGGGGTAAAGGGGTGCATGATACAGTCGCGCACTTCCGCGATAAGTATGGCGAGAAAGACCTGAGTGTGATCGCCATCGGCCAGGCGGGCGAGAACCTCTCCAGGCTGGCGTGCTGGGTCAACGAGGATGATCGGGCCAGCGGACGTGGTGGCACCGGTGCGGTGGGCGGTAGCAAGAACCTGAAAGCCATCGTGATAAAGGCTGAAAAACAGATACCCAAGGCTGGAGACCGTGATGCCTTGAAAGCAGCCCATGCGCAAGCTTTGGCCGAAATCATGGACGAACGCGTGGTAACCGCGCCACGTAAAGGAGGGCTGTCTGTGTATGGAACTAACGTGTTGATGAACATAGTTAATGCCATTGGCGCCATGCCCACCAAGAACTCCCAGCTCACCTATTTCGACCAGCACGAAAACATCAGCGGCGAGTATGTTGTTGACAATGTCTTGTCCAGCAATCCCACCTGCCATGCTTGTCCGGTGGCCTGCAAGAAAGAGGTCGAGATCAAAACGGGCCCCTATGCTGGCCTGCGTATGGAGAGTATGGAATACGAATCTGCGTGGGCGATGGGCGCCAATTGCTGCAATGACGATATTGGCTCTGTGGCAAAGTTGATCGATCAGTGCAACGATTATGGTTTCGACACCATCGAGATGGGCAACGTGCTTTCCGTCTTCATGGAAGCCACCGAGAAGGGCGCCACCAATGGCGCTGGCCTGGCTTGGGGTGACAGCGCTGACATGGTGGCTACCGTCGACAAGATTGCCGCCCGCGAGGGCATCGGTGACGCGCTGGCCGAGGGCGCTGAGCGATCGGCCGAGCACTTCGGCCACCCTGAGATCAGCATGTCCGTTAAAGGTATGGCAATCCCTGCGTATGATCCACGCGGCATCAAAGGTATGGGCATTGGCTATGCGACTAGCAACCGAGGTGCCTGCCACCTGCGTGGTTACACGCCGGCCGCCGAGGTTGTCGGCAACGTGTTGGGGCCATCGGAGGCGAGCGATCCATTGGAGACTAAAGGTAAGGGAGAGTTGGCGGTGATCTTCCAGAACGTGCACGCCATGACCGACTGTTTGAATGTCTGTAAGTTCTCCACTTTCAGCGAATCTCTGGATACCTTTGCCGCCCAGTTCACGGCGGTCACGGGCATCGAGGCGGATGCCAATTATCTGCTTAACGTCGGTGAGCGTGTTTACAACCTAGAGCGTTACTACAATAACCTTGCTGGTCTCGGCGAGGGATCGGATTATCTGCCCGAGCGCTTTCTGAGTGAGCCCTCCACCGGGCCGGGCTCAGAGGGACACGTCTGTGAACTGGAACCCATGCTGGAGGAATACTACGCGGCAAGGGGTTGGGAGAACGGGGTGGTCCCGGAGGGAAAACTGCGCGAACTCGAGATTGTCACGTAGGCAGCAGGCTAGGATTGACCCGTCTGACGTTCTGGCGTTCAATGGTAAGTGGAACCAACCGGGCTTCTTCAAGAAGCCCGGTTTTCTTCTAGGGAAGGTCTTAGTAAAAGGCCCCGGTGCGGGTGGCCACTATGTAGGGATGCATAAGAGTGACCATGTCGCCATTCCGAATCGGCGCGTCTAGATCCCCTACCAGGTGTGAAAAACGCCCGTTCACAGCCAGACGAGCATAAGGCGATATGTTTCCGTCTTCGTCGAGAAGCAGGTCTTGCAGATCAAAGCGATGCAATAGCGCCTGCAGCAGCTCACCCAGTGTGGTCCCCTCGAACGTGAAATTTACCCGGTCAGCGCCCATGCGAGCTCGTACATTGCCAGTGAACTTGAGCTCGACGTCAATCATCGTTCATCCTCCTCCTACAGCAGGAAAAACATCTATCATTGCGTCCGGGGAAAGTACAGTTTCTTGTCCACTCTCTAAAAATGGAGTATCCCGTCCGTTGACAAACACGTGCACGTGCCCGTATAGTTGGTTTTTCTCGTCCAGCAATTCTTGGCGCATTACGGGGTAACGCTCCACAATCGCATCAACTAATTGCCGGACCGTAGCCCCTTCGACAAGGGAGAACTCAACAGTTTTCGTGCCTGCGATCTGTCGTAGAGTGGCGTAGAAGCGTACAGCGAATGGCAAGCGTTTCTCTTTCATGTTTTCGCCTGGGAGTTGGCTAAACTTTGCCTCTGGGCGTCATGAGATGTGACATTCCGATTGTAGCAGCCCAGATTGCATTGTGAAAGAACATCTTCATAGCTATGAACACGTCGAAAGCAGCGTCTAATCCCGAAGAGTAGGCTGCCACTCTTGAGAAAGCGGTCGTCATCTACGCTGATGGCATGTGTGACTGCAGCCCTGGATCGACCGGCTGAGCGGTAATCCTGCGTTATGGGTGGCGAGAAAAAGGATTGAGGTAAAACCATGTTTGCTACATACGGAACAACAGCAGTTACGACAACAACCTGGGCCGAGGTCGATGAGCAGGGACGGCTGGTGCTACCACCCGAAACTACAGCTCGTTTTGGGCTGCGACCCGGTGCGCGGCTACGTTTGGACACCGGAGATAACGATATACGCCTGCATCGCCCCATATCCCATTTGGCCAAGGTTTATGTAGAGCCGACCGACCGCTGCAACATCGCGTGCCTGACCTGCTACCGCAATAATTGGGAGGTGGAATACGGGCGTATGGAGGACCAGATCTTCGAGCGGATTCTAGATGGCTTGCGTGAGGTTTCACCGCCGCCAGCGGTGTTTTTTGGCGGCATCGGCGAGCCGCTGACCCATCCCGGGATTGTGGACATGATCGCAAGAGTGAAGGAATTGGGAGCTCGGGCAGAGATGATAACCAATGGAACGCTGCTGACCCTCGAACGGTCTAAGGATTTGATCGCCGCCGGGCTGGATTCACTGTGGGTCTCCATCGATGGGGCTAATCCGGAGAGTTTCGCCGATGTCCGTGTAGGTGCCGAATTGCCGCAAATCATTGAAAATCTGATGGCGTTTCGTCGCGCCCGCAAGTTTTCGTATCCGCCCCATCCCGAATTGGGGATAGTCTTTGTAGCGATGGAGCGCAACATCGCTGAATTGCCGGACGTGCTGGCATTGGGACGCCGGTTGGGTGCAATGCGTTTCATGGTGACCAATTATCTGCCACATACCGCCGATGCAATAGAGCAGATTCTGTACAAACGGTCCGTTATGGATATCATTTATCTGGACTCGCCCTGGTTGCCCAAACTCGATCTGCCTAAGATCGATATTGATGAGCGCACCGGCCCGGTGCTGCTTCAGGCGCTTTCATGTGGAATGAATGTTACTCTGGCCGGGTTGAACCTAAGCGGGGCCAATGATGCGTGCACCTTCATCGAAAGCGGTTCTATGGCAGTTGCGTGGGATGGGGGCGTGAGCCCCTGCACTCCACTGATGCACACACACGGCACGCATCTCAAGGAGCGCAAGCGGCTCTCCCGGCAGCACGTGATCGGAAACGTGGGAGAGCGTGACTTGCTTGATTTGTGGAATGACCCAGACTACGTGGCCTATCGCTCACATGTACAGAGTTTTGCTTTTCCACCTTGCACATTCTGCGGTGGATGCGATATGTCCGAGTCTAATGAAGAAGATTGCCTTAGCAATCAGTTTCCTGTTTGTGGCGGTTGCTTGTGGGCACAGGGCGTGGTTCAGTGTCCATGAGCAAACTGCTAGGCCATAGTCGGATCAGTACTTCGGTAGGGATATCCGCTTATGTGCCCCAGTCCCGCCCGTAGTTCCCGCGCGAAAGTACGCAACTCAGCCACCCGCTACGGTGGGGAACACTTTATCTCTTCCGCGCCTGTCAAAATTGTTTCGAGGCCGTCCTGCAAATGGTGGGCATCGCGCCCGTCGACGAAGACGTGCACATGCGCGAAAAGGCAGCCGTGCTCATCCAGCAATTCCGCTCGCAGCGGCGGGAATTCTGTGGTGAATGCGTCAATCAACTGCTGCACGGTTGCGCTGGCGGGAAGATCGAATTCGGCCGTTTTGCCGCCGACTATCGGCCGCAGCGTGACGAAAAACTGTGCTTTCGCGGATTTTCTGTTCCGCTGTGATGCGCTCCGTTATTGTGCCTCGCTTCTGTCTGGCTGCCCGTGTGCTGGGCTGCAGCTTCGGATCCGTTGTGGAAGGGCCCGAGAGCCCGGCGTTGCGTGATTACGCTTGCAATATCCTCTCGTTATGCTAAAGTATTGACCTGAATCCAAGCAAAGGAGACCAAACATGAGCGACATAGAACCGGGCTCGGTCACCGAAGCGCAGATTGCTGTGCACTGGCAGGAAGAGAAGTACTTTCAACCCAGCGATGAGTTCGTCGCCCAGGCGAACATGGTTGATGCGGATATTTACGAACGCTTCAGCCTCGAGAATTTCCCGGATTGTTTTCACGAATACGCCGATATGCTCAGCTGGTACGAGCGCTGGCACACCACGCTCGACAGCAGTGATGCGCCCTACTGGAAATGGTTCGTGGGCGGCAAAATCAACGCCAGTTACAACTGCGTTGACCGCCATCTGGAGGCACGCCGTAACAAGGCCGCCATCATTTTCGTGCCCGAGCCGGAGGATGTGCCGCATGAGGTGGTCACCTATCAGGAGCTGTTCGTGCGCGTGAATGAAACTGCGGCGTTGCTCCGTGATTTTGCCGGCTTGAAAAGCGGCGACCGCGTCACCATTCACATGCCCATGGCCACCGAGCTTCCGGTGGTGATGCTTGCCTGTGCGCGACTGGGTGTGATTCACTCGGTGGTTTTCGGCGGGTTCAGCGGCAAGGCGTGTGGGGAACGCATCGCCGATTCCGGCAGCCGGGTGCTCATCACCATGGATGGCTACTACCGCAGCGGCAAGATGCTTGATCACAAGGTGAAGGCCGACGAGGCTGTAAAGGTTGCGGCCCAGGCCGGGCAGAAGGTAGATAAGGTGCTGGTCTGGCGGCGTTGTGCGGGCGAATACCAATCCGAAACGCCGATGGTGGAAGGGCGTGACTTCTTCATGGATGAGCAGCTGCCAGAGTTTCGAGGCAAGCGCGTCGAGCCGGTGCAGCTGCCGGCGGAAGCGCCGCTCTTCCTGATGTACACCAGCGGCACAACCGGAAGACCCAAAGGCTGCCAGCACAGCATCGGCGGTTATCTCGCTTATGTGACGGGCACTTCGAAGTACATTCAGGATATTCACCCAGAAGATGTGTACTGGTGCATGGCCGACATCGGCTGGATTACCGGCCATTCCTATATCGTCTACGGACCCTTGGCACTGGCTGCCACAAGCGTGATGTACGAGGGCGTGCCCACGTATCCGGACGCCGGACGGCCATGGCGTATCGCCGAGCGGTTAAATGTGAACATTTTCCATACCGCCCCCACGACGGTGCGCATGTTGCGCAAATCCGGGCCGGACGAACCACGAAAATACAACTTTGAATTTAAGCATATGACCACGGTGGGCGAGCCGATTGAGCCGGAGGTTTGGCGCTGGTACCACGAGGTGATTGGCAAGGGTACCGCAGCCGTCGTTGACACCTGGTGGCAGACCGAGACGGGCGGCTTCCTGTGCAGCACCATGCCCGCGCTGCACCCGATGAAGCCGGGCAGCGCCGGCCCCGCTGTGCCGGGCATCCACCCCATCATTTACGATGAGGATGGCAACACCGTGGCCGAGGGTTCGGGCGTGGCCGGAAACATTTGTATCCTGAACCCGTGGCCGGGCGCGTTCCAGACCATCTGGGGCGACCGCGAGCGCTACGCGAAGACATATTACGCCAAGTATTGCAGAGATGCGCAAAGCAAGAACTGGCGAGACTGGCCTTACTTTCCGGGCGATGCCGCCACGCAGGCGCCGGACGGGTACTATCGCATCCTCGGGCGCGTTGACGATGTGATTAACGTGGCCGGCCACCGCCTGGGCACGAAGGAACTGGAATCAGCCTGCATGACAATTCCAGAAATGGCGGAGGCCGCCGTGGTGCCTGTGGCGGATGAACTGAAGGGCAAGGTGCCGGATGTCTACGTCTCGCTGCAGCCCGGAGTACAGGCCAGCGAGGCACTGGAAACTGCCGTCACGCGCGCGATTGAAATTGAGATAGGCAAGATTGCGCGCCCCAAAAACGTTTGGATAGTGCCCGATATGCCTAAAACCCGTTCTGGAAAAATCATGCGGCGCGTGCTTGCTTCCATCTCCAACGCCAGCGATGTGGGCGATATTACCACGCTCGCCAACCCCGAAGTGGTCGAGCACATCCGCCGGATGGTACAGGGCTAACAATCCTGGCGGCTACCCCGGCTGATCTATTTGCGCACCTGCGGGAACTTGGCATCTCGGTGACCACCCGTGAGCACCCGGCGGTATTTACCGTAGAGCAAAGCCGCGCGCTGCGTGGCAACCTATCCGGTGGGCACTGCAAGAACCTTTTCCTGAAAGATAAGAAAGACAAGTTATGGTTGCTTGTGGCGCTGGAAGATGCATCCGTGGATCTCAAGCAGCTGCGCCGCACGATTGGCTCCGGACACCTTTCTTTTGGAAAAGCGGAGCTGTTGACCGAAGTGCTCGGCGTAGACGTGGGCGCGGTGACGCCTTTCGCGCTGATTAACGACGCTGAGCGGCGCGTCAACGTGGTGCTGCAGCGCGCGATGTTGCAACATGCGCTTTTGAATTATCATCCGCTGGTGAACACTGCCACCACCACAATTGGCACGCAGGATTTGCTCAAATTCATCCACGCGTGCGGGCACTCGCCGCAGATAATCTCCCTGCCTGCGGCGAAGTAGCCTGCCTTGCTACGCGCCCCCGATTGGAGCCTCCGTTCCCCTCCGACCACTGAGACCCAATAAGGTCTGATAAAATCAATCTGGATGTGGACTCTCGGATTTTATTTGTAATGGACGGCCTGTTTCGGATAAGGATGCTGAGCCGATGCTGAATCTGATCCCTGCCGCCGAGCGTTGGCTGGCCGAGGGTGAACAGGTGGCGCTGGCTACGGTGATCGGCACTTGGGGTTCTGCGCCACGCGGGGTCGGGGCTAAGATGGCTGTTTCCGGCACCGGGAAAATGAGCGGCTCGGTGAGCGGCGGCTGCGTCGAGGGCGCTGTGGCCGGGGCCGCCGCGGAGGTGATGCGTTCCGGCCGGCCGCAGCTGCTGCATTTTGGGGTGGCGGACGAGACGGCTTGGGAAGTCGGACTGGCCTGCGGCGGCGAGATCGAAGTGTTCGTGCAGCCGCTTCAGGGGGAGATGCTTGAGGTTATTCGCGCCGCAGCGGATACGCCGAGCGTGGCGCTCACTGTGGTGCGCGGCTTGGACGAATCTCTCGGAAGGCAGCTGCTTTTGCTCAAAGATGGAAAACTGCTGGGTGCTCTGGGAGCGGTACTGGACGAAGCCGCGCTGGAGCACGCGCGCGAGGCGCTGGCGGAAGGACGCTCGCAGCGGGTGCAGGTGGCGGGGGGCACGGAACTTTTTATCGAAATTAGCCTTTCGCCGCCCACTCTGGTGGTGGTGGGCGGCGTGCACATCGCCATTGCGCTTGTGGCTATGGCTAAGGCGCTCGGATATCGAACCGTGGTGGTTGATCCGCGCCGCTCGTTCGGCACTGCAGAGCGCTTTCCCGATGTGGACCAGTTAATGCACTCCTGGCCGGACCGGGCGCTTACCGAACTGGAGCTGGATATCTCCATGGCGGTGGCGGTTTTGACGCACGACCCAAAACTGGACGACCCCGCTCTGGGCGTGGCGCTGCGCAGCCCGGCATTTTATGTCGGCGCGCTGGGTAGCCGCAGTACAAATGAAAAGCGCCGCGAACGGCTGCTCGCGTCCGGGCTGGCGGCCGAACAACTGCAGCGGCTGCGCGCGCCCATCGGGCTTGACCTGGGCGGGCGCTCGCCGGCGGAAATCGCGCTCTCAGTGCTCGCGGAAATCGTGGCTGCGCAGCATCGCGGGTCGGGCGCGCGTGCATAGAGTGAAAGCGGCGAATTCGTCGCGGGGAGCCATATCATGAAAATCGGCCTCACCATCTTTCTCACCGATTATTCCATTCACGTTGTCAGTCTCGCCCGGCGCGCGGAGGCGCTCGGGTTTGAATCCCTCTGGCTGCCGGAACACCCGATAATCCCGGTACGCAGCGCCACGCCGTGGCCCGGCGCGGCCGACGGGGAAATGCCACAGTATTATCGTGAGACGGTCGACCCGTTCGTGGCGCTGGCGCACGCTTCCGCGGTGACCACGCGGCTGAGAATCGCCACCGGAATTTGCCTGCTGCCGGAACGAGATCCGCTGGTTCTGGCGAAGCAGGTCGCCAGCCTGGATTATTTTTCCGGTGGCCGTTTCATCTTTGGCATCGGCGCCGGCTGGCTGCGCGAGGAAACCGAAATAATGGGCGGTGATTTCGACCATCGCTGGACGCAGGCGAAAGAATCTGTGATGGCGATGAAAGCGTTGTGGACTGATGCGGAGAGCGAGTTCCATGGAAAGTACTATGATTTTCCGCCAGTGCACTCCTTCCCGAAACCGGCTCAGCGGCCACACCCGCCGGTGATCCTGGCCGGCACGGCCGCAAACGTGCACAAGCGCATTGCCGAGTGGGGCGATGGCTGGCTGCCAATTCGGATATCGCCGAAAGAGGTGCGCGCCGGACGCGAGGAGCTGAACGCGCTGGCCGCAGCGCGCGGGCGCGACCCAGCTGGTCTAACCATATCGATTTATGGAGTGCCGCCGGAGCCGGAAACCGTGCGAGCCTATGCCGATGCTGGCGCCGACCGGGTAGTGCTGCGGCTGGAGAGCAAACCTGAGACCGAGACGCTGGCCACGCTAAAAGAACTTGCTGAGAAACTGTTATAGCGCGCGGGGTGATTGCGCCTTAGGAAGGGAGGGTTGAACGATGAGCTTCTGCGATATCGAAAACCGCGCCAGCAAAGAACTTGCTCCGGGAGCGCGCGCGCGTACTTTCTGGGCGGAGAAGATGCTGCTGGCGCATGTGGAGCTTGACGCGGACGCGCGGGTGGCCAACCACAGTCACCCCCACGAGCAATGCGGCACGGTGGTGGCGGGTGAGATAGTGCTGAGCATCGGCGGCGAAACGCGCACGCTCACTGTGGGCGATTGTTATGTCATTCCCGGCGGCGTGGAGCACTGGGCCACCACCGGGAGCGCGCCGGCAAAGGTGGTGGACGTGTTCAGCCCGGTGCGGGAGGAGTACCAGTATTAGCGCCAGCCCGCGCCCGAGTGGCCGCCGGGCAGCCGCCGGCGCGGACATTGCTCTTCGCGGGTTCTTGCGTTAGAGCGCGGCGCGGGCTTTTTCGAGGTCGTCCGCGCCGAGCACCACGCGCGTGTTCGTCGCCAGATAGGCGAGATCCAGATTTACGCCCGCATCGGCGACGCGCCTAGCAATTTCGCCCAGCGCTCCCGGCTGGTCTTCGATTGCCTCCACGACCAGCACCTCGCGCTCGGCGTCAACGGCCATGCCCGCCGCGGCAAGAGCGGCGCGGGCGGCGGCGGCGTCCTCCACCAGCAGGTGGATTATGCCCGCGCCAGCGGAAGTGACAGCGCACATGCCATCGACGTTTACCCCGGCCGTGCCCAGCGCCTCGCCCATACGGGCCAGTTCGCCCGGATGGTGTTCCAGCTTGACGGTGATGTTGGTGGCCATTATGCTCCTCCCTTTTGACGTTTCAGACACTATACCACAGGGAATCCTCACCTCGCGGGTCTGACTCCAGTCGAGCTGACCGCGGGGACAAACAGCGCCCCGGTTTCTGGGTTTTTCCGCCAGAATCCCTAGTCAAATCGCGAAATCCACCCCGACAACGGTTCTGAGTTCCTGAACCATCCTCTGGCACGCTTTTGGAATAAGACCATCATCAGTGTGCAACTCTCACGCGCAATACCTTCCTACTGAGCGGTATATTCTCAGCGCTACCATTTCGTCATCTCATAGAGTAAGTAATTGACGGCCCGGCAAAGAAATCCTTCGACTTGGCACGTCAAAATAATCGTATGCGCGGCGGGGCAGAAACGGTGTAAAATAAAGTTTTCACAAAGTACACACAGGAAGAGGATTGAAGGGGTTGTCCGTGAAAGTCACTTTGCTGCCTTCGTTACACCGAGCAAGCCTGCTGCTGTCGAGCGCGCGTGCGCGCACAGGCTTGATATTCTTCACGGGGATCTTCTTGATGCTTGCGGTGACCTTTATCACCTCCGGTATTGTGAGCCGTGGGATTAACCGGGATGAGGTGGTGGTTCTGCTGTTGGAACAGAAAAGTGCCGAAGTAGAGTTGTGGACCGAGATGACATTGGATAGCCCCAAGCCAGCCGGTACAGAGTCGGATGTGGGGTGGCTGCTGACATTGCTTATACATGGGGGGGTACTGCCCGTGAGCGGAGGCATGCCAATGGTCATCCCCCAGGCTGCTGATGTCGGATTGCACCGCATTCTGGAAGACGTCATGTCAACCTGGAATGAGGCCAATACTGCTGCGCATCAACTTGCTTCTGAACCAAACAATACGGTTGTACGGCAGCAATTTCAAGACCACAAACTGACACTGCAGCACGGGCTCATCAATGCCACAAATCTAATTCGACAACGTCTGCAAGCAAACACTGGCATGATACGTGGATTGTTTGCAGCCCTGTTTCTCAGCACGCTAGCTTTTCTCTTAATCGGTTTGTGGTTTATGGAACAAATTGTGTTGTTGCCGTTGGACGCCTTGCATGTTACGGCCCACCGCATCGCGGCCGGAGACTTGGATACGCCGGTCGAGTTGACTGGGTCGGGCGAATTTCTCGAGCTTGCCCGCAGTTTCGAGGGCATGCGCTCGGAGCTGCAGCAATCGCGCGCGA
>Ga0187827_10005446_pt1 | contig 15099 bp, 9 predicted proteins | sample ETNtaG_39_FD_167969 | JGI IMG/M metagenome (GOLD analysis project Ga0187827, IMG submission 167969) | Marine microbial and viral communities from oxygen minimum zone, Eastern Pacific Ocean - ETNP2014_SV_150_PacBio MetaG (Illumina Assembly) | ecosystem: Environmental > Aquatic > Marine > Hypoxic...
GCCGCCGGGCTCGCCCGGTGCCGGAATGCGCGCCGTACCGCCCTGGATCCATGCGCGTCCATCGTCGTCAAATCGATGTTCCATGACCGTTTCTCCCGATTTGCGTCGTTTAGTAAAAGAAAAAAGGATTATATTGGGATGAAGTAATAAGTCAAGGATTTTTTACTATCGTAAAAAAAGGATGCTTCCCAGAGTGGCTTTGTCCGGGGCGGAAGATTCGGCGCACGCCTTGGGGTGGTGTATGGTGATGAACGGCGGGCTATAACCTCTTGTTCGGAGACCGATGACATGGGACGCATGGCAAAGATTCTGGGCGGGATCGTCATTGGCCTGGTCGCCTTGGTGGTGGCCGGCATCGCCATTCTCAAATCCCTCGACTTCAACGACTACAAAGGCGTCATCGCCGAGCAGGCGAAGGCGGCCACCGGACGCGAGCTGGTCCTTACCGGCAACCTGGAGCTGGACATCTCACTCAACCCGGCCCTGACCTTGGAAGGGCTGAGCTTCGCCAACGCGGCCTGGGGTTCGAGGCCTGAGATGGTGCGTTTGAAACGCCTTGAAGCCGAGGTCGAATTGATGCCGCTGTTGACCGGTGACGTCAGGGTCAAGCGGCTGGTGCTGATCGGCCTCGACGTGCTCGCCGAGACCGATGCCAAGGGCCGCGGCAACTGGGTTTTCGCTACCGCCCCCACCGCCAAGGCCGCCGAGCCGGCCACCGACGATGCCGGCGGCGCAACCCTGCCGGTGGTCGAACTGGTGCGCATCGAAGATGTCACCTTGGCCTATGCCGACGGCGTGACGGGCGAGCGCATGACCTTTGGCATCAAGTCCTTGGAGGCCAGCGCCAAGGGCCTGGACGCGCCGCTTACCATTGACCTTGCGGGGGCCTACAACGGGGCCGCCTTTAAGGCCAAAGGAAGCCTGGGGTCGCTGCAACGATTGCTGGAAGGGGGCGCGCCGTTTCCCATCTCGCTTACCGCCGAGGCCCTGGGGGCCACCCTTGGCGTCGAAGGCGCCATTGCCGAACCTGCTCAGGCCAAGGGCATCGACCTGGCAATCAAGGTTGAGGGCGGTGAGCTGCAAGCGACCGTGCGGGATGTCCAGGCCGTGGTCCCGGCGCTGGGCGAATTGGCCCTGCCTGCTATTGGTCCCTACAGCGTGGCGGCGCGCATCAAGGGATCACCCGACAACATGTCGGTTGGCGGCATCGTAGTTTCCGTCGACCGCGCCGAACAGGTTCTCCTCACCGTCAAGGGCGCCCTCGCCGACGCCGTGGGTCTCAAGGGTCTGGATGTGACCCTGGCGGTCGAGGCCCGCGATATCAGCCCCTTCGCCCCCCTGGCCGGCGGGTCCTTGCCCAAGGTGCCTCCCTTTAATATTCAGGCGGGTCTCAAGGACCAAGCCGGCGGGTATCTTGTCGAGGGCCTAAAGATCAAGGTGGGGGAGAGCGACCTGGCCGGCCGCCTGGCTCTTATCTTGGACGGCAAACCGCCCAGGATCGACGCCGCCATTACGTCCAGCCTGCTTGACATCGACGCCCTGCTGCCGGCCGGTGATGAGAAGGCGTCGGCGATGAAAAAAGAGGCGCCGGACGGCGAAAAGCGGTTGTTCCCGGCCGATCCCTTGCCCCTTGAGGGGCTCAAGGCAGCCGAGGCCAAGGTCACGGTACGCGCCAAACGCGTTATCGCCGGCGGCGCGCCGATTGAGGATCTGTCCGTCGATATTTCGCTTGCCAAGGGCCGGTTGGCGGTCAAGCCGCTTAGCGTCGGCCTCTCCGGCGGCACCATCGGCGTTTCTTTGGATCTTGACGGCTCGTCGGGCCGCCAGGCGGCGCTCGACGCGCGGGTGAATATCAAGGGCATCGACACGGGCGCCCTGCTCAAGACCATGAAACTAACCGAGTTGCTTCAGGGCGGCGGGCTGGACGGTACGATCGGCCTCAAAGCACGAGGCGCTTCGGTGCGGGACCTTATGGCGAGTCTTACGGGAGAGATCGTGGTCACCTTGGGCAAGGGCCGGGTGCACAATTCGGCCATGGATCTGGCCGGCGCCGACCTGGCGTCGAAGGCCTTCACCGCGCTTAATCCCCTGGCCGAGAAAGAGGAGTACACGGAGCTGAGTTGTGGTGCTTTGCGCTTCGTGGTCAAGGACGGCATGGCCACGGCGAAAAAGGGAATCGCCATCCAGACACCGAAAATGAACATCGTCGGTGACGGCACCGTCAATCTCAAGACCGAAGAGATCGACTTCGCCGTCCAGCCCGAGGCACGCCAGGGCCTGGGCATCAACCTGGCCTCGGTGGCGGGGATGGTGCGCGCCACCGGTACCCTGGCCGAGCCCACGGTGGGTCTGGACAAGCTGGGCGCCGCGACGGGCGCGCTCAGCGTCGGTACCGCCATCGCCACCGGCGGATTGTCGTTGCTGGCCACGGGGCTGATCGGACGCGCCACGGCTGACGAGAACGCCTGCCAGACCGCGCTCGGCAAGACAATGGCGGCCAAGCTTGTCGCCGCAAAACCCGCTGAGACCCAGCCAACGACAACGGAAACGGCCGCTCCTCCTCCGTCACCGGCGGAGAAGAAAGAGAGCGGTTTCGGCGGTTTTCTCAAGGGTCTCGGCAAGAGCCTGGACCAGACCCTGGGCACCAAGAAGTAGCCCGCGGTCGCCGTTCATGGTCAAGCGGTTCTATGAGGCGGCGGCGGTTGTCGCGGCGGCGGACGGATTCACCGTCGTCCTTGATGGACGTCCGGCGCGCACTCCCGGCGGTGTCTCCTTAATCCTTTCCAGCCAGGCCCTGGCCCAGGCCGTTGCCAAGGAATGGGCGGCACAAGGCGACATCATCGATCCCGGATCCATGCCCCTCACCGGACTCGCCAATGCGGTCCTCGACTATGCGGGAAGCGGACGCTCAGTCATGATCGACGGCGTTCTCGCCTACGCCGCCACAGATCTTGTATGCTATCGGGCCGAGGAACCAACGGAACTGGTGGAACGTCAGGCACGGGCCTGGCAACCGCTTTTGGACTGGGCCGACGACACCCATGGGGCCGGGCTTCTCGTCACCCGCGGCATCGTTCCCGTCACCCAGCCGGCGGCGGCCCAGGCGGCGCTAAGACGTGCCGTCGAGGAACTGGACGATATCCATCTGGTCGCCGTCAGCGCGGCCGCGGGGACAACGGAGTCCCTGGTCATTGCCCTGGCCCTGGTGGCCGGGCGTATCGATTCCGAGGAAGCCTGGGAGGCCGCCCAATTGGACGAGAGCTTTCAACGCGAGCGCTGGGGCGAGGACGCCGAGGACTCGTTGCGGCGAGAGCGGATAAAGGCCGATATCGAGGCCGTGGAGCGCTTCACGGTGCTCGGCCGGGATTGAGGGAACCATCCGTCCGTGGTATCTGCAAGGCGCTGACGGAAAAAGGAGAGGCGGCCATGCATGACATCATCCGCAAGCTTGAAGAGATGCGTGAACGTGCCCGTCTCGGAGGCGGCAAACGCCGCATAGACGCCCAACACGCCAAAGGCAAGCTTACCGCCCGCGAGCGCATCGATTTGCTGTTGGATGAAAAATCCTTCGAAGAATGGGACATGTTCGTTGAGCACCGCTGCACCGACTTCGCCATGCAGAAACAGACCGTTCCCGGCGACGGGGTGGTCACCGGATATGGCACAATCAATGGACGTCTGGTCTTCGTCTTCAGCCAGGACTTCACTGTTTTCGGCGGTTCGCTTTCGGAATCCCACGCCGAAAAAATCTGCAAGATCATGGATCAGGCGATGAAGGTGGGGGCGCCGGTCATCGGCCTTAACGATTCAGGCGGCGCGCGAATCCAAGAAGGGGTGGCGTCGCTCGCCGGATATGCCGAGGTATTCCAGCGCAACGTCTTGGCGTCCGGCGTCGTTCCCCAGATATCGACGGTCATGGGCCCGTGCGCCGGGGGCGCCGTTTATTCGCCGGCAATGACCGACTTCATCTTTATGGTCAAGGATACGTCCTATATGTTCGTCACCGGCCCCGACGTGGTGAAAACGGTGACCCACGAAGACGTGAGCCACGAGGAACTGGGCGGCGCGGGTACCCACACGACACGCTCGGGCGTCGCCGACGGTGCCTTCGAAAACGACCTGGATGCCATGCTGCAACTGCGCCGTTTTATCGATTTCCTGCCCGCCAACAATCGCGAGGGGCCGCCGCGACGCCCCACATCCGACGACGCCGGACGAGTAGAAGACTCACTGGACACCTTGGTTCCCGACAATCCCAACCGTCCCTATGACATGAAGGAGCTGATCGAAAAGGTGGTTGACGAGGGAGACTTCTTCGAGCTGCAGCCCGAGTTCGCCGCCAACATCATCATCGGTTTCGGGCGCATGGAAGGATCGACCATCGGCATCGTCGCCAACCAGCCGATGGTTCTGGCCGGTTGCCTGGATATTGATTCGTCCGTAAAGGCGGCGCGCTTCGTGCGCTTCTGCGACTGTTTCAACATTCCCATCGTCACCTTCGTCGATGTGCCCGGTTTCCTTCCCGGCACGGCCCAGGAATATGGCGGCATTATCCGCCACGGGACCAAGCTGCTTTACGCCTTCGCCGAGGCGACGGTGCCCAAGGTCACGGTGATCACGCGTAAGGCTTATGGCGGCGCCTATGACGTCATGAGCTCCAAACACCTGCGCGGCGACGTCAATCTGGCATGGCCGTCGGCCGAGATTGCGGTGATGGGGCCAAGTGGCGCGGTGGAGATCATCTTCCGCCAGGAGGCCGGCAATAAGAAGAAGATCGCCAAGCGCACCAAGGAATATCGCGAACGCTTTGCTTCGCCCTTCATTGCCGGGCACCGGGGCTTTATCGACGACGTCATCATGCCGCACAACACCCGCCGGCGCCTGTGCCGATCACTCAAAATGTTGGCCGGCAAGAAGCTCGACAACCCGTGGAAGAAGCACGGCAATATTCCGTTGTAAGGCGCCGATCCGCCTAGGCGGACTTTGCTCCAACGACCGGCAGCATCAGGTGGGACGAACGGTCCGCTTGGCGGAAGAATTGGAGCTTCGGCGGCCGTCCGTCCGGGATACGGCTGTAATGGTCCGAATCGGCGGCGGCGATGGCAAGGCGGACGCGATGCCCACGGCGGAACAAATAAGACGTTGGTAAAAGCTCGAAGGCGGCTTCGGTGGCTTCTCCGGGGATCAGGACCTGGGCATCGGCCTGGCGGAAGGAATGGGTCGGGCCGGTCGCCGGGATCGTCTCTGGGTTGGGACCGGGGCGGCGGTGAAGGGCGCGGAAAATTCCCTCGGTCACATAAACCACCCGGCCCTCGGGGGTTACGTCTTCGAGGTAAACGAAGAACGCGCAGTCTTTCTCAGAGCATGTGAAGTGAAGCGTCACGGTGGGGTGCCCTGTGACCTCTGTGTCGACATCGAAGGGTGCGCCGGTGTAGCACAGCATGCGTTTGTCGCGGCCCTGCCAATCGTCGTAATAGGTTTCCACGGGCGTAATATAAAGCCGGTCATAGCGGGTGTTGAACCCCGTCCGGCAGTCAAAATCAGCGATATAGGCGTCACTGGCCTCGGTGTCGGTGGGCGGGTTTGGTTTTAAGTCTCCGTCGGCGCCGAAGTAGAGATGCTGCTCCGTCGCCTGGGGCGGCCACACGTCGGCGGCCTTCCAGGTCTCGGCGCCCATGGTGAAGTAATGGACCGAAGCTTCGTTCCCGGTTGCTTCCTCGCACCCGCCTAGGTGTCGATCGAAGAAGCGCAGCACATCGGCGATGACGAAGGACTGCTGATCGACCCCGGCCCGTTGGCGCCACGGACTTGCCTGGGCCCTGGCCCCGTGGTCCCAAGGACCGAGCATAAGGCGGTTGGCGGGATTGGCGAGCCACAGATGGCGCTGGATGGCGCCCAGTGAGTATCCGGCCCCGTCCATCCAGCCACTGATGGAGTAACACGCCGTCGTCCGGTCGGCATCCCGGTTGGCGTAGTGATAGGCACTGATCGAGGCGCTGGTGTAATCAGGATCATCGCTTAGTCCGGCGTCGCGATAGCGGAATTGATGGGCGAAATCGGGCATGTCGAAGTTGGCCTTGTGCTCCTTTGTTGCTTGGGCGAGCAGGTCCCCGTCACGGTCCTCGTCAACGGTTGCCGGTCCGTCCAGGTCGGGGTCCGCGAAGTAGGCGTACGCTTTAATGCGGTCGCGGTCGTCGTGGTCCATGGTATTGGCGAGATCGCCGTATTTCTTGGTGATAACATTACAATGCACGCCGCCCGGATAAAGGTGGTTGGACCAGGTGTCCCAGACCCCACACAACGGTGCCACCGCCTTCACCGCCGGGTGGTTGGTGGTGGCCAGAAAATCCGCCGCCGCGGCCAAGTAGGAGATTCCCGTCGCGCCGATGTTGCCGTCGCACCACGGCTGGTGACTGACCCATTCGGCGATATCGAAAAAGTCGAGCCTTTCGCGCGGACTGCGGAAACCGTCGCGGGCGCCGAACGAGGCCCCGGTCCCGCGGACGTCGAGGGCAACCAGCACATAGCCCCGGGGCACGAAGGCATCGCGGTACAAGGCCAGGTTCGGACAGGCCTCGGCACCATCTCTGTGGCCATCCTTTAACGCGAAACGCCGGTAATAAGGTGTCAGACAAAGGATCACGGGGAAGGCGCCTTCGGATGGCTGGGCGCCCGGCAGGTGGACATCGACGGCCAACCGCGTGCCGTCCCGCACCGCGACGTAGCACGACGAGATCCGTTCGCCTTCGTACTCGGGTGTGCGGCTGTCAAAGTAAGACGGCGGTTCAACGACCCAGGCGGATGGTTCTCTTTCGTCGGTCATGGTGATCCCCCCGGGGTCCGAACAGCGCTTCGTGTCCTTTATCTTGCCTTGAACTTGGCAGTCGCGTAAATCCTTTGTCTGGCCGTCATATTCGGCGATGCGCGCATTCCGCACTGCCATTGAGTCCCGCACCAGTGCTCGGGCACCGGTTCCGAAGGTCATGCGGCGAATGAATTGGTTTCGCTTGCGCAACGGGTCGATGCCGCGGTCATTCGTTTCGACGTCGTGAAGAGGCTCCTCAGGCTGAACGGTTGGGCCGCCCGAACGGCGCCGTGACGCACGCGAAAAGGACCCGGAGGGGGCCTTGAAACGATGCGAAAGGCGACTATGCTACCGCAGCTTTAATGCATTGGGAGGCGGCAATGAGCGAGACGTATGCGGAACCTTTGCTCCTGACTCCGGGGCCGGTGAGAACGGCGCCCGAGGTCAAGGACGCGATGGCCCACGACTTCGCCCCCGCCGGCGTCGCCATCAAAGAGACCACCGCCCGGATACGCCGCTACCTGGTCGATCTGGTCAATGGCGACGGCGTTTATGAATGCGTGCCCCTTCAGGGCAGCGGTACGTATGTCATCGAAGCGGCGTTTCACACCTTGATACCGGATGACGGTAAGATTTTGTTGGTCGTCAACGGATTCTACGGCCTGCGTCTCAAGGAAACCCTGAAGACCATGGGAAAGGCTTTCGTTCTTCTGGAACTACCCATGCTGCCGTTGCCGACCGCCGCTGATGTCGAGGCGGCGCTCGATGCCGATCCCTCGATCACCCATATGGCCATGTGTTATTGCGATACCGGAACCGGCGTCCTCAACCCCATCGCCGAGATCGCCGAGGTCGCCAAGAAGCGCGGCATCCGTTTCATCGTCGATGCCGTGGCCGCCTTCGGCGGCTTTGAGATCGACGCCAAGGCCCTCGACCTGGAGGCCGTGGTGTCAGGCGCCAACAAGTGCCTGGAATCGGCGCCCGGCATCGGCTTTGTCATTGCCAAGCGAACGTCTTTGGAGGCGGCGAAGGGCAATTCTCCTTCGATGAGCCTGGATGCCCATGACCAATGGGCCTTCATGGAAGACAACGGGTTGTGGCGTTTCACGCCGCCAACCCACGTCATTCTAGCCATGGGAGCGGCGCTGGACCTGCACGAGAAGGAAGGCGGTGTAGCGGGGCGCAATGAACGCTACCGGCGGGTCTGGCGGCGTCTCGTCTCCGGTATGCGTCAGCGCGGCTTTAAGACCCTACTGCCCGACGCCGTCGCCTCGCCCATCGTCGCCAGCTTCTACGATCCCGCCGATTCCAATTACTCCTACGCCGCCTTCAGCGCCGCCTTGGAGCGCCGGGGATTCCTCATCTTCGCCGGCCGCCTTACCGCCGCCGGCACATTCCGCATAGGATGCATGGGGCGCATCACCGACGACGACATCGACCGCCTGCTCCAGGCAATTGAGGACACCATCGAAGAGCTCGGCATCCAACACCGCAGCCGCGACGAGGACCGCGCTCCGGCGGCTTGATGACCGGTCGAGTCGCGGGCGCTCACCCGTCGGAAGCACCGCGGTCTGCCAGCGCTTGGCGCACCGTCTCGGCGCCGTAATCGCGCTCGGCGGCGGTGCGCGAGATTTTGCCGCCTGCCACATCGGCGGCGATGAGGGGCAAGGCTCGTTCCTGGGGCGGGCCCCATCCGCCGCCGCCCGGCGTCTCCAGGCGCATGGAATCGCCCGTCTTCATGACGATGTGGGAGACCTTAGAGCCCAGGATCGCCTCATCGGGACGTCCGTGGTTGCCGACCAGGCGGGCGGTATGGCCGTCGCAACCGCCGAACACGCCGGGCGAACCGATGATGTGGCTGTCGGAGCGCACGGAGAAGATGACGCCGTCCTGGGTGGCGCTGATCTGGCGCGCGATGCCCAGGCCGCCGCGATGGGTGCCGGCACCGCCCGAATCCTCGACCATGGCGTATTCGTCGACCATCAGCGCGTATTCGTGTTCCAGGGCCTCGGCCGGAAGGTTCGAGGTGTTGGTCATATGGACCTGGACCGTATCCATGCCGTCGTGATCGGACATTGCCCCGGCGCCGCCGCCCACCGTTTCCAGATAGACGAAGGTGCCGGCCCCCTTGTCGCGCCGGCCCGAAAAAACAATGGCGGGAACGATGTCCTGGCCCGCGGCCATGACCTTTTCCTTAGGCAACAGTCCATCAAAGGCGCCAATGATGGCGCGCGCCACCTTGTTACAGGTGATGGAGCGCGCACCGACTGGCGCCGGGAACCGTGGGTTGGTGATAGTGCCCTCGGGGGCGTAGATGGTGATCGTATCGAACATACCGCTGTTGGGCATCAGGTCGGGGTCCATCAGCGCCTTGACACAGTAATAGACGGTGGCGTGAAGGGCGCTCTTGGCGACGTTCATGGCGCCCCGCGCCTGTCCTCCCGAGCCGGTGAAGTCCACCGTCAAGCCCTCGCCGGCGACGCGCACGGTGGCCTGGATGGGCACGGTGTTGCCGCCCATGCCGTCGTCGTCCATATAGCTGGTGAAGCTGTAATCACCGTCCTTCAATTCGGCGATGCGGTTCCTGAGTCGTCGGCGGGTGTAGGTCAGGATGTCCTCTATGGAACTTTCCACTGCATCGAGACCCATCTGGCGCACCAGTTCGTGGACCATGACGCCGCCGCGTTCGTTGGTGGCGATTTGCACCTTGAGGTCAAGCTCGCGCTCTTCAGGCTCGCGGGTGTTGTTGACGATCAGGTGCATGAGATCAACGTCCAGCATGCCTGCGCGATGGATGCGGATGACCGGAATGCGCAGGCCTTCCTCGAAGATCGAGCGCGCGGTAGCCGAAATCGACCCCGGCACGCTGCCGCCGAGGTCCGAATGGTGGCCAATGTTGGCGGTGAAAAAGCGCACGGTGCCGTCCCAAAACACCGGCGTGACGATTGAGACGTCGGGCATGTGGGTGCCGCCGGCCATATAGGGGTCATTGAGGATGAAAGCGTCGCCTTCTTCCATATCGTCGATGGAATAGCGCTCCAACACCGCCTCGGCGCTGCCCAGCAACGAGCCCAGGTGCAAGGGCACGTGCGATCCCTGGGCGATCAGCCGGCCACGGGCGTCGAACAGCCCGACGGAACAGTCGCGGCGCTCCTTGATGTTGGTGGAAAAGGAAGACCGTACCAAGGTGTTGCCCATGTCCTCGGTAACCGACAGTAGCCGATTGTTGAACACCTCCATGGCGATGGGGTCGAAACCCTCGCCTGCGGCGCCTTTTTTCTTTGGGCACATTTATTAGGTTCCCTTCTCGTCGAGGGCGGCCTGCACCATCTTGGCCCCGTAATCGCGTTCGGCCGACGGCCGCGACATCTTGCCGCCGCGCACGTCGACGGCAAGCAGGGGCAGCGGCCTCTCACCCGGCGGACCATAGCCGCCGCCGCCGCCGGTTTCGATGCGCATCGATTCGCCGGCTTTCATTTCGATATGGGCGACCTTGGAGCCAAGGAGCTGCTCGTCCGGTCGGCCGTGGTTCTGGACCAGGCGGGCCGTATGACCATCGTAGCCGCCGAACACGCCGGGTGCGGTGACGATGTGGCTGTCGGAGCGGACCGAGAAAATTATACCGTCCTCCAAGACACGAATCTGGCGGGCCAGGCCGCATCCGCCGCGATGGTGCCCGGCGCCGCCCGAGTCTTCGACATAGGCATACTCATCGACCAACAGATCGTATTCATGCTCCAGCGCCTCGGCGGGCAGGTTCGAGGTGTTGGAGACGTGGACGTGGATACCGTCCATGCCGTCGCTATCAAAGCGCGCCCCGTTGCCGCCGCCCAACGTCTCCAGATAGACGTAAGTCCCCCGTCCGTCGCGGCGCTGGCCCGAGAAGACCATGGCGGGGACCGAATCGTGGCTCGACGCCATCACCCGTTCCTTGGACACCAGCCCCTGAAAGGCACCGAGAATGGCGCCGGCGACCTTGTTGGCGGTGATAGAGCGGGCGCCGACGGCGCCGGGAAAGCGGGGGTTGGTAATGGTGCCTATGGGGGAGGTGACCTTGATGGCGTCAAAAAGACCGCTGTTGGGCAACAGCTCGGGGTCAAGGACGGTCTTTACGACGTAATAAGAGGTGGCGCAGAGCGCGCTGTCGGGCAGGCTCATGGCGCCTCGCGCCTGGGGACTGGAGCCGGTGAAATCGATGGTCAGGTCCTCACCGCGAACCTGGATCGTGGCGTGAATGGCAACCATGTCGCCACCCAGGCCGTCGTCGTCCATGTAGCGAATGAAACTGTAATCGCCGTCCTTCAATTCGGCGATGCGGTTAAGCAACCGCCGGCGGGTATAGGCCAGGATGTCCTCTATGGCGTTGGCGACCGCCGTCATCCCCATCTGGCGGACGAGCCCGTGAAGCATGGCGCCGCCGCGCTCGTTGGTCGCCACCTGGACCCGAAAGTCCAGGTCCCGATCCTCGGGCTCACGGGTGTTGTTGACCAAAAGGTTCATGAGATCGATGTCGATCACGCCAGCCCGGGCGATGCGGATTACCGGGATGCGAATGCCTTCCTCGAAGATGGTTCTGGACGTCCCCGAGATCGAGCCCGGAACCGTACCGCCGACGTCCGAATGGTGGCCGACGGTAGCGGTGAAGAATTGGACGACGCCGTCCCAAAAAATTGGCGTCACAACGCTAACGTCCGGCTGGTGGGTGCCGTTCGCCAGATACACGTCGTTGCAGATGAAGGCGTCCCCTTCCACCATGTCGTCGATGGAATAGCGTTCCAGCACGGCCCTGGTGCTGCCCAACAGTGAGCCCAGATGCATGGGCATGTGAGAGGCTTGGCAGATGCAGCGGCCGCGGCCATCGAACAGACCGACCGAACAATCGCGGCGCTCCTTGATGTTGGTCGAGAACGACGAGCGGATTAAGATATTGCCCATGTCCTCGGTGATCGACAGCAGCCGGTTGCTGAAGACCTCCATGGCGATGGGGTCGATGACCCGGCCGCTGCCCGTGGCCTCATCTTTCTCAATATGGGCCAACTTAGGCAGTCCCGTCTTGAAGGACGTTGATCACGATATTGCCGATGCGATCGACCCGCGCTGATTGTCCCGGCAGCACCACCGTGGTCGAGCTCATTTCCTCGATCACGGCGGGTCCTTGGAAAGGAACCACCACGGGCAGGCGGGCCCGGGCGTAGACGTCGGTCTCGACCCACCCGGCGCCGTCACCAAAGTAGACCTGGCGCCGTTCGATGACGGCGTCCTTCAGCGAGCCCCCCTCGGCGAGCGGTTGCTGCGGCGCCTTGGGCACGGTGCCCACCGCCTGCATCCGGCAATTCACCACCTCGACGGCGCGCCCTGGAATGTCGTAGCCGTACTCTTTGGCGTGGCTGGCTCGGAAGCGCTCCAGGAAATCGTCGAGGCCGTCCGGCTTTACCTCGTCCATCTCGACCTTGACTTCAAAGTTCTGACCTTGATAACGCGCCTCGACGTGGCGAATGAAGGAACGGTCCTCCTTTTTGACCCGTTCGCCCTCAAGCCATGTATTGCCTTCTTCCAGCATGGTTCCAAACAACTCACAGACGCGGTGCCAAGTATCCTCGCCGGCCTCGGCGATCTCGCTGCGCACAAAATCAAGGCTGATGTCGGAGAGCAGCATGCCGCGGGCGCACATGGTTCCCGGTTCCTGGGGCACGATGACCGTCGGGATACCGCATTCGACGGCAATTTCGGCGGCATGGAGCGGCCCGGCGCCGCCGTAGGCAAACAGCGCGAATTCCTTGATATCGTAACCACGCTCGGTAGAGACCGAGCGGATGGCGCGGCTCATATTGGCGTTGGCGATGCGCAGGATGCCGTGCGCCGCGGTTTCGACGTCGAGATTGAGCGGCCCGGCGACGTGATCCTCCACCACCCGGCGGGCGGCTGCCTTGTCGACCGGCATGCGACCGTCCAAGAGCACCACCGGGTTGAGGCGGTGCAGGCAGATGTTGGCATCGGTGATGGTCGGCTCATCGCCGCCCCGGCCGTAGGCCGCCGGACCGGGCTCGGCGCCGGCGCTGTGGGGGCCGACTTTCAGCGCCCCGGCGTCATCCATCCAGGCGATGGAGCCGCCGCCCGCCCCGATGACATGGATGTCGATCATCGGCGTCTTGATCGGATAATCGGCGATGGAACGGGTCGAGGCGAATAACGGCCGCGAGCCGTGAACCAAAGAGACGTCGGTGCTGGTGCCGCCGACGTCGAAGGTGACGATGTTGGGGAAATCGGCCGCCTTGGCCACTTCGGTGGCGCCGACGACGCCGGCGGCCGGCCCCGACAGGCAGGTCCGCACCGGCGTCTCGCGTACCGTTCGCACCGACATCAACCCGCCGTTGGAATGAATTGTATAGGGCTCGACAGTAATACCAAGGTCGCTGACACGGGCGAGAAAACGATCGAGATAGGCCTGCATGCGCGGCCCGATAAAGGCGTTGAGCACGGTCGTCGACAGCCGCTCGTATTCGCGAAATTCGGGCAAGACCTCGGAAGATAAGCTGATGTAGGCGTCCGGCATCAGCCGCTCAAGGGCGGCCCGGGCGCTCTTCTCGTGATCGGGCTGGCGGTACGAATGCAAGAAGCAGACAGCGACCGCGTCGACACCCGCCGCTTTTAGCGTCTCGACCGCCGCCTCAAGCCCGGCCTCGTCGAGGGGGGTCAGGACGCCACCGTCGGCACCGATGCGCTCGACGATTTCAATGCGGTGTTCGCGCGCCGCCAGGGGAACCGGCTTTCCAACGCTGTAATCGTAAAGGTTGGGCCGCGTCTGGCGGCCGATCTCGAGGACATCGCGAAAGCCCTTGGTGGTCAAAAGCCCGGTCGTGGAGCCGCGGCGTTCGATGACCATGTTGGTGGCCACCGTGGTGCCGTGGCCCAGATGGCTGACGTCTTCGGGGGCCACCTTGTGGTCGTTGAGCATCCCGGCGATCCCTTCTTGGATGGCCTCGGACGGATCCTTGGGCGTCGATGGAACCTTGAAGTAATTAACCCCACCCCCGACCTCGTCGAGGATGGTGAAATCCGTGAATGTTCCGCCGACGTCGACGCCTATCCGATACATGACTTTCCAAGTCCTTTCATTTGAGCAATCCCTTTCACGCCGTTACCCCGATGTCGAAGCGGTCGGTCGAGAAGGCTTCCAAATTCGGCGCACCATCGTCATTGCGGATCCACTCGACCAAGCGCGTCGCATGGTTGGCGGCTAGGCTGACACCGCTGTGACAATTGAGGACAAAGGCACCCGCGTGCGAGGTCGATTGGTCGTAGATCGGAAACCCGTCCGGCGGCCATGTTCGGAGGCACCCCCAGACGCGGACGATACGAGCCCCCGCCAGGAACGGGAACACACGCACACCGTAGCGCGCGATGTCGCCCGTGACACCCGCCGTGGTGCCGTCGTCGAACCCTACATCTTCGTGTGAATCGCCAATCATGATGGACCCTTCTTGGGTCTGGCGGATAAAGTTGGTGGGTACGTTCAAGATCGGCTGCAACCGTTCCGTGACCAGAATCTGGCCTCGGTTCGGCTTGATCGGAACGTGCAGTCCGACCATCGGGGCCAAGCGGGCATTGTCGAGACCGGCGGCGAGGATCACCTGTTCGGTCTCGATTGCACGCTCGCCGACGTCAATGGTGAAACCCTTTCCCCGAGGGCGAATTTGGCGCGCTCCGGCGCCGTTCAGATAGCGCCCGCCCCGCGCCAGGAACCCGGCATGGAGCGCACGCAGCAGATAAGGCGCGCTGCAATGACCGTCGTCGATGCAATAGGAGGCGCCGACGATATCGGGACCCAAGCCCGGCACCAGGTCGTCGAGCGCGTTGCGGTCCATCATCTCGAAGTCGGCGGCCCCGGGATAGGCTTTGATGCGCTCCAACAGCACTTCGCGCTCGGCCATCTCCGTGTCGCTAAAGCACAGCTTCACGCCGCCTAGCTTGGAGTATCCGATATCGACGCCGGTACTATCTTGAAGTTCGCGCCCGAAATCGGGAAACAGCTCGGCCGATTCCCGGGCCCAGGCGGCGTAGCTGGGTGAGCCGTCGCCCTTGCCCTGGACCCAGACCAAGCAGAAGTTCCCGCGCGACGCCCGGTGCGCGATATCGCCCTCGTCGATTAACGCCGTCGTGACTCCACGCCCCGCAAGGCCGTAGGCCGCCGCCGTACCGACCAAGCCGCCGCCGATCACGACAGTCTCGAAGCTGCCCACGAATGTCCCCTTCAGCTTCTATTCTCTGTGAAGATCGGAAAAGATCGTGCCTTC
>Ga0187827_10005448_pt1 | contig 15098 bp, 13 predicted proteins | sample ETNtaG_39_FD_167969 | JGI IMG/M metagenome (GOLD analysis project Ga0187827, IMG submission 167969) | Marine microbial and viral communities from oxygen minimum zone, Eastern Pacific Ocean - ETNP2014_SV_150_PacBio MetaG (Illumina Assembly) | ecosystem: Environmental > Aquatic > Marine > Hypoxic...
TGGATACAGAATCCAACAGCTTCCACCATTACCCCGAGCAACTCTGCCTCATTCAGATCGCCTCTCGTCACAAAGGTTACATTATCGATACGATATCTCTTTATGACCTTTCTCCTCTCAGAGACATTCTGAGAGATGTCTCCATCAAAAAAGTTGTTCACGCCGCGGACTACGATATCCGCAGCCTTGACCGGCGTTGTGGACTTCATATCCACAACCTATTCGATACCAGCATCGCCGCCCGTTTCATCGGCATTACTCAGTTTGGCTTGGCAGCTCTCACCAGAGACCTGTTGGGCATAACTATTAGTAAGAGCAAACGACTCCAGCGAGCTGACTGGGGACGACGCCCGCTCTCCGCCGAGGCCATCGAGTACGCCGCTACCGACGTCCGCCACCTCCTTACCTTGCAAAAGACCTTGGATAAACGACTCCAAGCCTTGGGGCGGACGGCGTGGGTTACCGAAGAGTGTGCCAGAATCGAGGAGGTACGATATACCGCACCAAATCTAGAGACTGCGTACCTTTCTGTCAAAGGGGCCAAAGACTTGGATGGACGTGGGCTCGCTATCCTCCGGAGTCTTTTTCTATTCCGTGAAGAAGAGGCACGACACCAGCATCGACCACCATTCATGGTACTACCTAACGCTACCCTTATCTTCCTTGCCACTAATCCCGAAGCGGACCTCTCAAAGGTACCCGGTCTTGGACAAATCGGGTTGAAACGGTTCGGGCATGACCTTCAGCAAGCACTACGCAACGGCATAACTGCTCTACCAATACAACGGCCACATCCTATAAAAGCTGTACGCGCCACCAAAAAGCAGGCCCAGCGCCTGAGCCGCCTCAAAGAGTGGCGCATTTCACTAGGCTCTAGTCTTTCCCTTGCCCCCTCCCTCCTCTGGCCATTAGCCAGCCTCGAACGACTTGCAAAAGCGCCTGATACTCTCAGCATCGAACTCGCCTCTGATGAAATCCGTCACTGGCAGCGCAATGTTGTTGCCTCCTCTCTCCAAGCTTGCCTAAGCCAGTGACGTGAGTATAAACTTGGGGCATGATTCACATAACCCGCACCATCACGATTGATGAAAGCGAGATCCAAGAGTACTTTGTTCGCTCCTCAGGACCAGGTGGGCAGAACGTCAACAAAGTCGCTACCGCGGTGCAGCTTCGCTTTGACGTGGCTAACTCACGCTCCTTGCCCGAGGAAGTTCGGACACGCCTCATTTCGCTGGCTGGTAACCGGATTACCGAAGATGGCATACTTATTATCGACGCTCGACGATTCCGTACCCAGGGACGGAATCGCGAAAATGCAATCGACCGGCTTGTGGAGTTGATTCGCAATGCAGCACAAAGACCAAAATTCCGTCGCAGGACAAGACCGACACTGACATCAAAGATACGTCGGTTAGAGAGCAAGCGTCACGGTGCCGAGAGCAAACGCCTACGGGGGCCTGTCTATCCCTGCAATGAGTAACTGACCTGCCCCCTGAAAAGGAGTCCAGTTATAATGTTCCTTTCCACCGTACTCTTAAGCAAACAACTGCAATAGATTTATTATGCTTCTAGATTAGCCTCAAGTTCTGACTTAAAATCCTTATACGTCTTCTCCCCTAGGGCTTTGAAAATAGGTCGTAGCTCTCTGGGGAGAGTAAAAGGATAATTTGATGGAATGGTCACAATACTATCAGAAGGTTTTCTTCCTGATGTTGTATGAACTACTTGTATTATATCCTTTTGTGAAGAGGGAGGAAACGGGAAGGCTGGCCTTGAAATTCATAAGAACGGAATTTAAGGGTGTCAAAGACGAGATAGATATAGAAATGTGCGAAACTCGTTTCAAAGCTAATCCCTCAGTTTCAAGGAAGAGCTAAAAAGAAGACCCTTGAGTCACCAAGACTGGAGTTATTAATTACTTGAAATAATAGGACCATGAGTCGGTGATGGGCTGCTTAACCACGGCATCGCCAATGATAACTCCTCGCCTACGAAACAGCACTAGGCTACCGGGGGAGATACGAGCTTTGAAGTCATTGTCTTTTCCGTCCAGATGCTCTCGGTTTTAAGCATCTTGCTGTAGTCTTTACTTGAGGACTAATGTTTCCTATGACTTCTTTTTGCCCAGTCTCCCTATCCCTCTACCTCCTGAAAGTATCGCAGCAGCTGCCCCAAACATCTTCAGAATTGGAGTGACGCCTCTAAAGGACTTCGAACGCCTCATCCATATCTGATCATCCCACCGTACCGCCCAAAACATCACGAACTTACATTCGTCCCTGCATATTGCCCCGATTGGGGAGGCAGGTCAAGCTGCCGCAAAGACAGGTTCCAATAAGTCGTGATAGTATTAGACAGTATTAAGATTAGCTACGAATTAGCTTTAGGAAGAGTTTCGCATATCCCTATACGTTAATCGGTGTTGACTTCACGGAGCAAATCGTGGAATCCGGTTATCATTCTGCGAATCTGACGAGGATTCTTCTTGCACAGTGCCTTAAGGTCAACTTCTCGAAGCGCAGCAGATTCGCGCGTCGAGAGCACCTCAAAGTACTGCAAACAAGGATTACGGCCGGCTGTTGAGGCAGTCTTGGCGTCCCGATGCTCAGATATACGCTCTCGAAGTTCACGCGTTTGCCCTGCGTAGAACTCACCAGTGTCGAGTTTGAGGATGTAAACGAAGAAACGCCCGGCTGCTTTGTCCGCTTTCTCCCATGCTTTCGAGTGTTCGACTTTGGGACGCTTTGGCAGTGGTTCGTTATCACGCGCCTTGAATCTTGTATCAACGAGACGTCGGTTCTTACAATCGAGGCACAACTCATAGTCGAAATCTTTGTAGCGCCCACATATGGGGCACTTGTCGATGAAATCGTCCTGAAAGTCTTCCCAGTGTTCGTGACAGAGGAAGTTACGCCCACTCACTTTACGCTGGCAAGACCAATATGCACACGTCTTAGCGCCGTTCATCTACATGATAGGAGAAGTATATATGATGAAATGACTACAAAGCAAGAGCTAGGGACAAAAGGGTTCCAATAAGTCGTGGTAGTATTAGGTAGTATTAAGATTAGCTACGAATTAGCTTTGGGAAGAGTTTCGCACATTCCTAAGATAACCTATATCTTGACAGGCTATTGAGGATGAAGGCCGGGAGATCCAGAACAAATGATAATCACTAAAAGCCATCTTTTATCAATGTGTCCTTGACTTTGGCATATTATTCAGTAAGAATATCAGAGACGATACTTGAAAAAAGGAGGTGATGACCCGGAGAAAAAAGACCAGCTGCTTCGGCGGATCTTGCTCCAGTCTCCGGGTTAAGTTAGCCTCAGAAAGTTTGAAAATCCTTGGAAATTGAACTCTTAACTTCTAAGCAGCGGATCGTGAGTTCGAATCTCGCCAGGGACGCTATAAACCATAATTTAGCTTCAACATACCCCGAAAACCGTCCTTATAACAGGGGGCTGCCCTTATTTGCCGAGAGTTGCTGGCAATATCGTTTCCGGAGACACGGTTAATACGCTAGCGGAGATACGTATTGGTACCGGTATAAATTTGGTGAAACTGATTAAATATGAGAGGGTGGTGCAGGATCTGATTAGTAAGCAGCTGCCTGGAGAAGTAATAAAGTCTGGATCCGCCTCATGGGCTCCGAGAATTCCGCGGTAGTCTTGATCCCATAAAAATTCACGCCGATGAAAATCCATGAATATCAGGCAAAAGAGCTTCTCTCTCGCTATGACGTACCTGTACCCAGAGGTAGTGTGGCTAAAACTGCCCGTGAGGCCGGTGAAACGGCTGACCAAATCAGCCAACGGGTGGTCATAAAGGCCCAGGTCCATAGTGGAGGACGGGGTAAAGTCGGAGGCATAAGGATTGCAGAGACGCCGGCGGAAGCAGAACAAATAGCCAGAGAGTTGTTAGGTACAAAGCTAGTCACCCACCAGACCGGGCCAGAAGGACTAACGATTAATGCGGTACTGGTGGAAGAAGCAATCCAAGCCGAAAAAGAGCTCTATCTCGGTATGTTAATTAATACCTCAGCCTATGCCCCAATGGTGATAGCCAGTGAGGCCGGAGGTATGGAAATCGAGGAAATAACCACCAGAAACCCCGCAAAAATTCTAAGACAACATTTCGAATTGGTCGCCGGGCTTTTACCCTATAAGGCGAGAACACTGGCTTACGGGGTTAATCTACCCACGGAAAACATCAGGCCAGTAACACAGGTTATGGCTGGCATGTATCGCCTGTTCACGGAAAAGGACTGCTCATTGGTGGAGATCAATCCTCTGGTCACCACCACGGATGGAAGATTACTGGCACTTGACGCCAAAATCAATTTCGATGATAACGCCCTTTCACACCATCAGGATATCGTACAGTTACACGACAGCTCTCAAGAGGATCCTTTAGAGGTGGAAGCGGGCAACACCGGCGTGAACTACGTAAAGATAGGCGGCAATGTGGGATGTCTGGTCAATGGTGCTGGCCTAGCCATGGCCACTATGGACATGATAAAGATGGTGGGTGGTGAACCGGCCAATTTCCTTGATGTGGGCGGAGGAGCTAGTGAAGAACAGGTCGCCCAGGCTCTAAAAATTCTCCTCGCCGATCCTAATGTCAAAGCAGCCTGGATAAATGTGTTCGGCGGTATCTTAAGGTGTGATGTCGTAGCCAGAGCAGTAGTACGAGTACTAGAGGAAAGTAAAGCAAGTGTCCCGTTTATCGTAAGGATGAACGGGACTAACCTTCAAGAAGCCATGCGCGTCCTAGAAGAATCTGAATTGAATATAACTTTTGAAGCAGACCTAGTCAGCGCAGCGGAAAAAGCAGTGGCCATGGCAAAGTTAAGATTGAGCAAGGCAAATGATACTAGTCAATGAAGATACCAGGGTACTGGTTCAAGGTATCACTGGCAGAGAGGCCTCTTTCCACACCAGGAAATGCCTCGAGTATGGCACCAAGGTGGTAGCGGGTGTAACGCCAGGAAAAGGCAGCATTAGCTGGGAAAAGGAAGTACCGGTTTTCAACAGTGTAGCTGAAGCCAAAAAAGAGACCGGAGCCAACGCCAGTTTGATATTTGTCCCGGCACCTTTTGCCGTCGACGCTATTCTAGAATCAGCGGATGCCGGTATTAAGGTGGTAGCCTGCATTACGGAATTTATCCCAGCGTTAGACGAGCTTAAATGCCATTATTACCTTTCTAACCAAGAAACCAGACTTATCGGCCCAAACTGCCCGGGTATTATCTCCCCACCGGGGAAATGTAAAATGGGCATTATGCCTGGTTATATCCATAGACCGGGCAACGTAGGTGTCGTCTCGCGTAGTGGGACGTTAACTTATGAAGCAGTAACCCAATTGACAGAGCAGGGCCTGGGACAAACCACATGTGTGGGACTGGGTGGTGACCCGCTGCCAGGAACTAGTTTTGTGGATATATTAAAGCTTTTTCAGGCAGACCCAGAGACAAAAGCCGTGGTGTTAATCGGGGAGATCGGCGGAACCTACGAACAGGAGGCAGCGGACTTTATTCAAAAACATATGACCAAGCCGGTGGTTGCCTATATCGCTGGGAGTTCGGCACCGTCAGGAAAAAGGATGGGACACGCCGGAGCCATCATTAGCGGTAATGCCAGTAAAGCCTTAAACAAAATAACGTCGCTTGCCGCTGCCGGAGCAACTGTGGTAGAAAACTTTGGGCAAATAGGACTCGTTACCAAAAAGATACTGAGCTCTAGAATCTAGAACTGAAATATTTGATTTATGGATATCTCGTAGATAAGTATTGTATAATTGGGTAAGGGAAACGGAAAGACCAAGAGTGAGAAGTCTCTACAAAATTGAACCGTTACCTATATGCTAAACGGAATAGTTTTTGTAATTTTCCTGATGCTAAATTAGGGATAAAACCCGGCTCGACAGCATCAATGCCTTCTAATCAGCGAGCTGTGGGTTCGAGTCCCTCCAAGAACGCTATAATTATTAAAAATAAAACTAACGAAGGTAACCAGAATTGAAAAATTCCCTCAAAGAGACATTGCATCAAGGTAAGGCGGTCATCGGGACTTTCGTCGGAATTGGGCACCCAGATGTGGTCGAGTGGCTTTCCCGTCTTGAATTCGACTGGCTCCTGCTGGATGCGGAACATGCACCTTTAGACTTCCAGACTTTACAACAGATGATGCAGGTGATGAACGGAACCAAATGTGTCCCCATCGTCAGGCCCCAGTGGAACGACCCCGTAGTCATCAAACGTATTCTAGACATTGGTGCCTATGGTGTCCTTATCCCCTGGGTCAACTCCAAGGAGGAGGCAGAAAAGGCGGTGAGGGCATGCCGCTACCCACCCGAAGGAACCAGAGGCCATGGGCCCAGGCGAATCGGGATGTTTGACCCGACTTACACTGAGACCGCCAATAGAGAGCTCCTAGTGGCCATCCAAGTAGAAACCGTGGAGGCACTCAAGAACCTAGACGAAATACTGTCCGTGGACGGGATAGACGCCTGCTACATTGGCCCTTGGGACCTGTCAATTAGCTTGGGATTCGGGGTACCACCGAACTGGAAGAACCCGCAATACCTGGCCGCTTTTGACCGTGTGCTGGAATCAGCGAAGCGTCATGGCAAGCCCGCCGGTATGTTCGCCACGATAAATAACATCGAATGGGCATTAGAGAAAGGTTTCAAATTTAACTCAGTGGACAACGATGACACCTTCTTAATTCAAGGGGCGACAGCGGCCCTAGCCAAAGCACGCCAGAGGTAGGCGCGCCGAGAAAAGAAATCTCCCATCAGCAATTACCGCGATGGAGGTAACCAGTGAAAATAACCGGCGTGGAAACTTATGTCCTGGAAAGTCTCCTGGGTGACAAAGCTTTCGGCTGGTCCCTGTGGGTGACCGACCGGCGCCAGGCCGCCTTGTGCGTGATTTCCACCGACGAAGGCATAGATGGCGTGGGCGAAGCCCTCTACTCCGGCTGCCCGGCCGCGACAGCCACCAACCTGATAGATGATGCATACGCGCCCTTAATCATCGGCCGGAACCCTTTTGACAATGCTGTTGTCTGGGACCTCCTCTACAACCGGACACGGGATCAAGGAATGAAAGGAATGCCCATCTGCGCCCTCAGCGCCATCGACATTGCCCTGTGGGACATCAAAGGAAAAGCCCTAGGACTACCTATCCATAAACTCCTGGGAGGAGCTTACCGCGATAAAGCTCATGTCTACGCCACCGGTCTCTATCAACCTCAAAATGTGTCCAGCATCACCGACGCCCTCACCGAAGAAGCTTTGGGCTATAAGCAAGACGGTTTCTCGGCGATGAAACTGAAGGTGGGCTATGGAATCGAAGAAGATATCAGGCTGGTCAAAGCGGTACGGGAAGCCATCGGTGATGATATTTCTCTAATGGTAGATGCCAATCATGCCTACAACGCATCAGAAGCAATCCGCTTGGCCCGGGAGATGGAAAAGTATAATATCCACTGGTTTGAGGAGCCGGTACCGCCCGAGGATATCGATGGTTATCTCGAGGTAAAGCAAAAGTCCGGTATCATCATCACCGGCGGTGAATGTGAATATACTCGCTACGGTTTTCGTGAGCTCATCACCCGTCGGGCCGTAGATATTCTCCAGCCTGATCTCTGCGCTGCCGGTGGCTTCACCGAGTTAGCCAGGATAGTAACCCTAGCCAGCGCTTGGAACGTGCCGGTCATGCCTCATGTCTGGGGAACCAATGTCGGGCTGGCTGCCTCTCTACAGTTCTTCGCTACCCTCCCCCACTTTCCCGAGCGGCGCTACCCGGCGGAGCCTTTCTTCGAATATGACCGCTCAACCCACCCTTTACGCGATGGTATCTCCAGAGAGAAATTCGCCATGAAAAACGGCTATCTGGATATCCCGCAGCGTCCCGGACTGGGCATAACCCTGGACATGAGTTTCGTAAAGAAGTACGCCATTAGCTAAGGCGATATAGCTTATTCTACTGATAAAATGATACGGGAGGTAATTAATGAATAAGTCAAATACGCCTATGCCCAATAGAGAGCGGTTTCTGGCCATTTGCCACGGTGAGAGGACGGGCGATGTCTCCATAATCGACTGGTTCAACCGCTACTGGACAGATACGCCGAAAGAGTGGGTGAAACAGGGTGCCCCGAAAGAAATCCTGAAGCCGGAAGGTTTTAACCAATATTTCCAGCTTGAGCACCTACACAACCTGCAGGAAATAGTCTCGGAGCATAATCGCGCCGACCTACCAGAAGTGGAGGCCGGGGAAGGTTTCTACGTCACCCCGCCAATTATGCCTGTCTTTGAAAAAAAGATCCTCCGTGAAGACAAGCGTCACCGTATAGAAACCACTTACGGCGGGGCCACGGTGGAAATTTCCAAAGAAAATCCATTTGGCATGCCCAAGTACCTGGAGTATCCGGTCAAGGACAGAGCTACCTGGAACGAATACAAGAAACGGCTCAACCCGGACACCCCGGAAAGATGGCCCCACCCCTGGGCTGACTTCATGCAAAAAACGAACAGCGAGGATGTACCTACCTTACTGATGATTGAGGGATTTTTCGGGATTTTACGGGAATGGACGGGTCTCGAAGAACTACTCTACATGTTTTATGACAACCCCAGGCTGGTCGAGGATATGATGGACCATATGCTCTACATGACGATGGGCATTGTCCGGCGGACATTAAAAGACGTGAGAGTTGACTGTATCCGCTTCTGGGAAGATATGGCCTACAAGACCGGGCCGCTGATTTCCCCGGATATGTTCCGGAAGTATATGGTGCCCCGCTACAAGCAGATCACCGAGTTTCTACACGGTAACGGCATTGATGTCCTCCATGTTGACTGTGACGGCAATATTTACGAGCTGATACCGCTCTGGCTAGAATGCGGCATTAATTTCCACTGGCCTCTGGAGGTGGCCGCCGGCATGGATGCCGTGGCGCTGAGAAAGCAGTACGGGAAGGACTTAATATTGAGCGGTAATATAGACAAGCGGGCTCTCCTCAAAGGTAGAGACGCCATCCGCGAGGAAGTCATGTCCAAAGTACCGTTTCTATTGGAAAGGGGAGGTTACTTCCCCAGCCTAGACCACGGTATTCCGCCAGACGTACCTCTGGAGAATTTCCGCTATTACATCAATCTGCTCCGGGAGATTGGCGGCCAGACCAAACTACCGGAATAATTTATTTCAGTATCGCCAGCATTTTTTCCGTGGCTTTCAATCCGTGCCCGGTAAATACGGAGACGATGACTTCACCAGTACTTGACGCCGACAGGTATTCCTTTATCCCGGCGATTACCACCGCGGAGGTAGGCTCAATAAAGTATCCCTGCCGGCCAATTTCCTGTAGTGACGTTATTATTTCGGTATCACTGGCGATCAGAAAATCACCACCGCTCTGTTTCACGGCAGCCACAATCTGATTACCCTTGGCCGGGCAAGCCACGGTGATTCCTTCGGCAATCGTTTCTTTCTTCTCTATTACCGGAACTTCAGCTAAATTTTCTCGGAAAGCTCGGTACAGGGGGGCGCAATTTTCTGATTGAACGGCGACAAGGCGAGGTGTTTTATCCGTAATCCCAGCCTTCAAAAGCTCATTAAACCCGATAGCCGCCCCCAGAAGGAGAGTCCCGTTACCGACCGGTAAAATAACCGTATCCGGGGATTTCCAACCTAACTGCTCACACACCTCAAAGGCGAAAGTTTTGGTCCCCTGAAAGAAAAACGGATTCCCAGAATGGCTGGCGTAATAAATATTCTCAGCCGCCTGCCGGGCCGCCGCCGCCGTATCTTCCCTCGTCCCCGGAATACGGTTTAGTTTCGCTCCATAATACTGTATCTGAGCGGCCTTGTTAGCCGCGATGTCTTCGGGAACAAAGATATGGCAGTCGATACCGGCCTGGGCGCAGTAAGCAGAAATAGCTGAACCGGCATTCCCGGAAGAGTCCTCCACGACCTTCTGAATCCCCAGCTCTTTTATCTTGCTGATAAGAACCGAAGCACCTCGGTCCTTAAAAGAGCCGGTAATAAATAGCTGATCCTGCTTAATGAAAACGGCTTTACCGCCAAAATACACTTTGGCCAGAGGAGTAAAACCTTCATCAAAAGAGACGATATTGGTATCACTTTGCACTGGAATTGCTTCCCGGTAACGCCACAACGTCGGTTCTCTTTTTTTGATTTTAGCTAAATCGAAAACCGGCTCAAACTCAATATCCAGAACCGAGCCGCAGACGCACTGCCACCTCGGTTCGTTCAAAGAATAAGTTTTTCCGCATTTCTGGCAGATAAGTTTCATGGTTTTTGTGGCTATTTCTCAGTGGTGGCGATAGCTTCAATCTCTACCTGAAACCCGAAATACAAGTTCCTGGTCGGGACTACCGCCCGTACCGGGCGGTGCTCCCCGAAGAACCTGGAGTAGACAGTATTCACCTGACCCTCATAGTTCCATGCCCGAAATGTAAACTATTGTTTTAATAACTTGGTCGGTACCACAGCCGGCGGCTTTCAGTATCCCGTCCAGGTCCTGCAAGACCTGCTCCGTTTGTTCTTCAATCTGACCGACTTTCTTCTCCCCGGCTGCCGAGTCAATCGACAGCTGGCCGGAAAAATAGACGAGATTATCATGACCTATTGCCTGAGAGTAGTGGCCGGCAGGTCTGGGGGCATTAGGCGTTGAAATTTCTCTCACTTAGCTTCATCTACCTTCTCTATTTGATGCTTAGAATTAAATCCTGCCGATTGGTCATCGTCGCGGCTGTTTCCAGGAAATCCTTTAATGAGGCGCTTTGGTCTCTTAGTTTCTTCAACTCAATCCCGATGGGGCTAATAGAGGTCGGACTGTCCGCGTAAGCCCCGTGGAAGGCAAAGTAAGCCTGGTTCAATTTTCTAATGTGATACCTTTTGGTAGCCAAGTACTGGCGCTTCTGCTCCATAAATTCTTCGGCCGCTTCAATTTCTCCCCGAACCAGATATCTGTCGACCACTCTTCTTATGTTTCTCATCTCCCGGTTGAAGTCAAAGGACGAAGCCGTGGTATGAGCTTGGCGGCCGGTATTTACCAGTTCTTCAGATTGGGAATAATAGGTTTCATATATTATGGTGCCGATTTCTTTACTGACCATACCAGCGACAGTCTCATTCATGGTGGCGATTTCATAGTTCCGGAATATACCGATCAGATCCAGCAGATAGCGGAATCCCAACGGCTTGAAAGTAAGGTACTGGTGCAACCATTCCTCGGTGGCGGTATTGACGGTAAACGACAAATCAGCCTTATTGGTAACAAAAGAAGGATACGTCCCGCCGAAACCGCCGAGCTCCACTACTAACGAAGAAACTCCTAGTTTATCCGCTTCCGTCTCAAGATTTTCCATTTCTTCCAGGCTGATCCCCGGCAGGAGAGCGATTTCCCTGATACTGGCTATCCGTTCCCGAGGTGAAAGCACCAGCAAATTGGGTGGGTTTTCCAACTTGAAATTCATGGGCGGGAAACCGACTTTTATTTTCAGGTATTTATCTATCGGATTAAAGATATCCTGCTGGTTCAGAATCTCCCTTACCTGTTTCTCAATTATCTTTTCCGTCGTCTCCGCTAAAGCCATCTTCTGTAACTGTGAATTACCCAGTTCGGTCTCCAGCAAAGCCAGGTCACCCGGCTGGGTACCTGCTTTAATAGCGGCTATTTCTGATTCCAGGGTTTTTATCCGTGCCACGACGGTAAAGAACTGGTTAACCTGACTGACTTCATCACCGGTCTCTTCATTCTGACCCAACCGCCCGGCTCCGCCAAAAATAGTTTGCACCTCCCACCCGACAATACTGAAGCGGTACGGCTTTACGATGGCACGCAGGCGGGCATCGAAATCTTTGCCGGCACTACAGTCACCACCGAGCCCGCCAAGTAATATGAAACACATCACCGCCATCAGCCCTATTTTCAATTCAGCTTTACCTTTACCTGTGCCACCAGATGGTACTATACTTCAGGGCAATGGTTAATTTTAAAGCGACATCAATCTTGTTCATTTAAGATTACGAGAGATAGAATACCTGGTGTCTAAAAACTAATCTCGGTCAGTCCTAATCCATGCTAGTGGTAATCCTAGCCAGCTCCCAGACATAATCATAAATGTGAAGGCCTTTACTCATGGCGATTATCTCTCCGTCTTCGACACCTATCTCACTGGCCATGTATTCTTTCAGGAGTTGAATGGCCGCTAGGTTTGAGGGGAAACCGGCCCATAAGTCCCAGGAGCGGAAATAGACCACAAAATTGAGCTTATTACCACGGATTCTGGTATCTATAGCCCTCAGGCACGGGGGGTCGGAGAGAAAAAGAGACCGTTCATTACCCACTGCCATAAAAGCCTGGTTAGTGTTGTAGCCGTCTTCCTGGTACATTTTGATTACCTCGGCTATCTGCGTCTCAAGATACTGGCCGTAAGTGTACTGCTCGCCTTCTTTCCGATGCGCTGTCATCAGGTAAGGTAAATAGCTCTCGATGTAATCCATGGTGCTGGGCGGCGGTACTCCTTGCGGCACATCGGGAATTAACGGTCTTGATCCTGGATGCTTGACCTGTACCACCGCAAAATCAAGCTCTTTACGCCGCTGCCCGGCATAACTCCCACGTTCGATTTTGTATTCATGTCCTTCGGTCAGGGTTTTACACAGGCAAAGAAACCAGGCTTCGGAAAGATCTCTGGCTTCAATTACGGTAATTTGCATGCTCATCTCTTTTTGAAAATGGCGAAAAACCGGTCTTCGTATTCCGCGAACAAGTTCCAGTGGTCAAGTTCGTCTTTCAGGTCATACGGGTCGTACTCTCCCTTCGTCGCTTTCTCGAAGCGCTCATCAATCCTCAACCGGGCGTCAAGCGGCACCCCACCGGAGTCCACATTCAGGAGCCCTCGGGCCCCCATCTGGGACAAGTTGTCCGGCAGAGAACTCCTAACGAGTTGATAGATAAACTTCAGTAGAGATACGTCCCAAAGCTCGTCCTCACCTTTAATAATTGACGTCAGCAGGTCGCCACGCTTATCAATCTCGGTGTTCAGTTTATCAACCACCGCCGGCCATTTACCTGTCACGATGCTCAGTTCTTTAGGTTCATTCCGGTAGGCATAAAAGAGGCCAGGAGAATCAGGGTTATAGATTTTTATCAAGGTATCAAGGTATTTTCTAGCTTCCGAGCTAAACCCTTCCAGCCGAGAAAGGTAATAAGGAGTAACAATCCTGGGCCTCTCGGCAATCACTCGACCTTCCCGAACCACAGTTTCGTCAGTCGCACCTGTAATATCGGTGTAGGCCGGTTCCGTCACCAGATAGTAGTAGATATTGGTCGTGCCGAAAGTAGCCAAGCTCTGCCGAGGTGACCTCAATATCTCGGTATGCCTAACGGCATATTTAATTTTATCGTCGTTAGCATCCATCGGTTCTCCTAAACTATGATGGAAAGCTCCTGTTTATATTCGTCCAATAGCTTGTCATACTGCGACTCCAATTGGGTCTGTAACCGGCGCCATTCTTCCTGGAATTGGGGTTGGTTCTCCACGTCTAACTTGGCTCCAGCGAGTGTACCAAATTGCTGCTGTACTGCCTGTTGTACCTTGGCTTCAAATTCAGTCTTCAACGATTGGTAGGCCTGTTTTTTCTGCTGTCCTCCCTGTTCTTGGTAATGATCGAAGATACGTCTCATCCGACTGTAGACGTTTTCCACACTCACTCTATCACTCTTCAGTATTTTTAACCCATCCATAGCCTTTCTATTGTTCTTTCTAGCTAAATCATTACGCGGCAGGCTAATATTTCTAGTCAGTATATCGTTGGCTCCTTCAATAACACATTTTCTAGCATCTTCCTCGTACTTTCCCAGTTCCGCCACCAAGTTCAGGTCTTGCTTGAGGTATCTGGCCGCCAGTTTTTCCCCTTCCGGGACATATTTCCACTTCCGGCGCTCCTCTTCGGTTACACCACCCAGTCCCTCCACCTTCGCCATGGCGATTTCTAGAGCACTTTTTATTTCTTTACCCATCTTTTACTCTTTGATTACCTTATTCCCTTACCAAAAGTTATTCTTTCTCATCATTATACTAAATAATAGTCAAAGCTTAAAGTACGGAGAATTCTAACAGGCCAAAAAAATAGCCATGAGCCAGTCGAAAACCATTAATCTACCTCCACCGATACCCAAAGGCGAGATGTCATTGGAAGAAGTCGTTACCCGGCGAAAGTCAAGTTGGCGATATGGTTTTTATTAGAGGGGACTCTAATCTATTACGAGGACCTACGGCGGCAGTTGGCGGCCGTCGCCCTGTCCCAGTCATATCTCCATGAAGCTCCGCTGGATAATCTGTACGATATGTGAACGGACATCAGTCAGATACGAGACCAGGAGAGAGAGACACGTGCATATGGCGGGATAGGGTATGCCGAATAGAATATTTACCTTCAGACCACTACCATGAGCCTGACAACAGTCGCCATTAGTGCTTTCAACGATGAGCGCGGATCAGATGTGCCGTGACTGGAAAAGCAAATCAGACCTTTATATATCATGCCGGTGGGCTAGCCGACCTAGTCTCGTACCTTGCCCGCAATTAGTTCTCCCATCTCCTTCGTCCCCACTTCTGTCTTGCCTTCGCTCATAATATCATAGGTACGGTAATCCTCATCTAGCACTTCTGCTATTGCCGGCTCAACAGCCTGCGCAGCCTCATTCAAACCGAAAGAATAATACAGCATAAAGGCAGTGCTGAGAATGGTGGCGATGGGGTTAGCCAAGTTAAGTCCAGCGCGGCGGGGGGCGCTACCGTGGCTGGGTTCATACATACCAAAGATACGTTTCTCTCTTTGCGGCACCCCGGCCAAGCTAGCGGAAGCCAGCATCCCCAGAGACCCTGCCAGCATTGACGCTTCGTCGGTCAGGATGTCACCAAAAGTATTCTCGGTAACCAGAACGTCAAAGTAGGTTGGGTTCTGGATAAGACGCATCCCGCAGGCGTCCACCAGCATATGCTCTAATTCAACATCCGGATAGTTTTTAGCTACTTCTTCCGTCACCTGCCGC
>Ga0187827_10005449_pt1 | contig 15097 bp, 11 predicted proteins | sample ETNtaG_39_FD_167969 | JGI IMG/M metagenome (GOLD analysis project Ga0187827, IMG submission 167969) | Marine microbial and viral communities from oxygen minimum zone, Eastern Pacific Ocean - ETNP2014_SV_150_PacBio MetaG (Illumina Assembly) | ecosystem: Environmental > Aquatic > Marine > Hypoxic...
GCACAACTCTTATATTTGGAATCTGAAAATCCTAAAAAAGAAATTTACTTTTATATCAATAGTCCAGGTGGATTGGTAAATGCTGGATTTGGAGTTTATGATACGATGCAATATATCAATCCATCGGTTTCTACGTTGTGTATTGGACAGGCTTCTTCTATGGGTTCTTTTCTTTTAGCAGCAGGAGAAAATGGAAAGCGGTTTTCTCTTCCAAATTCCAGAATTATGGTTCACCAACCTTCTGCTGGTTTTCAAGGGCAAGCAACTGATATTGAAATTCATGCAAATGAAATCATGTTATTAAAAAAAAGATTGAATGAAATTTATTCAAAGCATACCGGACGTACTGTTGATGAAATAAAAAATGCTCTAGAAAGAGATAAATTCATGACCCCTCAAGAGGCAAAAGAATTTGGATTAATAGATAAAGTTGTAGAAAAAAGAATATAACCCACAACATTTAGTTGTGTTTACAACTCGCACTTGCTTATGATTGATTACTTATAATAAGGTCAATTGATTGATTCGTTTATAAATTTATGAGTAACAAAAATAATAAAAATATTCTTTACTGTTCTTTCTGTGGAAAAAGTCAACACGAAGTTAAAAAACTTATTGCAGGACCCACTGTATTTATTTGTGATGAGTGTGTTGAACTATGTATGGATATTATTAATGAGGAAAATAAGGATTCATTAGTCAAGTATCAAGAGGGAGTTCCTTCACCAAGAGAAATTTGCAAAGTGTTAGATGATTACGTTGTTGGCCAAAAATATGCAAAAGAAGTTTTATCAGTCGCGGTTCACAATCATTACAAGCGATTAAATTATGAAGCCAAAAGTAGCAATGAAGTAGAATTGGCGAAATCTAATGTATTATTAGTCGGACCAACAGGATGTGGAAAAACTTTACTAGCTCAAACGTTGGCAAGAATTTTAGATGTACCATTCACTATGGCAGATGCTACAACTCTTACAGAAGCAGGTTATGTTGGAGAGGATGTTGAAAATATAATTTTAAAACTTTTACAAGCAGCTGATTACAACGTTGAAAAAGCACAAAATGGAATTGTTTATATTGACGAAGTCGATAAAATTAGCAGGAAATCTGAAAATCCTTCTATCACAAGAGATGTATCTGGTGAAGGTGTTCAACAAGCTTTGTTAAAAATTATGGAGGGAACAATTGCGAGTGTACCTCCTCAAGGAGGAAGGAAGCATCCTCAACAAGAATTTTTACAAGTTGATACAACCAATATTTTATTTATCTGCGGAGGTGCTTTTGCTGGATTAGATAAAATTATTTCACATCGAAACAAAGGAACTTCAATTGGTTTTAGTGCCGAAGTTAGAGGTGAAGATGATAAAAGAACTGGAGAGGTTATTAAAACATTAGAACCAGAAGATCTATTAAAGTATGGTTTGATTCCAGAATTTATTGGTCGAATGCCAATTGTTGCAACACTTGAAGATTTAGATGAACAATCAATGGTAACTATTTTAAAAGAACCAAAAAACTCTCTAATAAAACAATATCAACAAATTTTTAGATTTGAGGGAGCGAAACTAATTTTTAAGGAAGGGGCACTGTTAGAAATTGCAAAAAAAGCAATTAATAAAAAAACGGGAGCAAGAGGATTACGCACTATACTCGAATCTCTTCTTTTGAAAACAATGTTTGATTTACCAAGTCAAGAAAACGTGGAAGAGATTATTATCGATCAAGCCGTAGTAACCGGTAAAATTGAACCTATAGTTGTTTATTCCAAAAACAAGAATAAAACAGACAAATCTTCAGCTGCGTAAATTTTTGTTGAAATATTCACAATAATATCCATATTTAAGGCATGGATAACGAAAATTCATTTCCTCTTTTACCATTAAGAGATGTAGTAGTGTTTCCAAAGATGGTGGTGCCACTGTTTGTTGGAAGAGAAAAATCAATTACTGCACTAAATGAAGTGATGAAAACCGATAAAAAATTTGTATTAGTTACTCAAAAGAATTCCGAAGTTGATGATCCAGGAAAAAACGATGTTTTCGTTTACGGATGTAAATGTTCGATACTTCAATTGCTTAAGCTACCAGATGGGACAATAAAATTACTTGTAGAGGGCATTAAAAGAGTAAAAATTGTAGATTTCAATAACAGGGGTGAATTCATTACCTGTAAAGTATTGCCTTGCGAAGATATCTTAAATAAAAATGAGGATCTTTATCCTTTAGCAATTACTGCTTTAAGAAGGCTTGAAAAATTAAGTGCGGTTAATAAAAAAATTCCTACCGAAATTTTAAACAATTTAAAGTTATTAAAAGATCCATCTCATATTGCTGATAATCTTGTGTCCCATTTAAATATATCAATTCAAGAAAAACAACAATTATTTGAAGTATTAGATGTTAAGAAAAGAATTAATAATATTATCGAAATTCTAAATCATGAAGCAAGTATCATTGGTGTTGAGAAGCGAATTAGAGGTCGAGTTAGAAACCAAATGGAGAAAACACAAAGAGAATATTATTTAAATGAACAACTAAAAGCGATTCAAAAAGAACTTGGTGAAATTGAAGAAGGAAAAGATGAGACAGGAAGTATTCATAAATCAATTTTAAAGGCAAAAATGCCAAAGGACGTAACCAAAAAATGCATGTCAGAACTTAAAAAACTAAAATCAATGAGTCCAATGTCAGCTGAAGCTACGGTAGTTAGAAATTATTTAGATTGGATGATTGATATACCTTGGTACAAAAAAGATAAAGTTTATAAAGATTTAAATAAAGCTTCAAAGATTTTGGACGAAGATCATTACGGTTTAGAAAAAGTTAAAGAAAGAATAACCGAATACTTGGCAGTTCAAAAAAGAATAGATAAAATTAGAGGTCCTATTTTATGTTTGGTGGGTCCACCAGGGGTTGGAAAAACTTCACTTGGAAAATCCATTGCAAGAGCAACAGGAAGACAATTTGTTCGCATGTCCTTGGGTGGAATTAGAGATGAAGCTGAAATTAGAGGTCATAGAAGAACCTACATTGGTTCTTTACCAGGCAAAATTATTCAACAGATGAAAAAAGCTGGCACTAAAGATCCACTTTTTCTATTGGATGAAATAGATAAAGTAGGAGCTGATTATAGAGGAGATCCATCATCAGCGTTATTAGAAGCTTTAGATCCAGAGCAAAATTCAACTTTCAATGATCATTATTTAGAAGTCGACTATGATCTTTCAGATGTAATGTTTGTAACGACAGCTAACACATTAAATATTCTTCCTGCTTTACTAGATCGGTTAGAGGTTATAAGAATTCCTGGTTATACAGAGGATGAAAAAATAAATATAGCAAATAAATATCTACTTCCAAAACAGTTTAAAGATAATGGAGTTAGAGAAGAAGAATTGAATATAGAAGAAGACTCTATTCAAGAAATAATTAGAAGCTATACCAAAGAATCAGGCGTTAGAAATTTAGAAAGAGAGATTTCAAAAATTGCGAGAAAAACAGTCAAAAAAATTGTAGCTGGTGAAGGAAGTAAAATTAATATTAACTTAAACAATTTGTCAGATTTTTTAGGTATTAAAAAATTCAAATTTGGTGAACTTGAAACCGAAGATAAAGTTGGAGTTGCGACCGGGTTAGCTTGGACTGAGTACGGAGGTGAAATATTAAAAATTGAAACGGTGCATATGCCTGGAAAAGGAAAGATGCAAATAACAGGTAAACTCGGAGAGGTTATGCAGGAATCTGTAAAAGCAGCTAAATCCTATGTTAGATCAAAAAGTTTAGATTATGGTATCATTCCACCAGTGTTTGAAAAAAAAGATTTCCATATTCATGTTCCAGAAGGAGCCACTCCGAAAGACGGGCCATCTGCTGGAATTGGAATGGTAACATCCATAGTATCTTCTATAACAGGAATACCAGTCAAAAGAGATATTGCTATGACAGGAGAAGTAACTTTAACCGGTCAAGTATTACAAATTGGAGGATTGAAAGAAAAGTTACTTGCGGCGCATAGAGCGGGAATTAAAAAAGTGTTAATTCCTAAAGACAATGAAAAAGATATAACAGAAATTCCAAAAAAAGTTAAAGATGAAATTGAAATAATAACTGTTTCATCCGTTGAAGATGTATTGAAAAGCGCTTTAACAAAAGAACTAAAACCAGTAGATTGGACTGATGTTGATGCTTTATCGAAATCGGATAGAGATGACAAAACTCAAGCACAGACGCATTAACTATTCTAAAAAAAATCAATTTAATGGGCTTAGAGATAAAGGATATTTCAATACCAAAGTATGAAAGGGTTATTCATGCAACAAATAAATCTACCAATTTAAATTGCATTGTTGCTATTCATAATACGAAATTAGGTCCAGCTTTGGGCGGAGTTAGAAGCTGGTCATATAACAATCTCGAAGAACAATTAAACGATGCACTTCAACTTTCAAAGGCTATGAGTTTTAAAAATAGTGTTTGCGGAATAAATTTTGGTGGCGGTAAAGCTGTAATTAATTTAAAAAATGTAAAAAAAACTCCCGATCTTTACGAATCTTACGGCGAACTTGTTGATCAATTAAACAACACATATATTACTGCTGGAGACGTTGGAACTTCAATGGAAGACCTAATCTCGATTAATAAAGCGACAAAATATGTTAGTGGTATTAAACTTGAAACATCTGCACCAACGGCAAAAGGAATTTTTATTGCTATGGGTACTGCTCTTAAGTTTTTTAATAACAAAGAATTAAATGAATCTACAGTTGCAATTAGTGGAGTGGGTAAAGTTGGAAGCAAGTTATCAAAACTTTTATTTGATAAGAATGCGAATTTAATAGTTTCGAATATTGGAAGAAAATCTATAGATCAGTTGAAAAAAGATAAAATATCATTTGTTGAATCTGATATAAATTCAATCTTTGAACACAGATGCGATATAATTTCACCATGCGCATTAGGTGGAGTAATTAATTCAGAAACTAAAAAAAAATTAAAATGCAAAGCGATTATTGGTGCGGCTAATAATCAATTGGATAACCAGGAAACAGCTCTATGGTTAAAAGAACACAATATTTTTTATGCACCAGATTATCTAGTTAATTCTGGGGGGGTTATTGCAATTTCTTGTGAGATAAATAATTCTGAAGATACTCTAGATGATCAATTAAATAAAATTAGCGATAAAGTTTTGTCATTGTTAAATGAATCAAAAAAAAGTAGTTTATCTACAGATAAAATCGTAGAAGAATTGGCTTGGCAAAGAATAAATTCTTAATTATTTCATATTTAAAAATAATATAATATTCTAATCATATAATTTAAATTTCTTTTTTAATTCTTTATCATGAAAAATTGATAGTATTTTTGTTATAACTTTGAGAACAAATATGAAAAAAGAACTTTTATTCCCTTTTATTAAATATTTATTAAATAAAAATTCCAATTTACCTAAAAATTTATCTAATAACTTCTTATTATTACCAAATCTCAAATCTTCAGCTTTATCAGAAATACCTTTGTTGGATATTTTTTCTCCTGAAAAGTTATCAATAAAATTAATATTAAAAACTGCTATTGATTGATAAAATTCTATAGAAAAAATTTTTTCCTGCAAGAAGTTCAGTTTTTCTTTGCTAATAATTTTGTATCTTAAATTTAATTGATCTACAATTATTTTAGTAAAATTTATAAAAGAATACTTTGATGGGTTACGAAATTTTGTCATATAACTAGAATGCACATCCTCAACTACCAGCATTCCATTATCATTAATGTTAGGAATGGTTTCCAATAAAGTAATAACTTGTTGTTTATTTGTATGTCCACCGTCATCAATTATAACATCAACTTTGCCAACTTTTTTAAAAAAATCTTTCCAAAAATTCGAATCAGATTGATTACCAATAAAAATTTTGAATCCATATTTTTCCCATTTTTTTGCAATAGGATTAAGATCTATTCCGATAATTTCTGCATTCCTTTCAAAAAAGTTTTTCCACATAAAAAGTGAACCACCACTTAATACTCCGATTTCAACTAAAATAATTTTTTTTCCGATATATTTCTTAAAAATATGATCATAGATTTTAAAATAATTTTTATGTTTAGTTGAGAAGTATTTTGAGGTTTCAAAAGATTTAAATGAATCAGGCATTTTTGTATTACTATAAGTTTTAATTTAGTTATGTATATTAAAAACTTTGTTTAAGTTTTTTTATATTAATTTATCAGAGTGTTTAAATTTCCAAAAACATTTTATAAATTTTTTTTTAAATACTACTTGTAGATTTATGATATCTAAAAATGGATTCGGTGACCTAGTCATCTACCTTTGAAATTAAATTGGACCAGAAATTAAGGAAAGTGTCATTAGGAAAAAAATATAAATATTGGAAGATGCTACCCTTTGTAACAGTTTTCATTCCGATCTCCACTTCCTTGACGATCTTATTAATATCATTATTAGATTTTTCTCTTCCACATTCAAGGCTTTGCAAGAATTCAGCGCCTTTATGGCCAAGAGACTCTACAAACAAATGTGCACCTAAATTATTTCTAGAAACATCACTTTTTTTAATCAATGTATTAAAAGTTCGGGATCTTTTATCCGATTCCATCAATTCTTTATAAATAGTTTCGAATTCCTGAAAAAGTTTTAACGGATTTAATTTTTCCATGACATGTCTATGGGCATTCATTCCAATCCTTTTTCTTTCATTAGGATTAAGATACAAAGCTTTTATGGCTTCAGCGTAATTTTTCTCGTCTTTAACAAGAATACCAGTTTCATTATGATAAATAATTTCTTGTTCGGGGGGGTTGGAAAACGCAACTACGGGTAAACCAGCATACATGGCTTCAGTAATAACTTGTTCACCAGCTCCAAAATGATTGGCATTTAGCGGATATCCAAATACATCAAGCACTTCCAAGATACTTTTGATATTTTCAACAAATCCCATGAACTGGAATTTTCCAGCATCATATTTTTTCGCTTCCATTTTAATCTTTCCTTTATCATTACTTTGGTCACAAATAATGAATTTAATTTTAGGAACATTAATAGCTGCGGACATAGATAAAAAATTTCTATGCATTTTTGAATAATCAAAAGTTCCTACGTAACCAACATTAAAACCTTCGTGATTTTTTGGTTGCATAGATCCAAATCTCTCAAAATCGATCGGAAAAGTTGCATAACGTAATTTTTTGTGGTGTTTGATGTTTACTTCCGATTGGAACAACGGATGTTTTTTTGTAGCTTTGGTAGTAGCGATAAAAATGTCAGAAAAATCAACAAGACTTTTAGTGATAATATTGGGTCGTGAAAGACCGTTTACATGAGAACATAAAATGATACGTGAAGGTGGAAGGGTAAAATTAATCAATAAATTATAAATTAACGGGTGATTCCACCAATCAATTTGAATAATGTCAGCTTCATCCATTTTTTTTTTAATAAAAGCCTCATTTTTTCCAATATGAAGACAATCAGAGTATTCTGAAAATAATTCGAGAGATTTTGGTTGTATATGTTTTTCATCTAAAATTATGAACTCATGTGAAAATGAAGATGCTGTGGTTTTCGAAAATTTTAATGTTGAGAAATGAACTCGTCCAGGACCACCGTTAAGATTTATTGCTATATGTAATATGACAGGTTTTTTCACTATTAAAGTTTTATACCGTGGTTAAGACACGTAGGTTTTATAAAACCTAGATGTAACCAAAGTACAGCTCTTACAATGATCAAGTTTTTTATAATTGTCTGACAACCATTTCTTACGGTAGTAAGAAAACTGACCATTATTGAATATTTCTATTGGATCTTGATTGATCACGTTGCCAAGTTTAAAATATTCTGCTTGATCAGCTGCACAAAGTGCAACATCGCCTGACACGAATATGCTCAAGCGGCTGAATAAGTCAGCACACCCACCTAATTTTTCCACTTCACTTTGTTTTACGCAAATTTCATCATTATTATTTTTTTTGGACGCAAGAAGTTTATCAAAGAGGCCATTTTTTACAGAGTTTGTATGGTGAATCTTATGATCTTCGTCCATATAATTGTAGTTGTTAACTTTCATTTTGTTATAATTTGGTACCTTTCCGCCCGTGTTATGAACGTCCATACCCAACACATTGTCACCCTTTTTATTATTCAACAGTTTGTACCAAAAAGCGTTGTAATCATTCCATTGATGGCTGTTCAGCTGCTGCCTAACCATGCGGATTAAAACTTTGCAATTAAAATCATGCTGGTCACGTAGCTTAATAAAATTTTGAACGTTTTTGATAATTCTTTCATAATCAGTTCTAGGTCGTATTGTCTCATGAACTTCCTTTGTTAGTCCATCAATTGATGGAATAATGCAATTTAACCCCGCTTCTAGTAGTTTTTTGCTCGTCTCTTCAGTTAAAATGTTACAATTTGAAGTGAAACCAACTTCTTTAAAACCAACATCTTTGGCACATTTTATTTTATCAGAAAGGTTTTTATCTAAGAGAGGTTCACCACACCCATGCAAACTGAGAAAACGTATTCTGTCAGTATAGGGTTTGAATTTTGATGCTATTATCTTAAAATTTTTTAAGGTCATTATTTCTGAAGGTCTAGCTATACCATTGTTTGAAAGCTCATCTTCCACGTTTTTATTAAATTCAGGAACAAATTTAATTGTGCACATAGGACAACGTGCATCACAGAAACGATTTACAGGTTCTATTTGTAAATGAGAGGGAATATAAATCATGTTTAAGAAATAACTTATATAAAAATTTTAGTTAATCAATAGTAATTTATTATTAAATAATGTTTTTTTTATCATTACAAATACAAATTTAATTAAGTATATTAAAAATTTTATCGAGACTTTTCTCAATAGATTTTTCCGAGTATCTAAAATTTTCTGAAATCTTTTGCAATAAAGCAGAACAATATTTCCTATTATTTAATAGTTTTTCAATTAAAGATATTAATTCGGGTATATTATTAAATAAAATTTTATTATGAAGGTTTTTCCAGATTTCTTTACTGTCCCATTGAATACTTTGAATAATTAACCCACCAGACTCAATAATTCGATTTGGTCTTGAATACAAGGACATACTTCCTTCTATGGATCCTAGGTCTAAACAAATATTTCCGTTATACAATTTATTTATTTGTTTCATGTAATAATTTGAAGGGTGTGTATCAAAAGAAAGAGATTTCCAGTCATCACCAACAAGAATTAATTTTTTGCTAAATATTTTTTTTAGATTTTTAATAATCTCGAATCTTAAGAGGAGTTTGATTTTTTTATACAAATTAAAATTTTTATATTTGTCACTATCTTTTTGAAAAATTTTTTCCCAAAAATCTTTATTATCAATTAAACTGAAATTTTCTATTAATTTGTTTTTATATTTGTCCCAAATAATTTTCTCTTCAAAGCTAGTCTCAATATTAACTCTAGATATGTATATAATTTTAAGATCACTTTGAATCTGGGCTTTTTTAATTTTTATTGGATAAATTTGAAAAACTTTATTTTCTTCAAAAAGTGGATTAAATATATGTACAAAATTGTTATTTAATTTTTTGAGATCACTGGGAATATTTAGAGTAGTACCTCTCAACCAAAAATTTATACCCTTCGACTTGTCAGAAACTGTTGGTCTACCATCACATGATATAGCTTTTCCCATCTTTAAGAATATTAATATTTTCGCAACAAAATGTTTAAATGGTCCACCCAAATTAAGTATAAAATACTTTCCGTAAATTCTGGTAGCTAAAAAATTATTTAACTCTTTTTTTCTATATCTATGTTTAAATGAAAAAAAGACTAATTTCATTGAATGTTATGATCTATTTTTCTAAGAAAATTAATTAAAGTATTTTTTCTGATCATAAATTAACATATATTTCCTTTTTTTGTTTAAAATAAATTTTTATTTTTAAAAGCGATGAATTCATTAAGAAAATATTCTATAGATCTACCCAAACTTATGTCTAATCAATTTTTGACTCACTGTGGTCACACTTGGCATATATGAAGAATGTATTAGTTCTTCCTTTTCCAGTTTACGTATTACCTTGTTTTTAGTTTTTGTATCCATGCCAAACTCTTCCCGATCTATTTTCACATAATTAATTATTATCTAAAGATATTCCCTATTTTATGATCTAAAATTTCGTATTGTAAAGTTTTTCTAGTTTGTATTGGTGAAAGTATTTTTCAAAATTATAAACAGGGACAATTTTCGAAAGCTCTATTGACGCAAATATTATTGTTTAAATGGACAGAAAAGATAAATTATTAATGCATTATTTTTTGTAGTGGGGCTAAATCAGATTTAGAAATCATTGCACCGGCTCCCGTAACAAGTCTTCAATTGATATATTATATTTTTCTAAATCTAGTTTTTTTTTACCAATCAAGGTATAGCTACAGGAGATCTTAAATTAAATGATTTAAACAAAATTAATAAAAAAATTAGATTTGAATTAAAAAAAATTAAAAAACTTTAATTAATATAAATGAAAAATAAATCATTCAATCTAGTTTTGGGAACAGCTCAACTAGATCAAAATTATAGTTTATCCAAGAGGGGATTAAATGAATCCAATCTAAAAAAAATAATAAATTTATCACAAAAAAAAAACAATTTTTTTATTGATACTGCGTTAGGATATAAAAACTCTGAAAAAATTTTATCTAAAATTAATTTAAAAAAATTTAATATTATAACTAAAATAGAGAATTCAAAAAAAAACTTGATTGAGGAACTAATAAAATCTAAAAAAAAACTTAAGATTAATAAATTTTATGGAGTTTTGTTTCATAATGAAAAAGAATTATTAAGTAAAAGCCCCAAAGAATTTTTAAAGTTAGTTAAATCTTTAAAAGACAATAATATCACTAATAAAGTGGGTGTTTCTGTTTATACTTTGAAATCTTTAAATTTGATTATTAAAAAATTTAATTTAGATTTAATTCAAGTGCCAGCAAATATATTTGATAAAAGATTTTTAAATCAAAAATTATTACAAAAATTAAAACAAAAGAAAATAAGAATTTTTGTAAGATCTGTTTTTTTAAAAGGAATATTGGTAAATAAAAAATTTAGAAATGAAAACAAAGGTTTTGTTAAATATAAAAAAGAGTTTGATGCTTATGAAAAATGGCTTGATAAAGAAAATATTATTAACAGAAAATTTTTCTGTATAAATTTTATATTAGCTAATAAAATAAACAATATAATCATTGGGTTTGATAATTTTAAAGAATATAAAGAGATTTCAAATTATAAAAATGAAAAATATGCATATCCACCGAACTTTACTAAATATCAATCAGATAAGAACAAACTATTAAGACCTGACCTTTGGTAAATTATGAAATTAAAAGCTAATAAAAGGTGGAAAAAAGCTATTAAAATAATTCCAGGTGGAAATATGCTTTACTCTAAAAGAGCAGAAGCGTTTTTACCTCAATTTTGGCCTACATATTATTCAAAAACTAAAGACGCTTTTGTTTGGGATAAAGAAGGAAACAAATATATTGATATGATATTTGCAGTTGGAACAAATGTGCTTGGCTACAATCATCCCACAATAGAAAAAGAAGTTATTAGAGCAGTTAAAAATGGAAATATGTCTACATTAAACTGTTATGAGGAAGTTCAGTTAACAGAGGAATTACTTAAAATTGATAAATGGGGAGGTATGGTTAAGTATGCCAGAACTGGAGCAGAAGCTAATTCTATAGCTATCAGAATAGCTAAATCATATCAAAAAAATAAACCTAATATAGCTGCGTGTGGTTATCATGGTTGGCATGATTGGTATTTATCTTCAAATTTATCAAATAGAAATAATTTAAATTATCATCTAACAAATAATGTGAAAACTTCAGGAGTGAACACTAGACTAAAAAATACAACTTTTTTATTTCGTTATAATGATATTGAAAGACTGGAGTATCTTTTAAAAAATAAAAAAATCGGGATAATTAAAATGGAAGTGGAAAGAATCATAAAGCCTGATATAAACTTTTTAAAAAAAGTTAAAAATTTATCTAAAAGATATAATGCTGTTTTAATTTTTGATGAGTGCACTTCTGGTTTTAGAGAAACTTTAGGAGGAATATTTCATAAATATAAAATTTTCCCAGATATAGTTACTTATGGAAAAGCAATAGGAAATGGGCATGCTATTACAGCGGTAATAGCTAGAAAAAAGTTTTTGAGATCAGCAGAAGATACATTTATAAGCAGCACTTTCTGGTCAGAGAGAATTGGTTTTGTCGCGGCACTTTCAACAATAAAAATTATGAAAGAAAAAAAAGTATTTACATTAGTAAAAAAAATTGGAAAAGATATTAAATCTAAATGGCTAGAAATTGCTAAAAAAAATAACATAGAGATTGAAATTTTTGGTAATGATTCTATACCACAGTTTAAATTTAAAAATTCAAATCAAATATACAAAACTTATTTTACTCAAGAAATGCTAAAAAATTCTTTTTTAGCAAGCAATACCGTATATGTTTCTATTGTCCATAAACAAAAAATACTGCAAAAATATTATAAAATTTTAGACCAAGTTTTTAATAAAATATCTAAAAATGATCTAAAAAAAATAAAATCTAGCATTAAAGGAGATATCGCGCATACAGAAATTAACAGACTTAATTAACATGTTAAAATTAAATAGACTTGCAATCATACCTGCCAGAGGAGGCTCTAAGAGAATTAAAAATAAAAATTTAGTAGATTTTAATGGAAAGCAAATAATTTCATATACAATTAATAATGCAAAAAAATCAAAATTATTTGATAAAATTCATGTTTCGACAGATTGTAATAAAATAATAAATTTTTTAAAAAAATACAATATTGAACCAGAATTTAAAAGACCAAAAAGATTTTCAGGTGATAAAGTTGGATTATCTGAAACCTTAAAATTTGTAGTAAATGAATATAAAAAAAAAAAAGTTTTTTTTAATGAGGTTTGGTTGCTTTATTCTTGTTCACCATTGATTAACCATAAAGATCTTATATTGGCTTCCAAAGAATTTGATAAAACAAAAAAAAAAAACCCAATGATGTAAATAAGAGAATACGATATCCCTGTTGAATGGGCTTTTAAAAAAAAGAATGATATATTAGAACCTATTAACAAAAGATCTTTAAAATCAAGATCCCAAGATATTAAAAAAAGTTATCATGAATCAGCAAGTTTTGTTATTTTCAAGACACCTCAATTATTTAAAAAAAATAGTTTTAAATATTATGGTTATGAGTTAAAAAAAAAAAACGCAATTGACATTGATACAAAGGAAGATTTAGATATAGCAAAAGCACTTTATAAATATAATTCAAAAATAATAAAGGTTTAATAAAGTGAGAAGTAGAATACCTTACGGAAGACAGTATACAAATAAAGCAGATTTATTAATGGTATCCAAATCGTTGAAAGAGCCATTAATCACAACAGGAAATTTTGTAAAAAAATTTAAAAGTTATTTCAAAAATGTTTTTATCTACTAGAAATTATCATTATATTTACAATTTTATTGTCAAATCTTCAAAAAAAAATTGTGAAAATATAGTAAAAAAAAAACTAGAATTATTAATTTTTAAAATTAAAAAACTTCCATCATTAAAATATTTGATTTTTTTTTCTTTTATAATTTTTTCAGGAAAAATTTTTAAAAAAAATCGTGCACAAATTAAATATGACAATATTGAAATTGGACGATTCGTGTTGTCACAAACTTTTTGTGATTTTGAGTGCTATTTAAATAAATTTAAATTTTATAAAAGATTAATTAAAAATTTTTTACATGTTGGATCAATACTAAATACTTGTAACTATTATAATAGTAAATTTAAAATTAGTGGCGTTTATGTTGATCATTGCGGATATCTTAATGGAATAATTTTCTCTTTCTTTGCTTTAAAAAAAAAGATTGTTTACACAAATAATAATCCACTTGGAATATACAATGTTAATTATGAAAAAAATAATAGAAAGCATTTATTAAAATATGAAAACTCATTGAGAATAACTATCAAAAAAAAATTAAATAATTATCAGAAAAAAAAAGCTGAAAAAAAAATTTCAAATCTAACAAAGAAGGCAACTTTTATTCCTTATCTTGTTAAAGTAAATTATAAAAAATTAGATAATATAAATTATAAATTATTTGATTATGTTGTTTATTGTCATTCGTTCACAGATGGACAGTTATGGCATGGGTATGCAGGTTTTGAAAATACATTGGAATGGTTAGAATTTACTCTAGATAACCTTATCGAAAAAAAAAAACAAATATTAATTAAGCCTCATCCAAATTTCTACAATAATTCTATGGGAGCCAATGCCAAATGGGATAAAAAGATTTATGAAACAGTTGTTAATAAATATAAAAGATATGATAATTTACTTTTTTTGAATACACCTGTTCACAATTATCTTTTATTAAAACAATTAAATAAAAACTGTATATTATTGTCTCTATTTGGAACAACCATACTTGAGAGCGCATATATGAATTTTAAATCAATTTGTACAAGTCATAATTTTTTCGATAAAAAGTTTCAAATTTCAAATATGTGGCAAAATAAAATTAATTATTCAAAATTATTAAACTTAAATGTTTCAAAATTAAAAAGACCGAATAAAATTGATTTACTAAAACTTAGTCATGCCATGTTCTTTTATTATACTTCCTTTTATCATAAAAATTATTATACCAATATAATTAGAAATAATTTGAAATTAAAAGAGGGAAAATTTCAGAAACAATTTTTATTTAAAAAAGGAAGAAAGCCAATTCCTAAATCAATATTAAATCGACTAAGAGAGTCGATAAGACTGGTTGAGGATAAAATTATTGACGAAATAAGCAAAACAATATTTGAAGTTAAAAGGTAAACTAAATTTATAAATTCTTTAACTATCTTGAGTGGAGTTCAATATCCCACAGCTTCAGCTCTTCTTCACATTTGTTTTAAAAACAGGTATCCAATTCTGGATTTCAGAGCGTTATGGTCTCTGTCTGTTGATATTAGCAAGGTTACAATTAACTATGAGTTATGGA
>Ga0187827_10005453_pt1 | contig 15093 bp, 15 predicted proteins | sample ETNtaG_39_FD_167969 | JGI IMG/M metagenome (GOLD analysis project Ga0187827, IMG submission 167969) | Marine microbial and viral communities from oxygen minimum zone, Eastern Pacific Ocean - ETNP2014_SV_150_PacBio MetaG (Illumina Assembly) | ecosystem: Environmental > Aquatic > Marine > Hypoxic...
ATTTGAAAAAGCTCGAAGAGATGGGCATCGTCTTCTGCGCCATGTCGGAGGCGGTGCAAAAGTACCCCGATCTGGTGCGCCAGTATCTCGGCAGCGTGGTGCCTTATTCGGATAATTTTTTCGCCACCCTCAACTCGGCGGTGTTTTCGGACGGCACCTTCGTCTTCGTTCCCAAGGGCGTGCGCTGTCCCATGGAACTGAGCACCTATTTCCGCATCAATGCGGCGCAGACCGGACAGTTCGAGCGCACCTTGATCGTCGCCGAGGCAGGCTCCTACGTGAGTTATCTGGAGGGCTGCACGGCGCCCATGCGCGACGAGAACCAGCTCCATGCCGCAGTGGTCGAACTGGTGACCCTGGACGACGCCGAGATCAAATATTCGACGGTGCAGAACTGGTATCCGGGCGATGCCGAGGGCAAGGGCGGCATCTACAACTTCGTCACCAAGCGTGGCGCCTGCCGCGGCCGCAACTCAAAGATTCTATGGACCCAGGTCGAGACCGGCTCGGCCATCACATGGAAGTATCCGAGCTGCATCCTGCAGGGCGAGGGATCGGTCGGCGAGTTCTATTCGGTGGCCATCACCAACAACCGCCAGCAGGCCGACACCGGCACCAAGATGATCCACATCGGCAAGGGCACAAGCTCGCGCATCATCGCCAAGGGCATCTCGGCGGGCCGCGCCGACAGCACCTATCGCGGGCTGGTGCGTATCCAGCCCAAGGCCGAAGGCGCCCGCAACTATACCCAATGCGACAGCCTGCTGATCGGCGACCAGTGCGGCGCCCATACCGTGCCCTACATCGAATCGCGCAACCCGACGGCCAACGTCGAGCACGAAGCGACGACATCAAAGATCAGCGAAGACCAGTTGTTTTACTGCCTACAGCGCGGTCTGAGTGAAGAGGAGGCGGTATCGCTGATCGTCAACGGCTTCTGTCGGGAGGTATTGCAAACCTTGCCCATGGAATTCGCCGTCGAGGCGCAGAAGCTGGTCGGCATTAGCCTTGAGGGCAGCGTCGGCTGAGGCGCCGCCGACCTAATTTAAGGACGAAATAGGGATACAACGTTTATGGCACTTCTCGAGATTCAAGACCTGCACGTCGAGGTCGCCGGCAAAGAAATCCTGCGTGGCATCAGCCTTGATGTCGAGGCGGGCAAAGTGCATGCCATCATGGGACCCAATGGTTCGGGCAAGAGTACACTCAGCCACGTCCTCGCCGGGCGGTCGGGCTACGACGTGACCGGCGGCAGCGTGCGCTATGACGGCTCGGATCTTTTGCAGATGAATGCCGACGAACGCGCCCGTAAGGGTGTTTTCCTGGCCTTTCAGTATCCGGTCGAAATCCCCGGTGTCACCACCACCACCTTTCTCCGCCAAGCGCTTAATGCAGGGCGGCGCGAGCGCGGCGAACCCGAACGCGACGCCATGGAATTCGTCAAGGTGATACGTCGTAAGACCAAGGAACTGGGCATCACCGATGATCTGTTGAAACGCCCGGTCAACGTCGGCTTTTCGGGTGGCGAGAAGAAGCGCAACGAAATTCTTCAGATGGCGATCCTTGAGCCCCGTCTGGCGGTCCTTGACGAGACCGATTCGGGCCTCGACATCGACGCCCTCAAGGTCGTCTCCGACGGTATCAACGCGCAGCGTTCCGACGACCGTGGCGTTTTGTTGATTACCCATTACCAGCGCCTTCTCGATTACGTGGTGCCGGACCGGGTGCACGTGCTGGCCCAGGGGTGCATCGTCAAGTCGGGCGGCAAGGAACTGGCCCTCGAACTTGAGAAATCGGGCTACGCCGAGTTCCTCGACGCAGCCGCGGCCTAAAGGAACGGGAAGAAACGTCATGGACGCCAAGACCACGGATTCTGCACCGTTCCTTGACCGCCTTGAAGCGGTGGACACGGACCAGCCCGACTGGGCGGCAGCGTTACGCCGCGCCGGGCTTGCGGTGTACCGCGAAGAGGGCCTGCCTCACGCCAAGGTGGAGGCCTGGAAATACACCCGTCTCGACGGCTTGACCCGGTCCGCCTTTGAGCCCGGAATTTCCGCGCCTGACGGAATAACGGTCCCCGATGGGCGCATCGCAGATATGGCCGGGGCCCACCGGCTCGTCTTTGTCAACGGGTGCTATAGGGCTGAGTTGTCGGACGACGGCCTGGCGGACGAGGGAATAGAAATCGTTAACCTGGGCAAGCCGGGAGCGGCGCCGGGGTGGGTCGCCGAGCACATGGGCAGGGTTCTTGACCTTGACGGGATGCCGCTGGCCGCCCTTAACGCGGCTCTTTGGGGCGACGGCGTAGCGATCAAGCTGGCTGACGGCGCCCAACTCCAAAAGCCTCTTCACTTGATTTTCCTGGCCGCCGCCTCGACACCGGCCATGTTCCAGTCGCGCCACTTGCTGATCGCCGGGCGCGACAGCCGGGCGGCGGTGATCGAAAGCCACTTAGGCCTTGAAGGCGCGCCGACGTTCTCTAACAGCGTCGTCGAAATGATTTTGGAAGAAGATGCGGTGCTCGACCACGCCAAGTTGGTCGACGAGACAGAGCATGCCTACCATATCGCGGCAACGGCGCTCAGCCTCGCCGGTCAGGCCCGCTACAACGGCTTCGTCCTGACCCTTGGCGGCCGTGTGGTCCGCAACGAGACACGGGTGCGCCTGGCGGCGGCGGGCGCTGAATGCTGCCTTGCCGGCGCTTACGTAGCGGACGGCGAGGCCCACGTCGACAACACCGTATTCATTGACCACGCTGGCCCCGGCGCCGCTTCACGGGTCGTATTCAAGGGCGTTATCGGCGACACGGCACGCGGCGTCTTCCAGGGCAAGACATTGGTCCGCCAATACGCTCAAAAGACCGACGGACACCAGCTTCACAAGGCGCTTTTGCTGTCGTCGGGCGCCGAGGTCAATGCCAAGCCGGAGCTTGAGATTTACGCCGACGACGTCAAATGCGGTCACGGCGCGACGGCCGCACAGTTGGACGAGGACATGGTGTTTTACCTCTTGGCGCGCGGTATTCCCGAGGCTCAGGCTCGCCAACTCCTCACCGAGGCGTTTCTCGGCGATGTCGTTGATGAGATCGCCTCGCCTGAAATCGCCGCCGCCATGAGTGCTGCCCTGACGCGTCGCCTGGCCGGTATCAATGCTGATCATGGAGCGTGACTTGAACGAGTCATCGAGGGTATTGACCGTGCAGGAGGCAGAGGCCGACGCTTACGACGTGGAACGAGTCCGCGCCGACTTTCCCATCTTGTCCACCCAGGTGCACGGCCATCCGCTTTGTTATCTCGACAACGCGGCCTCGGCTCAGAAACCGCGGGCCGTCCTCGATGCGGTGCGCGACGCCTATGAGACTACCTATGCCAACGTTCATCGCGGCGTCCATTATTTGAGCGAGCGCGCCACCGCCGAATACGAAGCGGCGCGCACAAAGGCGCGGCGCTTCCTCAATGCCCGCCACGACAATGAAATCGTCTTTACACGCGGCGCCACCGAATCGATCAATCTGGTCGCAGCCTCGTTCGGCCGCGCTTTCTTGGCGCCTGGCGACGAGATCATCATTTCGGAGGTCGAACATCACTCCAACATCGTCCCCTGGCAGATGCTGCGCGACAGCCACGGCGTCGTCCTCAAGGTGGCGCCGATCAGCGACGACGGAGAGCTCGACTTCGAAGGCTTCGAAAATTTGTTTACCGAGCGCACCAAACTGGTGGCGATCAGCCACATGTCCAATGCCCTGGGTACCATCCAGCCGGCGCGGCGCATTGTCGATGCAGCCCGCGCCCGCGGTGCCCGCGTGCTATTCGACGGCTGCCAGGCGGCCATTCATCTGCCCGTCGATGTGCAGGACCTGGACTGTGATTTTTACGCCTTCTCGGGCCACAAGATATATGGCCCGTCAGGCATCGGCGTGCTCTATGGCAAGGCGGAGCTGCTCGACGCCATGCCGCCGTATCAGGGTGGCGGAGAGATGATAAAGACCGTCACCTTCGAGGAAACAACCTGGGCCGATGCGCCGGCTCGTTTTGAGGCCGGCACGCCGTCGATTGTCCAGGCTATCGGCCTTGGGGCGGCGCTCGACTATGTCACCGGGGTGGGAAAAGAGCGCATCGCACTCCACGAAAGCGATGTCCTTGGCTACGCCACCCAGCGCTTGTCCGCTATCGACGGTCTTCGCCTGTTCGGCACGGCGCCGGCCAAGGCGAGTGTGCTATCGTTCACCATGGACTGCGCCCATCCGCACGACGTCGCCACCGTGCTCGACCGTTCCGGCGTCGCCGTCAGGGCCGGCCATCACTGCGCCCAGCCTCTGATGAAGCGCCTTGGGGTGACGGCGACGTCGCGTGCCTCGTTCGCTATGTACTCGACGCGGGCTGAGGTCGATGCCTTGGCCGACGCCCTGGAATCCGTGAGGGAGATTTTTGCCTGATGTCCGACGATCTGCGCGAGCTTTATCAAGAGGTCATCCTCGACCACGGCAAGAACCCGCGCAACCTGCGCCAGCCCGAGGAGACCACCCACTGCGCCCATGGCCACAACCCGTTGTGTGGCGACCAACTGGAAATTTTTCTCAACGTCGGAGACGACGGCCTGATTAAGGATGTTACTTTCGAGGGCCGTGGATGTGCCATTTCCGTGGCCTCGGCCTCACTTATGACCGAGGTCCTGCAGGGCAAGACCGAAGCCCAGGCCAAGGCGCTCTTCGATAACTTCCACGACATGTGCGCCGGCGACGAAGAGGGGGAGACCAACGTCGTCGACCCGGAAATAGAGGATGACGTCGACCGGCTTCAGGTGCTTTCGGGCGTGCGCCAGTTTCCCATGCGCGTGAAATGCGCCACCCTCGCCTGGCACACCATGAAGGCGGCCATGGAGGGCCGGCGCGCGGTCAGCACCGAGGATGAGGACTGAGCCGGATTCCCGAGGAGACGACAGCAATGTATGGACCCTATGACCTGCCCCCCGGTATGTACCCACCCGCCCCCATGGGCGGCGAGGAAGAGACGGCGCGGGCCGGGGCGCCCTTGCAACCGGGCGCGCCCGTCGCCACCGACGAACAGGTGGTCGAGGCCATGCGCACCGTCTTCGATCCCGAAATTCCGGTGAACATTTACGATATGGGGCTTATCTATGAGACCAAGATCGCCGATGACGGCGGCGCCCAGATCAATATGTCGCTGACATCGCCGGCTTGCCCGGTGGCCGGGATACTGCCCCAACAGGTGGCCGACGCGGTTGCCGCCGTTGAGGGCATCGGCGAGGTGATCGTGGAACTGGTCTGGGATCCGCCGTGGAGCCCTGATCTCATGGCGGAGGACGCCAAGCTGGCGTTGGGAATCGAATGAACGCGATCGACGAACAAGACGGCCGGGCCATGCGCCTGGTCAGCCTGACCGACGCCGCCGCCCAGCGGGTCAAGGAACTGGTCAAGAAGAGCGAACGGCCCGTCTTTGGCTTGCGACTCGGCGTCAAGACGACCGGCTGTTCGGGCCTTGGTTACGTGATTGAATATGCCGAGGAACGGCGCGCCGGCGAAGACGTGGTCGAAGACAAGGGCGTCGCCATCTGCATCGATCCGAAGGCGGTCATGTTCCTTCTCGGCACCGAGATCGATTACGAAGAAACCACGCTGCAATCGGGCTTCGTCTTCCGCAATCCGAACGAGACCGGCCGCTGCGGCTGTGGCGAGAGTTTTTCGGTGTGAGCGCCCACATCGAGATCATCCCCCTCGGCGTCGCGGTCAAGGTCGTCTTTAACGGTGTCGTCGTCGCCGAAAGCCGCCGCGCCCTTGTCATGCACGAGGGCGGCCACGCGCCGGTCCATTACTTTCCCGGCGCCGACGTGCGCATGGAACATCTGAACCCCACCGCCCATCACAGCCATTGCCCTCACAAGGGCGATGCGTCCTATTGGACGTTGACGGTCGGCGGCCTGAGCGCCGAAAATGCGGTGTGGTCCTACCAGGACCCCTTGGAGGCGGTTGCCGCTATCAAGGACCACATGGCCTTCTACGCCGAGAAGGTCGACGCCATCGAAGAGACTGAATAGGTGAAGCCGCCACGTTGCTGCCTCTTTCTGCGGCGCCGTCACGACTCTGCGTGAACGTTCCGTGAATCCTCCTAATATTACCGTGTTATATCAACACTTTAATAAAAGTGCTTGCAAGGTGGAACAAAGCATGTACATTAGGGTCCATTGCATCACGGACCGCCCTGTGGAATAAGTGGAGGACGCCATGTCGGAAAGCGCATTACGCATCGTGGATAACGAAGACAAGAAAAGCATGGACAAGAACAAGGCTCTCGATGCCGCCGTCGGCCAGATTGAGCGCGCTTTCGGCAAGGGCTCGATCATGCGGCTCGGCCAACGCGAAAGCGCGGTCAAGGCCGAAGCCATCTCGACGGGTTCGATCGGCCTCGACATAGCACTTGGCATCGGTGGCCTGCCGCGGGGCCGCGTTGTCGAGATCTATGGGCCCGAGGCATCGGGCAAGACGACCTTGGCGCTGCACGTTATCGCCGAGGCTCAAAAGAAGGGCGGCACCTGTGCCTTCGTCGATGCCGAGCATGCCCTTGACCCTGCTTATGCCCACAAGCTCGGCGTCAACGTCGACGACCTTCTAATCTCCCAGCCCGATGCCGGCGAACAGGCGTTGGAGATCACCGACACCTTGGTCCGTTCGGGCGCCGTTGACGTTCTTGTCATCGACAGCGTCGCCGCATTGGTACCGAGGGCCGAGCTTGAAGGCGAGATGGGCGACACCCATGTCGGCCTGCAGGCGCGCCTCATGAGCCAGGCGTTGCGCAAGTTAACCGCTTCGGTGGCGCGTTCCAACACCATGGTCATCTTCATCAACCAGATCCGCATAAAAATCGGCGTTATGTTCGGCAACCCGGAAACCACCACCGGCGGTAACGCGCTCAAGTTCTATTCCTCGGTCCGTCTCGAAATCCGGCGCATCGGCGCGATTAAGGACCGTGACGAGGTGGTCGGCAACCAGACCCGGGTCAAGGTGGTGAAGAACAAGATGGCGCCGCCCTTCAAGATGATCGAGTTCGACATCATGTACGGCCAGGGCATTTCCAAGACCGGCGAGATCCTGGACCTCGGCGTAAAGGCCGGCATCGTTGAGAAGTCGGGCTCGTGGTTCTCGTATAATTCCGAGCGTATCGGCCAGGGCCGCGAAAACGTCAAGAACTTCCTCAAAGACAACCCCGAGGTGGGGACAGAGATCGAAAGCGCCATCTTAGAGAACGCCGGCCTGGTCTCGGACGTCATGATGGTCGGCGAGCCCGACGCACCAAAGACCGACGACGACGATAGCGACGGCCTGGAGGCCGATATCGACAAATAGGCGCTGCCCGGCGCTTATCACTGCGAAAGCGCGGTCCCAGGGGGCCGCGCTTTTTGCTTGTCCGGCACCCGCCGCCCGGCCCCTCAACCCTTTCGTTTGTCTAACTTGGGGCTTAGAGTGCGTGCCATGCAGATGACCAACGATATCCGCAAGGTCTTTCTCGACTATTTTGCCCGCCACGGGCATCAAGTGGTCGAATCGAGCCCCTTGGTGCCGCGCAACGACCCGACGTTGATGTTTGTGAACTCGGGCATGGTGCAGTTCAAAAATGTCTTCACTGGTGTCGAGACGCGCGATTTCCAGCGTGCCACCACGTCGCAAAAATGTGTGCGCGCCGGGGGTAAGCACAACGATTTGGAAAACGTCGGGCGCACGGCGCGCCATCACACCTTCTTCGAGATGCTGGGCAATTTTTCCTTCGGCGATTATTTCAAGGATGTCGCCATAGATTTGGCCTGGAACCTGGTGACCAAGGAATACGGCCTGGCGGGGGACCGCCTGTTGGTCACTGTTTACGCCGAAGACGACGAAGCGTTCGAATTATGGAAGAAGATCGCCGGCTTGCCCGAGGGGCGCATCCTGCGTATCCCGACGTCGGACAACTTTTGGGCCATGGGCGATACCGGACCGTGCGGGCCGTGTTCTGAAATCTTCTTCGACCACGGCGACCATATTCCGGGCGGGCCGCCGGGCAGCGCCGAGGAGGACGGCGACCGCTTCATCGAAATCTGGAACCTGGTCTTCATGCAATACGAGCAGGTGACGACGGAGAAGCGCATCGACCTGCCCAAGCCCTCTGTCGATACCGGCATGGGGTTGGAGCGCATCGCCGCGGTCTTGCAGGGCACTCACGACAATTACGAGATCGATCTCCTGCGCGCCCTTATCGAAGCGTCGGCGGAGGCGACCCAAAGCGATCCCGACGGCGAACATAAGGTTTCGCATCGGGTTATCGCCGATCACATACGGGCATCCAGCTTCCTCATCGCCGACGGTGTTCTGCCGTCCAACGAAGGCCGGGGTTATGTTCTGCGCCGCATCATGCGCCGCGCCATGCGCCATGCTCAACTCATCGGCTGTGCCGAGCCCCTGATGTGGCGCCTGGTGCCCGAGCTGGTGCGAAAAATGGGCGAGGCCTTTCCTGAACTGCACCGTGCCGAACCCTTGATAACCGAAACCCTTAAGCTGGAGGAAGGCCGCTTCAAGCAAACCCTCAAGCGCGGTCTTGGCCTTCTCGACGAGGCCACGGCCTCGCTTGGCGACGGCGAGGAGCTGTCGGGCGAGGTGGCGTTCCGCCTGTATGACACTTACGGCTTTCCCCTCGACCTGACCCAGGATGCGCTCAAGGGCCGGAGCATTGCCGTCGATCAGGCCGGCTTCGACGCCGCCATGGAGCGCCAGCGCGCCGAGGCGCGCAAGGCCTGGGCCGGGTCGGGCGAAGCGGCGACCGAGACGATATGGTTTGAGACCCGCGACGACGTCGGAGTTAGTGAGTTCCTGGGCTACGATACCGAGACCGCCGAGGGCCTGGTCGTGGCGCTGGTCGTCGATGGGAAAAGGGTCGAGGAAGCCGCCGCCGACGCGGACGTGGCGGTGGTTATGAACCAGACGCCTTATTATGCCGAGTCCGGCGGCCAGACGGGCGACAGCGGCAACATGGCGACAGCGCCGGGTGCCCCGGCGGCGGTGCGGGTGACGATCGCCGATACCCAAAAGAAGGCCGACGATCTGTATGTTCACATGGGCTGCGTCAAAGAGGGTACGCTAAAGGTTGGCGCTGACTTGATACTCCGTGTCGATGGCGATCGGCGGCAGACGATCCGTGCCAACCATTCGGCGACCCACTTGCTGCACGCCGCGTTGCGCCGCCGCCTGGGCGAGCACGTCACACAAAAGGGCTCACTGGTGGCGCCGGACAGGCTGCGTTTCGACATCAGCCATCCCAAGCCCGTCGCGGCCGAAGAACTGATCGCCGTCGAGGCCGAGGTCAACGCCGAGATCCGGCGTAATACCCTGGTCTCAACCCGTCTCATGGACCCAGACCAGGCAGTCGAGGCCGGCGCCATGGCGCTGTTCGGCGAAAAGTACGGCGACGAAGTGCGCGTTGTCTCCATGGGCGAGGGCGCCGACGCTGTGTTCTCGACCGAGCTTTGCGGCGGCACGCACGTCGGACGTACGGGCGATATTGGTCTTTTCAAAATCGTCTCGGAGGGTGCCGTCGCCGCTGGCGTGCGCCGCATTGAGGCCCTGACCGCCGGCGCCGCGGTTGACTATCTGTCCGCCCGCGAACGCATCCTTGGCCAGGCGGCCGCTCTTCTCAAGGCCCAGCCGGCGGACGTGCCGGGACGCGTCGAGGGCCTGTTGGAGGAACGCCGGCACCTGGAGCGCGATCTTGTTGAGACGCGCCGAAAATTGGCCACCGGCGGCGTCGGCGCCGCCTTGGAGGTCAAGGACATCGACGGCATCAAGTTTTCGCCGCAACTGCTTGATGATGTGCCGCCCAAGGACCTCAAGGGCATGGCTGACGAGCTTAAGGAACGGATCGGCTCGGGCGTCGTGGCTCTGATTTCGGTTAATGAAGGCCGCGCCTCGCTGGTGGTGGCGGTTAGCGAGGATTTAACGGCGCGCATAAGCGCCATTGACTTGGTGCGTGCCGGCTCGGCGGCGGTCGGCGGCAAGGGCGGCGGCGGCCGTGCCGACATGGCCCAGGCCGGCGGACCCGATGGCGGCGAAGCAGCAAAGGCCGTGGCCGCCATCGAAGCGGCCCTGAGCCAGACCGCCTAAGCCGGAATTCTAAGTGGAAGCGAGGGCGAGTCCTTGAAATTGATTGCCAACGGGTTGGAAGGACTGCGCAGGTTGCGGGGCGATTGGCGGCGTCCCGAGGCACTGCTCATCGTGATGGCGCTCGCCATGCCGCTCTCGTTCGCTACCTGGCAGGCGCTGCTCAATAATTTTGTCATCGAGGAAGCGTCATTCACCGGCGTTGAGATCGGCATCCTGCAAAGCCTGCGCGAGGTGCCCGGATTCCTCGCCTTCACCGTCGTCTTCGTGCTGCTGGTGATGCGCGAGCAGACCTTTGCCATGGTCGCGCTGTGCCTGTTGGGTATCGGCACGGCGATCACCGGTTTCTTCCCCTTCGCCCTTGGCCTCTATTGCACGACGGTTTTGATGTCGACCGGCTTTCACTATTTCGAAACCGTCCGCCAGTCCCTCGCCCTGCAATGGGTAAGCAAGGACCGGGCGCCCCTCTTCCTGGGCCAAATGATTGCCGTCGGTTCGTTTTCGGGACTTACCGCCTTCGGTCTCATTTATCTGGCATTCGAGATTTTGGAATTGGGGATGCGTTGGGTGTATCTCCTCGGCGGCAGCGCCACTGTGGCCCTCACCGTCTGGGCGTGGATCGCCTTTCCTCGTTTTCCGGCCAAGGTGGAACAGCGAAAGCGGCTGATATTGCGCCGGCGCTATTGGCTCTATTACGCCATCGTCTTCATGTCCGGGGCCCGGCGCCAGATCTTCGTCGTCTTTGCCGGCTTTCTGATGGTCGAAAAATTCGGTTTCAGCGTCAAGGCCATGACCCTGATGTTCCTCGCCAACCTGTTTATGAACATCGTCATGGCGCCCCTAATTGGAAAGTTGATCGGGCGCTGGGGCGAACGTCGGGCCTTGACCTGCGAATACATTGGCCTCATTGCCGTTTTTCTCGGCTACGCTTTCGTCTCCTCGCCCTGGATCGCGGTCGGTCTTTACATCGTCGATCATCTGTTTTTCTCCATGTCGATCGCCATTAAGACCTATTTCCAGAAAATCGCCGACCCGGCCGATATCGCATCCAGCATCGGCGTCAGCTTCACCATCAATCATATAGCGGCGGTGGTCATCCCGGTCCTCTTCGGCTTGTTGTGGATCATCTCGCCGTCCGCCGTATTCCTGGCTGGTGCCGCCATGGCCGTACTGTCGCTGGCCCTGGCCCGCATGGTGCCGCCGGCGCCGAGCCAGGAGATTGTTTCCGTCTTCACCCGCGCCCCGGCGGCGGCCGCGGCGGACTGAACCGATATCGAAAAAAAACCGGCGCCGGGAATGAAACCGCTGCTCGCTTGTTTAGAGGGATAGATGGCCAGCGTCACCGGAATAGTAATCGGTACGAATTATGAGTAAGCGACAAGCCGTCGTCGCCGAGCTACCGCGTCTCAGACGATATGCCCGGGCGCTCCTCAAGGACCCCGTGGCCGCCGACGACCTGGTTCAGGACTGTGTTGAGCGGGCGTTGTCGCGTCTATCGCTGTTCAAGGCCGGCACCAATATGAGGAGTTGGTTGTTCACCATCACGCACAACCTGCATGTCAATGCCGTTTACCGCCGCAGGCGGGCCCCTGACGGCCAACCCCTGACACTCGACGTCGAGAACGGCGTCACCGTCCAGGCCGACCAAACCACGGGATTGGTTGCGCGCGATATTTCCCGGGCCCTTGATCAGTTGCCGGATGAACAACGCCATGTGGTGCTGCTCGTCGGTCTGGAGGAGATGAGCTATAAGAAGACCGCTGAAATTCTCGGCGTGCCTATGGGAACCGTCATGTCGCGCCTGGCGCGCGGCAGGGAACGGCTGCGCCACCTGATGGAAGGGGATGATCCAACCGTCCTCAGGAGGGTAAAATGAATACCCCACCCAGATCACTCGGCGACGCCGAACTGCATGCCTATGTGGATGGCGAACTGGATGAGGTGCGGTACACCGAGGTCGAGGCGTGGCTTACCGAACATGCCGACGACGGCGCCAAGGTGGAAGCCTGGAAACGGCAAAAGGCGGCGCTCCACGCGCACTTCGACGGTGTTCTTGACGAGCCTCTTCCCGCGTCCCGTCAAAATTCGGTTGGGCGGAATCGGACCGGACGGTCGATGCCCGCGTGGATGCGAATCGCGGCTGCAATCGTCCTATTCGCCGCCGGCGCCGCTTCTGGCTGGGGTCTCAAGAACTGGCACGGCAATGGCGATTTGGCCGCCATTCGGTTCGTCCAACGCGCCATGGGGGCGCATGTGGTGTATCTACCCGAGGTCCGACACCCTGTTGAAATTGGGGCCGACGAGGAAAAGCACTTGGTGGCCTGGCTGTCGAAGCGTCTTGGTCGTGCCGTGCGTGCTCCCGGACTGACCGGGGCTGGGTTTCATCTGGTTGGTGGGCGGCTGTTGCCGGACGCCGGCTTGCCGGCCGCCCAGTTCATGTATGAAGACGGCGGCGGGCGGCGGGTCATGCTTTATGTGCGTAGTGGCCGGTTGGGCAAGGATACCGCCTTCCGGTTCGTCAATGAGGGCGACGTGGCCGCGTTCTACTGGATAGACGGACCCATGGGATACGCACTGACCGGCAAGGTGCCGCGCCCCGACCTGTTGGGTCTCGCCCGTCTGGTTTACGATCAGTTGGAGAAATAAAGATTCACTTCTTGACGTCGGTGGCGACACGCAGGCGTAAAATGCTGTCGGGGTCGTCGACGGCGCCGTCGCGGTCATCGTCGCCCCGTTTGATCTTGCCCACGTGTTCCATGCCGTCGATCACCTTGCCCCAAACCGTGTATTGGTTATCGAGATGGCGCGTTCGGGAGAAGACGATGAAGAACTGTGAATCGGCGCTGTCGGGGTGCTCTCCACGGGCCATCGAAAGCGTGCCCCGGACGTGGGGTTCGGACGAGAATTCGGCATCGAGCTTAACCCCCGACCCCCCTGTGCCGTCACCGTTGGGATCGCCGGTCTGCGCCATGAAGCCGCGCGAAACCCGGTGAAAGGTCAAGCCGTCATAGAATCCCTGGCGCACCAGTTCCTTTATGCGGGCGACGTGGCGTGGCGCCAAGTCGGGCCGCATCTCGATGACCACCTGGCCGTCCTTAAGGTCCATCAGGAGTGTGTTCTCAGGGTCCGCCGCCAAAGCCTCGCCGGTGTCAGGGGCGCGGAGCCCAAGGGCCGTCAGCACGCCCAGAAGGATACCGGCAACGGCGCGGCGCAGTTTGGTCCCGAAATGGCCGGCGTCAGTTGAAGAGTTTGTCAATGTCATCCTTACTGATTATCTCCGCCCTCCATCTGAGGGCCACAAGTCTAGGAGACATATAGGATTAAATTATTGGATTCAAACCAATGATTGGATCGTAGGGGATATTCGCGCGTCTCTGTTCTCAAACAGGGCTCATGCCCTAGCCATCCAAAAACGCAGCGAGAATGGCCTGGGCCGCTTCCGTTGGGCTGCGTTTTCCCGCCGCGACCTCTACTTCCATCGCCTTCACCACTTGACGTACCCGGTCATCCTTGTGCAAGCGCTCCATCAGGGTCTCGTTGACCTCATTCCACATCCAGGCGCGTGCCTGATTGGCGCGGCGCGCTTCCAGATGCCCGGCGCCGGTCATGGCGTCCCGGAACTGTTCTATTGTCTCCCAGGCTTCGCCAATGCCGGAGCCGATCAGGGCCGAGCACGCCATCACCGACGGCGCCCAGTGGGGCGAAGCCGCCCGCATCAAGCCCATCGCGGCGGTAAAGTCGGCGCGAGTCCGCTGTGCCGCTGCGCTAAGGTCGCCATCTGCCTTGTTGACGATCACCACGTCGGCCAGTTCCATGATGCCCTTCTTTATCCCCTGAAGGTCGTCTCCGCCGCCCGGGGCCAGAAGCAAGACGAACATATCAACCATGTCGGCGACGGCGAATTCAGACTGTCCTACGCCCACGGTCTCAACGATTACTACGTCAAAACCGGCGGCCTCGCAGGCCAGTATGGCTTCGCGCGTGCGTCGTGCCACGCCACCCACCGTGCCACCGGTGGGCGACGGCCGGATGAAGGCTGCGGTGTTGCGCGAAAGGACCTCCATGCGGGTTTTGTCGCCGAGGATGGATCCACCGGCGCGCGGGCTTGAGGGATCGACCGCCAACACGGCCACCCGGTGACCACGGTCGATACTGTGTAGTCCCAGGGCCTCGATGAAGGTGGATTTTCCGACCCCCGGCACGCCCGATATGGCGAGTCGGATCGAGTCACCTGTATGGGGCAGGATGGAACGCAGCAGGCGGTCTGCCGCTCTTCGATGGTCGGCTCGGGTCGATTCAATCAACGTAATTGCGCGCGCCAGTGCCCGGCGGTCACCGCCGCGCAGTGCTCGCGCCAGACGACGCGCCTCGGCGACGGTCATTTTGGCCGGCGGTTTGCGGGCTCCAGGCTTCATCGTTGGCACTGCCCCGATCCGATCATTCGCCGAGAAGAGCCTTGCCCGCCAGAATGCGCAGCTTCTTTCGCTGTTCCGGGCTCAGCTCGTCAAGGAGCTTGGATTTGGACTTGTGCACCGCCATCGCCTCTTGGATCAGCGCCTGGCGTTCCGCCGTCATGGGATGGGCGCCGTCCGGCGCAGGTGATTTGATAGTTTTCTTGCTGGCTGCTTTCTTGACCGGCGCCGCGACCGGTTCCGCCCGTTCCTTGGCCGCGCTAACCGGCGATTCCACTAATTCATCCTCCAGGCTCTCGATGGTTTCGATCTCCGCGTCCGGCTCCACCGCGGCGGGCACGGCGTCGGTAGGCGGCTTCGCGCTCTTTGGTTTGGCGGGCCGCCGGCGCTTGGGCTTCTTGGTCCTCCGTTTCCGGGGGGGTCAGGGTGGAAAGCGCCTTCGATAAGAACTTCGCCATCGGTCGTCGTCCGTGCCCCTTTATTTAGCCGCCGCCGTATCCTAGCCGTTCGCAGGGCTGACGCCAATCATGTGCGGCGGCG
>Ga0187827_10005458_pt1 | contig 15079 bp, 13 predicted proteins | sample ETNtaG_39_FD_167969 | JGI IMG/M metagenome (GOLD analysis project Ga0187827, IMG submission 167969) | Marine microbial and viral communities from oxygen minimum zone, Eastern Pacific Ocean - ETNP2014_SV_150_PacBio MetaG (Illumina Assembly) | ecosystem: Environmental > Aquatic > Marine > Hypoxic...
AATGCCGTAAAATACTGTGGGGCTTATCCTGTTTTTATGGATTGCGATAAAGACACCCTTTGCCTAGATGTAAAGAAAGTTATTGCTTTCTTAGATAACGAATGCGAATTGAGGCAAGACGGTTATACTTATAACAAAAAAACTAAAAGAAGAATAAAAGCAGTTATTCCTGTTCATATGTATGGGTGTCCTGTTGATATGGCGCCGTTACTAGAAGTATGCAAAAACAATAATATTGATATTATAGAAGATGCAACAGAAAGTATTGGCTCCGAATATAAAGGGAGAAAAACCGGTTCATTTGGTAAAATAGGTTGCTTCTCTTTCAACGGTAACAAAATTATTACAACAGGTGGTGGTGGGATGGTAGTTACTAAGGATGCGAATATTGCTAAGCGAATAAAACATTTAACAACTCAAGCAAAAATAGATCCCATTGAGTATGACCATGATGAGATTGGGTATAATTATCGGCTTGCCAATATTCAAGCAGCATTGGGTGTGGCACAGATGGAAAGACTGGAAGAGTTTATAGATATTAAAAGAAGAAACGCCCTATTGTATAAAGAGTTATTATCTGAATTAGCAGAGGTTGAGTTTGTATGGGAAGATTATTCGGTAAAGAGTAATTTCTGGTTTTATACCGTGAGAGTACCAGGAAAAGATAAAGGTCCTCTGATGGAGTACCTTCTGTCAAGGGATATTCAGGTAAGACCTATCTGGAAATTAATACATACCTTGCCTATGTACAAAGGTTGCCAGACATATTATATTCAAGAGGCAATGAAAGCTTACAATAGCTGTATAAATCTTCCATGTAGTGTAAGCTTAAAGGAAGATGACTTATTGTTTGTGGTGGAAAATACTAAGAATTACTTTGGTGCAAAATAAGGAGAACGAAACAACTGAAACAAAAGATTATACTTCTGGGAGGCGGGGGGCTCGCAAAGATACTTATAGAAATAATCAGGGCTACCAAAGATTACGAAATTGTTGGGATTCTAGACTCACAGCTTAACACTGATGTAGAGGTCTTGGGGATACCTGTTTTAGGTAATGATGATTTGCTTCCTCAGTTATATGGGGAAGGTATATTAAATGTATGTATTGCTGTTGGAAGCATAAGGGTTAGCAGTAAAAGAAAGGAAATGTATGAAAATGTTAAGCGTATAGGATTTGCTACACCGTCTTTGATTCATCCACAGGCAATTATTTCAAAAAGTTCGAGGATTCAAGAATGTGTTTATATTATGGCTGGTACAGTTATTCAAGCTGATAGTTCGATTGGTGAGAATGTGCTTATTTATAGCGGCACTATTGTTGAACATGACTGCCAGATAAATAATAATTCTCATATATGTCCAGGTGCGATACTTTCAGGAGGGTGTGTTATTGGTGAAAATTCTTATATAGGGACTGGGGCAACAGTAATTCAAGGGATAAAGATAGGGAGAGGTGTTACCGTAGGTGCAGGTTCTGTTGTAATTAAAGATATACCTGACAGTGTAACAGTAAAAGGTGTTCCTGCAAAATGAAAACATTCATTATTGCTGAAGCAGGAGTGAATCATAATGGGTCATTAGCAATTGCTAGAGAACTGGTTAATGTTGCTGTTGCTGCACGTGCAGATGCTGTCAAATTTCAGACGTTTAAGACTGGAAATATAGTTACAAGATATGCACAAAAGGCAGAATACCAGAAAGAAGCAGCCTCCTGTAATGAAACTCAATTTGATATGATTAGAAAACTGGAGTTAGATGTAAATGAGCATAAAGAACTCTTTAACTACTGTAAAGAAAAGGGAATTACATTTCTTTCAACACCTTTTGATCTTGAAAGCATTGAATTCCTAAATGAGCTTGGACTTGAAATATTTAAAGTACCTTCTGGAGAAATAACAAATCTGCCGTATTTAAGAAAAGTAGGTAGTTTAAAGAAGAAAGTTATTTTATCGACCGGTATGGCAGATTTAGGAGAAATAGAGGATGTGCTGGATGTGCTTATAGACGTTGGAACGAAAAGGGAAGAGATGACAGTGTTACATTGTAACACAGAATATTCAACGCCATTTGAGGATGTAAATCTACGTGCTATGCTTACGATTAAAGAGGCATTTAAAGTAAGTGTGGGGTATTCTGATCATACACCAGGGCTGGAAATTCCAATTGCGGCAGCAGCTTTAGGTGCATCTGTTATAGAAAAGCATTTTACCCTGGATAAAGATATGGACGGTCCAGATCATAAATCGTCTCTTGACCCAAAAGAGTTAAAGTTAATGGTAATGGCAATCAGGAATATAGAAAAAGCTTTAGGGCATGGAATAAAAAGGCCTTCTCCTTCCGAATTAAAAAACAAATGCATTGCCAGGAAAAGTATAGTTGCTGCAAGGTGCATAAAGGCAGGCGAATGTTTTGCTGCAGAAAATATCACAACCAAAAGACCGGGAACAGGCATAAGTGCCATGGAATGGGATAGGGTAGTAGGAAGAAAAGCCATACGAGATTTCAAGGAAGATGAATTGATTGAACTATGAGAAAAGTTAGCGCTTTTAATATGATTATTGAATATGCGTAAGATTGCAGTTGTAACAGGTACCAGAGCTGAATACGGACATCTTTTCTGGATCATAAAGGGCATTCATGAGTCTCCAGAACTTGAATTGCAGTTAGTTGTTACAGGTATGCATCTTTCTCCTGAATTTGGAATGACGGTTAAGGAGATTGAGAATGACGGATTTCCCATAACTGAGAGAGTGGAGATGCTTCTTTCTTCAGACACAGAAACAGTAATTGCTATCTCTATGGGAATTGGAATGATAGGTTTTGCCAATGTTTATGAAAGACTAAAACCTGATATTCTGGTTGTTTTAGGAGATAGATTTGAAATTTTGTCAGCGGTTTCTGCCTCCATCCCATTCAGAATACCAGTTGCCCATATTCACGGTGGAGAGACAACAGAAGGTGTAATTGACGAGCCAATTCGTCATTCCATATCAAAGATGAGTCATGTCCATTTTCCCACTACGAAAAAATATGAACAGAGGATTCTGCAGATGGGTGAATTTACAGGAAATGTCTTTTGTTTCGGAGCTCCTGGCCTGGATAATATTTACAACCTTAATCTAATGAAGAAAGATGATTTGCTTTGTAATCTGGTTCTTCCTCAGGATAAAAAGATAGGGGTTGTTACTTATCATCCGGTAACCCTTGAGAAAGGTACTTCTGAAATCCAAATATCTGAGTTGTTAAATGCATTAAAGAGATTTACGGATGTTTTTTGGGTATTTACAGCTCCCAATGCTGATACGGAAGGTAGAATTCTCATGAAGAAAATAGATGAATTTGTAAAAAGATATCCTGAGAAAGGAAAACTTTTCATTAACCTTGGTCAGGTAAGGTATTTGTCATTATTAAAATATGTATGTGTCATGGTTGGCAATTCCTCCAGCGGAATTATTGAAGCCCCTTCTTTTAAACTACCAGTTGTGAACGTTGGAGAGAGGCAACAAGGCAGGATTCGCGCTCAAAATGTAATTGATATTGCGGAATGCAAGGAACATATTATTTTTCATGCGATAGAAAGAGCATTGTCATCAAAGTTTAAAAATTTTTTAAGTGGCCTGGAAAATCCTTATGGCAAAGGAGACTCCAGTAGTAAAATTGTTGCAAAACTAAAAGAAATCAATTTGGGCGAACGACTAATAAAGAAAAAATTCTGTGATATTCTATAATGAAACGATATGTTTTTCTAAGTTCGACAGAATATAGTGCTCATTGTTTGAAGACTTTGCTTGAGATGAATATCAATGAGGCATTTATGGTCTTAAAGGATATCTGGTAAAACTATGGATAAAACTAAGTTGGAATTACTTTTGGTTTCCCCTGATATAAACATTAAGCAGGCTATCCAAAAATTAAATGAAACAGGAGAGAAGATTCTTTTTGTGGTGGATAACTGCAATAAACTTTTAGGAACAATTGCAGATGGAGATGTTAGAAGAGGTATAATAGGGGGAATGGAACTATCTTCTTCTGTTCAACCAATAGTGCAAGAAGACTATATTTCAGTCAATGAAAATTGTTCAGATTTAAAGGAAAAAGCAAGAGAGTTAATGAAACAGCATGTGATAGAACAAATTCCTGTTGTTAACAGTGATGGAATAATTACAGATGTAATACTATGGACAGAATTTCTAGGTTCAGGAACAATAGTTACAAAAAAGAAACGGCCATTGTTAAATAATTTAGTGGTAATAATGGCTGGTGGCAAAGGGGCGAGGTTAGATCCTTTTACTAAAATACTTCCAAAACCCCTGATACCATTCAATGAAAAACCTATAATCGAACATATAATGGACCGATTTAGCCAAAGTGGTTTTTCTAGATTCATTGTCATAGTAAATTACAAAAAAGAGGTGATAAAGATGTACTTTAGCGATATTAATAAGCCTTACATCATAGAATATGTAGAAGAAAATGATTTTTGTGGTACGGCTGGTGGGCTTAATTTGTTAAAAAACACACTAAATGATACTTTTGTTGTGACGAATTGTGACACGATATTAAAAGGCGACTTAGTGGATTTCTTCAAATGGCACAAAGAAAGAAAACATATGATGACTATTGTTGGTTCCCATAAAGAAATAACAGTACCTTATGGTGTTCTTAGAATGACAGACGAAAAGTTTACTGGTATAGAAGAAAAACCTAAGTATGATTTGTTTGTTAATACTGGAACGTATATTTTTGAACCCAGAATCCTTTCTTATATAGGAGAGAATGAACATATAAATATGGATCAATTAATTTGTAAAGTAATATCAGGTAATTGTGATAACGTTGGTATCTATCCGCACTGGGGAGGATGGCTTGATTTGGGTCAATGGGATGAGTATAGGAAAAGCTTAGTTGAATTGGAGAAAGGAATAGATGGAAGTATTAATCGTTAATCCTCCAATCAGGCTGACAGACAAACCCAGACATATTCCACATGGATTAGCTATTCTGGCTAACATTATAAAAAAAAAGATGGGAATAACACCTGTGTTTGTTGACATAAATGCACACCGTTATAGCAATGAAGAGTTTGGATCAATGCTTAAGTCTATCGGTTATGATGTTGTCTTGATAGGCGGGCAGATACCTGTGTATAAGAGGATAATTTTATATGCTGATATGATAAAAGGCATAAACCATGATGCTGTAATTATTGCGGGTGGCAGTGCGGCAATGTCGGTACCACAACTTCTACTGCAGAACTCGAATGTTGATGTTGTTTGTGCAGGTGAAGGAGAGAAAGTAATCCTTGATCTTCTTGAAGGTTTAAAAAGCAACAAGTTGAAGGAGTTAACACACATTAAAGGATTTTACTATCAGTCAAACGGTCGAATAGTATTTTCCGGGAACCCGGATTTGTTGAATGATCTTGACTCTGAGAGTGATATGCCTGCCTACGACCTTCTCCCTATGGAAATATATCTGTCGAATCCTATTGTTGGATTTGGAAGAGATGTTGATATCATTTCCAGCAGGGGATGTCCTTTTAAGTGTACGTTTTGTTATCAACCATGGGGCGCTGGCTTTAGAGCACATACTGTTGATTATATCATTGATACAATTAAACATCTGAAAAAGAATTACAAAATAGATTTTGTGTCTTTCCAGGACGATGAGTTTATGGCAAAAAAAAGTCGCGTTTATGAATTTTGTGAAAAAGTACGCAAACATGTTCCTGATCTATTATGGTCGTGTACGGGCAGAGTTAACCTGATAAAAGAAGACATTGTCAGGGACATGAAAAATAGTGGATGTGTGTCGATTTCCTATGGGTTTGAATCCGGTTCCCCACGTATCTTAAAGTCAATGAATAAAGTGGCAACTATAGAGCAAATGGAGAATGCGGTAAAGGTAAACAGGAAATTTGGCATGATGCTTCCGGTGTCATTTATAATTGGGATGCCTGGTGAGGATGAAGAATCATGCCGTGAAACAGTGGAATTCTGTGTCAGAAACTCAATTCCATTAAAGTCTATAATGTTTGCCACGCCTTATCCCGGAACAGAACTGTTTAATTTAGCGGTTTCTACGGGTCGTATTAACAAGGAAAGAATACACGAATTTGTAATGAAGCTTGAAGATGCCCGTGATTTCGTGGTCAATATGACTGATGTCTTTGATGATGATAAGCTTCAAGCAAAGAGACAGGAAATGATGGATGAAGTGTGTGCGAGGATTAATTCAACTTCAGTTGAAGTATGTGACAGGAAACTCAGAGATCTTTTTGGTAATCTCGTAGAAGACTATTTGAAAGATGAAACTCTGCTTAAGCATCGAGCAGTACATGGTGGTATTGATGTTTTTTAATATATAAGCGTATTATGAAAGTATTATCAGTTATTTGTGCCAGGGCAGGCAGTAAAGGATTGGCCAACAAATGTATTGCAAAGATAAACAGCAAGATGGTTGTCGAATATGCTATTGAATATTCATTGTCACTGGGGAGTAATGTTGAAACGGTAGTTTCTACAGATATTGAAGACTTGATAGAATATTGTAAAAAAAGAGATATTTCTTATATTAAGCGTGTTCCAGAGTTTTGTGCAGATGAAAGCACGATTGACGACGCCTTAGCAGATGCTATTGAAAGTAATGGGAAGGAAAGTGAATATTGCAGCCTGGTTTATGGGAATATGCCTACTCGTTATCCAGGCTTGTTCTCCGAAGCATTAAATTTTTTGCAGGAAAACAGGGATTATGATGCTGCGATTAGTATGCAGAATGTTGAGAAGTTTCATCCTGAGTGGATGTTTGATTATAATGAAAATGTTCTTCCTCTCGTGACAGAGAGGCATTATAGAAGACAGTTCTTGCCACAGAAGATGATTCATGATGGGCATACATTTTTATTTAAAAAAGATGAGTTTTCCAGGAGATACAGGGGAGAACTGTCCTATGACAAAAAGAAAATGTATTCGATTTTTGGAACTAAATTCAAGCCGTTAATCAATGATGAAGTAATTATAGATATAGATACGAAGAAAGATTTAATGCTTGCAGAAGCAGTAATAACAAATCACAAGGAACGAGTGAGTTGAACTTTGAAACCTATTAGAATCATACCCAGGCTGGACATCAAAGGCCCAAACCTGGTTAAAGGAATTCACCTTGAAGGGCTCCGTGTTCTCGGTAAACCTGAACGTTTTGCCAGATATTATTATGAAAACGGAGCGGATGAGCTTATTTATATGGATGTTGTTGCCAGCCTATATGGCCGAAATAGCTTAACACATATAATAGAAAAAACTTCCAGGGAGATATTTATACCTTTAACAGTTGGCGGGGGGCTTAGAACCATTGATGACATCCGGCAGGTTTTAAATGCAGGAGCTGACAAGGTTTCACTTAATACAGCAGCGATAAGTAATCCTGAGTTAATAGTGGAAGCATCCAAAAGATTTGGTTCTTCCACAATATTAATATCTATTGAGGCAATAAAAATGCCGGACGGTTCTTATGAAGCATATACTGATAATGGTCGTGAGAAGACGGGACTGGATGTATTTGAATGGGCTTGCCGTGTGGAGGAGTTGGGTGCTGGAGAAATTATGGTTACTTCTATTGATCAGGAGGGAACAGGTAAAGGATTTGATATTGAGTTAACAAAGAAGATTGCAAAATCTGTTTCTATTCCAGTGATTGCCTGCGGAGGGGCTGGTTCTGTTTCGCATATTATCGAAGTCATTACTAAAGGGGAAGCAGATGCGGTAAGTATGGCTTCTGTATTGCATTATAACTTTGTTAAAAGCTATGAAATGGAAGATGATTTCTCCGGAGAAGGGAACATTGAATATCTCAAGACAAGACAGGGTCTGTCAAAGGTAGAAGATACTACCATATGGGAAATAAAAGAGAGCTTAATAAAAAATAACGTTGTGTGTCGATATCAAAGGGATAGAGAGGCAAATATTGGAGTTGATTAAACCAAAAGTTGCTATTGTTGATTATGGGGTGGGAAATCTCTTCAGTGTAAAGCATGCCTGTGAAAAAGTAGGGATAGAGGCGGTAATAACTTCTTCAAAACAAGAAATATTGAATGCGGATGGAGTAATACTTCCCGGTGTGGGCGCATTTGGAGATGCAATGGAATTGCTAAAAAGACTTGATCTGGTTGGGGTACTTAAAGAAGTAGCTGAATCTTCAAAACCCCTTATAGGTATTTGCCTCGGTATGCATCTGTTGATGACGGAAAGTCACGAATTCGGACATTGCCAGGGATTGGGTGTTATTAAAGGTTCCGTTATACGCTTTACAAACCTTCCCGATGTGTCATGGAAGAAAATTAAAGTGCCTCATGTAGGATGGAATAGAATTTACCGTTCAAGTGAGAATGTGGATGGTAAAGTTTGGAAGAATTCAGTCCTGGAAGGACTAAAAGACGGGGAATTTATGTATTTTGTCCATTCATTTTATGTCGTGCCCGAAGATCCAGGTATAGTTCTATCCAAAACTTCTTATGGACAAATAGAGTTTTGTTCTTCATTTCAGTATAAAAACATTTTAGCTTTTCAGTTTCATCCGGAGCGAAGTGGCGTCCAGGGATTGATTATATATGACAAATTAAAACATATAATAGTTAAGAAAAAGGATGTCTGGTAAAATAGAGGTAAAGTATGGTCTGCCCGAGAAAGTTGTTTTTTGCAAAAATTGCACTATGTCAAACCAGCGGCCTGCTTCACAACCTGAATTTAGACACACAACAAATGGAACACATACAACATTGCATTTTGATGAAAACGGAATATGCGATGCATGCAGGTTTGCCAGGGAAAAAGATAGAATTGACTGGAAAGTGCGGGAAAAAGAGTTGCTTAAACTTTTAGACAAGTTTCGTCGAAATGACGGGTATTACGATTGCGTTGTTCCGGGGAGTGGCGGAAAGGACAGCGTATACGCATCCCATATCCTGAAATATAAATACGGGATGCACCCACTAACTGTGACATGGCCACCAATAATTTATACGGGCGTGGGATGGGAGAATTTTCGTAACTGGATTGATATAGGTGGGTTCGACAACATTTCTTTTAACTATAATGGTCGTACCCATGCGCTTCTCACCCGCCTGGCCATTGAAAATCTGCTTCATCCTTTCCAGCCTTTTATTCTAGGGCAAAAAAACCTCGCTCCCAAGATAGCCATAAAATACGGTATCCCCCTGATTTTTTATGGAGAAAATGAAGCGGAATACGGAAATCCTATCGCCGACAACTCCTCTTCATTGCGGGATAAGTCTTACCATACTACGCAGCATCTTTCCGAAATATATCTTGGAGGAGTTTCAATTCAAGAGCTTTTTGAAAAGTACGATTTAGCACAAAATGATATTCAAATGTATTTGCCGGCAAACAGTGAGGAACTGGAAAAAACCAATATAGAAGTGCACTACCTGGGATACTATCAAAAATGGACGCCACAAGAGGCATACTATTATTCAGTTGAGCATGCAGGTTTTCAGGCAAATCCGGTTAGGTCTGAAGGTACGTACAGTAAATATAACAGCCTTGACGATAAAATTGACGGGCTCCACTACTATACAACCTATATAAAATTTGGTTTGGGGCGGGCTTCATATGACTCCTCGCAGGAAATAAGAAATAAACACATTACGAGGGAGGAGGGGGTTGCTCTTGTCGGCCGTTTCGAGGGGGAATTTCCTGAACAATATTTTAATGAGGTTATGGATTTTATAGGTATGGATCCAGAATGGTTTCATGAATTATGTGACAGCTTCAGATCCCCCCATCTTTGGAAGGTAGAAAACAATGAATGGAAACTAAGATATAGAGTTGAATAATAAAATGAAAGATGATGTCGTAATAACCTATCTAAACTATTAACATAAGTATATGTGAGGTGCTTACAATGAAGCCAAGAGATGTAATCAAAATGTATAAACTTCCAACAGAAGTGAAATACTGTAAAAAATGTGTAGTGTCAAACCAGCGTCCACGAATTGGGTTTGACGAACACGGTGTCTGCAATGCCTGTAATTTTGCGGAGAAAAAAAGAACAAAAATTGATTGGAAACAGAGAGAAGAAGAACTGGTTGATTTATTAAATCAATACAGAAAAGACAATGGAGAATTTGATGTTATTTGCCCTGGGAGCGGTGGAAAAGACAGCGCCTTTGTTGCTCACCAATTGAAATATAAATACGGGATGAACCCTTTAACCGTTACCTGGGCTCCGGCCGTTTATACAGACATTGGATGGAAAAATATTCAGAATTTTATTCGTTCAGGTTATCCCAATATTATGGGAACTGCTGACGGAGTAGTCCACAGGAGGATGGCCAAAGTCGCGTTTGAAATTATTGGAGAGCCGTTTCAACCGTTTTGTTTAGGCCAGATTGCTTTTCCATTGCAAATAGCGCAGAGGTACGATGTGAAATTAATAATGGATGGAGAAAATGCGGAGGCGGAATATGGTGGAAGCGTCAAACAGGAAAACGCGAAGGGGCTAGACCTTGAAGGAATGTTAAAATATTTCTGGTCCAACTTGAGCGTTAATGATCTGAAGGAACATGGTTTTACCGACAAAGAGTTGAATTTCTATAAGCCCCCTTCTGAAGATGAAATTAAGTCTAACGGTATAAGGCATCAGTTCTATGGCTATTATAAGAATTGGGACCCTCAGGAACAATTTTACTATGCGGTTGAACATACCGGGTTTGAGGCAAACCCGGATGGCAGGTCGGAAGGCACTTATTCTAAATATGCCAGTCTTGATGATCGTATTGACGGATTTCATTATTATCTGAGCTACATTAAATTTGGAATAGGCAGGGCCACATCAGATGCTGCACACGAAATAAGGGACGGCCATTTAACACGGGAAGAAGGTGTTCAACTGGTTAGGAGATTTGACGGAGAATTTCCTAAAAAACATTTTAAAGAATTTCTTGAATACTGTGATATTACTGAAGAGTTTTTCTGGGAAGTGATTGATAGCTGGCGTTCTCCTCATTTATGGGAAAAAGTCAATGGCGAATGGAAATTAAAACACCAAGTTGAATAGCCACGCTCCAAAAAATTAATAATTTAGACTTGATTCATTAAGTTGCATGTGACTGAAGCTCATCCGGTTGTCATAAACAAAGAAAGCCGTTTCGCTGGATTTTATGATGTAAAAAGCGTTGTGAATTCTTATCACGAGTGTTGTGTTTCTCGTGGTGGAGATGATTTTTCCTTGCAGCAAGAATGGACCATATTCTTCAAATGACATTGCTTTTTTTTAAGGATTTTTTGGAAAGGTAAATTGGTCCTATGGAAAATGATTTGAAAGCGTTTCATGATGATATTAATAAAATTATTGATGATGAACGCAAGGAAAATCCGGTTACTTACCACAAGGGATTGCCTTATCAAAGATATGATCGCATTGGTTTAAAAGGGACACGTTGGACGCCTGAAAAGCGGATTAAGGACTATAGAATTGATAAAGTAGTTAAGCACGGTGATGTTGTTCTCGATATTGGTTGTAATACTGGATTTATAATCATTGAATTAGCACATTCTTATTCGGCGGGGATTGTACATGGTATAGAGCCCAATCCATGGTTGTGCAAGGTTGCAGAATTGGTAGCAAAATACTTAAGTGTCAGTAATGCAAAGTTTTTTGACTGTAAATTCGATGAATTTGACACACACACAAAATATGATGTAATTCTAACACTTGCAGCTTTTTATACTGCTGATGGGAGGGAGCGTGAAAGTTCTCAAGAATACATTTGGTTTTAAACCGAGATTCGACATAAAAGATGGAAAGCTAGTTTTAATAAAAAACATTATAGATGAGGAAAGTAAATTTAATGAATATGAGAATTATCTTGGAGATATCCAGGACAAGGATTATTTTTATTTAACAAAATTTCGTGATGAAATGATCAGGTTTCCTTGTCTTTTTCACACCTTAAAGAAACCATCCAGGAATTTGCCTTTGATAGGCATGTTACTTTTCTCTAAACTGTTTGATAAAGACGGTGTTATGAATGAACGAATAAGGAATTACTGTCTTATGAAAATAATGAATATTAATAAAATCTTACGTTATCGATTATTTCAAGACAAATACGCAAAAGATATATTTATAGGGATCGTAGACAAATTTATAGAACTCGCCAGAAGGAAGAATTTCAAACCGGTATTCCTGCTTACACCCCAAAAAGATGACATTTTATTTATCAAGCAGAAAGGTCATTATTACAACCATCTTATCGAAAAGATAAAGGAAAGAGTATTTACCATTGATATAACTGAACAGTTATTGTCAGCCAAAAATCTTGATCGATTATATTCTGATGACTATGTTTATGGTGGGCATTACAGTAGAGTGGGTAATAAGCTGGTGGCAGATTTTATATACAAAGCCTTAAAAGAAAATCAGTATTTGAACAAGAGAACCGAAGAAGAAGCAAGTTTCAATAAAATATAGAAAGTAATTCCATGAAAGAAAATATGTCAAAAGCTGATATATTGATGGAGCTTAAACCCAGGTTAAAAAGCTCCTATATCGAGGATATTCACGTTTTTACTGTAGAGGATTGGGGGAAAAGACGCAAAGAGTTGTTGGAATTATTGGTAAGTTATTTTTCTCCTTTGCCGGTAGTTGTCAGGAGCTCTTCTCAGAATGAAGACACTGAAGAATATTCTCAGGCGGGATGCTTCCACAGCGAAATTGGTGTTAATTCTACTAACTCAGGTGAACTTTCTGCTGCGATAGAAAAGGTCATAATCTCATACAATGATAAAGATATGGTGTCTATGAACGATCAGATTATAGTTCAAACCCAAACACAATCTGTAGACACAAGCGGGGTGGTTTTCACGAGAACTCTTGGGACGAATTTCCCATATTACGTTATTAATTACGATGATGCTTCCAGCAAAACAAATACTGTAACTGGTGGTATTGCCAGCTCTATGGTATGTATTTTTCGTGAATTACCTGTTTCTTCAGCAGGCAGGTGGAGAAAACTTTTGGAAGCCATTAAAGAAATCGAAGGCCATTTTCCAGATTTTCCTCTTGATATTGAATTTGCTCAGACTACTGATAGCAATATCGTAGTGTTTCAAGCCAGACCTCTTTCTGCAAATATTGGCGTGAATAAACCTGATAAAAAGCAAGTCAATATCCTTATCGAAAGTATGAAGACAAAGTTTTTACGTGTTTCACGGCCAGTACCACATCTGGGAGGGAAAAGGACCATTTTTGGAGATATGCCAGATTGGAATCCGGCAGAAATGATAGGAAACAGACCTAATACTTTGGACTATTCCTTGTATAGTTTTCTTATCACCGATTCTGTCTGGCATGAAGCCAGATCTACGCTGGGATACAAGGATGTTTATCCAGGAGAGCTGATGATTTCCTTTGGCAAACGACCGTACATTGATACCAGAGTAAGTTTCAATTCGTTTGTACCAAAAGACGTTTCCGAGGAATTGTGTAACAAACTAGTTAATTATTATCTGGAAGAGCTAGAGAAGCATCCCGAAAAACAGGATAAGATTGAGTTTGAAATTGTCTGGTCATGTTTCACTTTCTCACTGGATAATCAATTGGCAAATCTAACAAAAAAAGGGTTCTCAAATGATGAAATAAGTGAATTAAAAACATCTTTACTAAATTTTACGAACACAATAATAGAGGATGCCAACAGTCTCTTTAAAAGAGATGTAGAACTCGTTTCGTATCTGACAGAACGAAAGAAGAAAATTTTATCTCATAGGGACCCTGATGATCTTTCGCCCTGGACGCTGTTTAATATAGCTTATAATTTGCTGCAAAATTGTAAGAAATTCGGCATACTGCCGTTTTCCAGGCTTGCCAGAATGGCATTTATTGGAAAAAGTATATTGATAAGCCTTAAAGATGAAAAGATTATATCAAATACTACGTATCACAATTTCTTAAATTCAATTCAAACTGTAGCATCTGTTTTCAGTAAAGATTTAAGAAAATTTCAAACCGGAGAAAAAACTAAGAAAGAGTTCTTTGATTCATACGGGCACTTAAGGCCTGGAACATATGACATAACAGCTTTAAGATATTGTGATATGTATAAGAATATTTTTGAGCAAAATAATCCACACCATAAGGACTCAGGTAGCCATGAGAAAGAGTGTAAGATTTCACAGGAGGAAATGAGTGCTATAGACAATATATTACGTAAAAATAAATTATCAGGAAATAGTAAAACCTTATTAGATTTTATTGCAAGGGCAATTGAATATAGAGAGGTTGCGAAACTTGAGTTTACACGTACACTTAGTGAAGCTCTTGAATTTATCTCTTTAGCAGGTAAGAAGCTGGGTTTCTCAAGAGATGATCTTAGCCAGGTTGACTTAACTACCTTAATGAAATTCCGTAATCCTGAATATTCGGATATTGAATATTCACAAGATGTCCTCAAACAGTCACTTGAAAGACACAGGAAAGAGAGAGAATGGTCTGATTTTCTTGTACTCCCTCCTGTAATAATCAATGAAAAAGATTTTGAAATTATATCGTTTTACAAAGCAAGACCTAATTTTATCACCGAGAAAATGGTCCAAGGACCCGTCCTTAAATACGACAGGGATAAATTCTTCAAAATAGACGATATGAGCAGATTCATCATCTTCTTAGAAAGTGCAGATCCCGGATATGATTGGATTTTTGCACGAAATCCTATGGGAATAGTTACGAAATATGGTGGAGTTGCTTCACATATGGCCATCAGGTGTGCGGAGTTTGGGATTCCGGCTGCAATAGGATGTGGATCAACTATTTACAATAATTTGGTTAAATCTAATTTTGTTGTTATTGACGGAGCGAAACAAGCATTAGAACATTTAGAGGGGTAAAAAGTGTTGTTTGCCATTTCCTGCAATATAAAAAGATACCATAATAGTCCAGGAGACTTTTTATACAATGACTATATACAGTTTTTTGAGGAAAAAGGTATAAATATTCTACCGGTTTCAAATGCATGCAAAAATATTGAGCTTTATTTCAATCGATTTAAGGTTGAAGGATTT
>Ga0187827_10005461_pt1 | contig 15074 bp, 8 predicted proteins | sample ETNtaG_39_FD_167969 | JGI IMG/M metagenome (GOLD analysis project Ga0187827, IMG submission 167969) | Marine microbial and viral communities from oxygen minimum zone, Eastern Pacific Ocean - ETNP2014_SV_150_PacBio MetaG (Illumina Assembly) | ecosystem: Environmental > Aquatic > Marine > Hypoxic...
ATTACCAAAAATGGAAGCAAGAGAACTTTTCATAAAATACCAAGGGCAAACAACGCCTTTTCCATCTTGTATTGAAGTAGCCTCTGCTAAAGGAATGTATATTACCGATAAATTAGGTAAAACATATCTCGATTTAGTCGCGGGCGTGTCTGCTTGTACTCTTGGTCACTGTCATCCTCGTGTGGTGAAAGCCGTACAAGGGCAAGCCGAAAAGTACATGCACGTAATGGTCTATGGTGAGTTTATTCAAGATCCTCAATTAAATCTAGCGAAAAAACTAGCCTCCCTTCTACCCGAATCTTTAAACTGTACTTACTTTGTAAACTCTGGCGTTGAAGCTATTGAAGCTTCTATGAAGTTGGCCAAAGGATCGACGGGAAGATCGGAGATTATATCATGTAAAAACTCATACCACGGTTCAACTCAGGGTGCTTTGAGCATTATGGGAACTGAAACCTATAAGCAGAAATTTAGACCCCTACTCCCCGATTGTAATCAGATCATTTATAATGATCAATCGAGTATAGAAAACATTACCAAAACTACTGCCGCAGTAATCATTGAACCTGTACAAGGTGCTACAGGGTTTATTACGCCTAAGAATAACTTTTTACAGGCAGTAAGAGCAAAATGTGATGAAGTTGGCGCACTCTTAATTTTCGACGAGATACAAACCTGCTTTGGACGTACTGGGAAATTATTTGGTTTAGAAACGTATAATGTAATTCCAGATGTTCTCTGCATGGCTAAAGGAATGGGGGGTGGAATGCCTATAGGTTCTTTTACTACTTCTACAGAACTGATGCACAGTTTAAGAGAAAATCCAAAGCTAGGTCATATCACGACTTTTGGTGGACATCCTATTGGTTGTGCTGCTGCTTTAGCTACACTTAATGAACTTTGTGAAACAGAACTCATTCAAGAAGTTTCGGGAAAAGAAATACTGTTTAGGGAGGTCTTAAATCATCCTAAAATTAAGGAGATAAGAGGTGTTGGATTGATGTTGGCATTGGAATTCGAAGATGCAGAAATCTGTCAAAAAGTAGTAAATCTTGGACTTGAAAGTGGTATAATAACCTTCTTCTTCTTGTTTACGGATACAGCTGTCAGGCTCAGTCCTCCACTAACAATTTCTGAAGATGAAATTCGTGAGGTTGGGAGAATTATCTGCGGTATTCTCGATAAATAATGCAGTTAGAATAAGACTTATACCGAATATTAATTTCCTAAAAAACAATCAGAAAAATCGACAATTCAGCGATGAAATCGTAGATTTGATAGTTCAACCATAATTGCATATATATGATACATAAAGAAATAGAAGCCGCATTAAACAAGCAAATTTCAGCTGAAGCCAGTTCTTCACATTTATATTTAGCTATGGCTTCTTGGGCAGAATCTCAAGGTTACGAGGGAGTTTCAAACTTTTTCTACGGTCAATCTGATGAGGAAAGACAACACATGCTAAAATTGGTAAAGTATGTAAATGAAAGAGGTGGGCATGCTCATATTCCAGCTATTGACGAGCCATTGAAAATATTCGATTGTCTAACACATGTATTTCAGGATTTTCTAAATCATGAAGTTGGTGTTACTGCCATGATAAACGATTTAGTACATACTTGTTTAGGAAACAGAGATTATACCACTCAAAATTTCTTACAATGGTATGTAACAGAGCAAATTGAAGAAGAAGCTTTAGCAAGAACAATACTTGATAAACTTAAATTGATAGGAAACGATAAAGCTGGGCTTTATTTATTTGATAGAGATATTAATCAGCTAACTGTTACAAGTGCAGCTGCTCCAACATCAGGAGTATAAAAAAAGCCTCCTAATTTAGGAGGCTTTTTTTATATACATAATTCCCTATAAATGAGGAGAATTATATTTTCATTTAAGGGCCGTATTAGCTTCTCTTCTACATATGGATTCGATAGCATATTCTCCTCTCTACCCCACTATTACAATACATATTTCTTCTTCTGAAAAGAACATACGTTATAATTAACGTTAAGTGACTCTTGTTATTATTAGTTGATAACAGAATTGTAGAAACACAGCAATTGGTGGTGGTGGGATAAAAAAGTTGAATTTAAAGGGTGAAAGTTTTGAGATGGCAATTTACTATTCTGTTTTCTATCACTTAACTAAGGTGGTAACATTTCCCTTGCCAAAGATTTTTTTCTTTGAGTCTTTTGTCAATTTTGTGAACAACTTCAAAATTTTTCAATCCCCATTTGGGTGCAATTAAGAGCTGAGTAGGCGACTCACTAATAAAACGTTCAAGGATAATGTCGGGTCGTAATCTAACTATAAATTTGCATAGTATATCGATGTATTCCTCAATTGTGAAGAGCTTAAACTGATTGGGATCCTTATTAAACGTATGTGCCATCATCGTATGCTTTACAATTTGTAATTGATGCAGCTTTAAGGAGTTAATAGGTAATTTAGATAATTCTACGGCATGGTTTAAAATATCCATTTCCGATTCTCCCGGCAAGCCAATAATCATATGTGCTCCCAGGTGCAAGCCTTTATCATTACATAACTGATAAGCTTGTTTGGTTTCTTCGTAGGTATGGCATCGGTTTACCGCCTTAAGTGTTCTGTTTAAGGTGCTTTCTACCCCAAATTCAAGAGAAACAAAATAAGTTTTGGCTAGGTCGCTTAAGAAATCAATCAAATCCTTGTCAATGCAATCGGGGCGCGTACCAATAACCAGCCCAACAACTTTTGGGTGCTTTAGAGCCTCGGTATATAATTCTTTTACCAGTGCAATATCGGCATAGGTGTTGGTGTATGCCTGAAAATAGGCCAGGTATTCTTGTGTTTTGTATTTTTTTGAGAAAAAATAAATTCCTTCATCAAGTTGCTGGGTAATGCTTTTCTCGGGTTTGCAATAGTCTGGGTTAAAGGAGTTGTTGTTGCAATAAGTGCAACCACCAATACCTTTGGTTCCATCTCGGTTGGGACAGGTAAAGCCCGTGTCCAAAGATATTTTTTGAACGCGTTTTGAAAACTTAGATTTTATAAATGAGCTAAAATCGTTGTAGGGTTTGCTGCCGTTAAATTGCATATTTAGCGTTTTAATTGATGAGAGGCAGAATCGTTTACAATATTATCCCATTGCTCTTTAGCTCCCTCAACACCATTATTTGCTTTAATATAAAGATTTAGCAACTTAACATCTCTACATTGGTATTGGTCGTCCGTTCTAGAAGGAATTTCTAACAGTTTGATTCCTTTATTTTTATGGGCACATTCTGCAAAGTAATCCTTAAACTCTTTAACGGATGTACAGCGCTTTCCTTCTCCACCATAAGCTTCTATGAGCTTTATAACATCAAAGCTTTCTGAATTGCAATTGTATATAGCAGCATCGCTATTTTTTCCGAGGCCGTAAATATTGTTTCGCATATAGATGATAAGGACGTTTAATTCATCTTTCATAAACTCAATTAAGTCGTTTAACTGAAAATTGAACCCGCCATCGCCAGTTAGCACAATCGCAACATCATTTGCATTTCGCTCCTTTAAAACTTTACACGCAGCTCTGGTATACGGGAGGCTTGTGCCCATAGCGCCATACCAAGGGTTGGCGTACCAACTTCTCCCCAAAGAAGACTCTTTGGTAAGAAGGCTAAAGCTAGTAAACAAGGAGTTACCCACTTCGGGGAAGTAGATATAAGCCTTATCGTCTTTAGCTTGTAAGTGGTTTAGTACATTGGTGATATTATGAAAATCTACAGGTTCTTGCTCGTTAATTTCTGAGGCTAATTTCTTTATAGGTGTAAACTCAAATTTCGGAAGTTTAGCTTTTAGCAAATGTCCTACTATGTTTTGGATGTCTTTATTATGATGTGCAGTTCCCTTTAGTAAGGTCTTGTTCTCAAATGATTCAATTTTTTGAGTTCCTGTATTGTAGGCTATATCTATATCCATTTTACAGATGCTGGTACCTATTTCTAGTACATAATCCACTTGATGATCTACATAAGATCTTACTGCATCAGCACTAAAAACACCATTGTAAATACCTAGGCTTAAGTCCTTAGACTCGTTGAGGTTACTTTTTGCAACGGTACTTGTTACGTAGGGAATATTGAATTGATGACTCAAGTCTTGGATCATCTTAATTAATCCCCGGTTTAGCTTAGAGTTTGCACCAAGATAAATTAAAGGCTTCTTAGCATTTTGTAGTTTCTCAATGATTGTATCGGCAATTAATTTCGCCCCATTTAGGCTGGCAAACTCTTTAAGGACTAGATTCTTTTCAGAAGGTAAATCAATGGCTTGCGTTTTAGTAAAGACTAAATCTCTTGGAATTTCAATAAACACAGGTTCATTGTAAGTATAAGCATGAGCTATCAGATTAAAAAATTGCTGTCCAGCCATATTGGGTTGCCCTAAATTTCTTGCACCTTGAAGTCTTTCAGCTCTAATGCCAAGTGCTTTAAAGCAACTTAAGGCAGTATCTACTTGCACATTCCACGATGAAAATGATGTGGTGGTGTGATGTAAAGCCATATCGCTTATCTCATTTTCACCTGGAGCACCTGAAATGAAGATAAGCGGCAAGTTTTCAGTTTTAGCAAGAGCAGCAGCACTTGTACAGGGTAAGCTACCAACCGTGTAGGTGGTCATACAAACCCCTAGCCCTTCAATTTCTGCTTGTCCACATGCCGAAAAAGCGGCATGCATTTCGTTACTCGAACCACAAATGTTAATGTCATTTTCTAAAGCTCTAATAAGGTTGGCAGCGAAATCCCCACCTACACCATACATTTTATTGCAATCAAATAAATGCAGTGTGCTAACCAAAGCCTCTGCTAAGCTAGGAAGTGTTGATGCATAACTTGCACCTAAGTTGTGTATGTAATCTGATATATTTTGCTGCATAGGCAACAAAACTATGTAAATGAATAAATATAAATGCTGACTTTCTAAAGCCTAGAACATGATTTTTGATAGGATTTCGATACAATATCACACTATCCAATGAGAGTGCGTGATAATAAGATTTGAGTGACTCTTTTGAGTCTCTTTTTAAATTAACTAAATCAAGCTAAAAACGGGATGATTTATTTTTTTAATAGTCTGACTATGCTTGTTCCTAAATTCGTAGAAATTTTAGAAAAATAGATACCTTTTACCAAGTTTGTGGCGTGTATTTTTACAATATGGCTGTCAGGATTAATAATAAGTAATCGCTTACCCTGTAGGTCAAAAACCTCTACCAAAGTAATATCGGTATTTTCAGAATAAATAGTCCAATGGGAATTTGCTGGATTGGGAAATACACTTAGTTCATTAATTTCATAATTATTTATCCCAATCGTTGTTTCTCCAAATTGTACATCATCGAAATAATACGTTTCTCCAGTACCTTCAGTACCGAAATTAAAAAAGATAGATGCCATATTATAAGTCCAGCCAAAACCTAAACCAATGCTTAATAATTCTGTTCCGGGTGCTTGGTTTATGAAGTCAAATTCCACTACCTGCCAACCTGAAACAGCGGTATTGGTTTCTGTTTCACAAGTGTGTGTAGGATCATCTGAATCTTCAACTTTCAAACGAATAGGCGTACCTGCTAGAGGAGACCATACTCTCGCCGACATTTTTGAGTCAGTTAAAGTCAATGGAATATTTGTTGCAAATCCGGCTGGAGTACCTATAGTTGTTCCAGCCCATGTTGCTGCCCCAGGAGTTTTTATGACTTCCATGGCCAAATTATCAGGATCATAAGGGTCAGTTACCAATGAAGATTCGTTGCCTCCGAAATCAGACATTGTATAATTTATCGTTGAGCTTTCAAAATCTACTGTTAGATCGATTTGTTCACCTCCGTATATCTGCTCTATATCATCAAAAAGGAAAGTAGAGCTTGTGGAACCATCTCCAACATTGCCAAAGTCAAACATAAAAACGATAGTATTGAAATTGGCAGGCTCACCAGTAAAATCCCAAGTTAATGTTTCCCATTCATTAGAAACAGTAGTTTGGACATCTCTTTCAGTTTCACCTGTTCCTTCTAATTTGAATTTAACAGTTGTTCCAACAGGAGCAGCTGTAAAAACTTTCATTGAAATGTTGTTCAAAGTTGTGAAGTCCAAATTAGATTCCAAAATCATTTTACTTCCGGCCCAAATATCTCCACCATCTCTTACTATTTGAGCTACCTGTTCGCTGGTATTTATCCCAGTAGATTGTGGATTATCCAATACTGTTGCGGTTCCTCCATTAAAATCTATAAAATCATAATTGGTTACGTTCTTTTCAAAATCTATCGGCAATGTGAGATCTGATTGCGAAAATCCCAATGATACAGTGAAAAATAAAGTAATTAAAGTAGCTAATTTCATAATATGAGTGTATTTTGCGATGAATCATTTTCAAATATAGTGAAATTGTGTAAGATGAACACTTTTTGTTATCTTTAAAAAAAATAGGAACTTATCTAAATTACGCCTAAGGAATGTTATCAAAAATTAAAATAAGTAGCACATTATGTGTATTCTTTATATTCATAAGTTTTTCCTTTGCTCAAGATTGGGACTTGGTTTGGTCTGATGAATTCGAATCAGAAGGCGCTATAAATTCTGAGAAATGGTTTCATCAAACTTTGCTACCAAATGGATATAGTTGGTACAACTCTGAGCTGCAACATTACACGAATCAAATTGAAAACTCATACGTAGAAGATGGCTTACTAAAAATTGTAGCTATAAAAGAAGATTTTTACGACCAAGGACAAACAAAACAATACACCTCAGCCCGATTAAACTCTAAATTTGCATTTCAATATGGAAAAGTTGAGGTTCGTGCCAAACTCCCTACAGGACAAGGAACATGGCCGGCTATTTGGACTTTGGGTAAGAACATAATTGAACCTGGTGGTTATTGGACAAATGCAGGTTTTGGAACTACGTCATGGCCAGCTTGTGGAGAAATTGACATTATGGAACACTGGGGCAGTAATCAAAATTACACGCAAAGTGCAACCCATACACCATCAAGCTATGGAGGGACTGTTAACCATGGTGGACAAACAATACAAACAGCATCAACACAACTACATACTTATACCTTAGTTTGGACAGCTGAGAAATTAGTCTTTAGTGTAGATGATGTAGTGCATTACACTTATAATCCCCCAGTAAAAGACAGTGAAACGTGGCCTTTTGATGCAGAACAATATTTATTATTAAATATTGCCATAGCTCCGGATATTGATCCTAATTTTGAAGAGAGCTCATTAGAAATAGATTATGTAAGAGTATACCAAGGAGGAGAAGACACCTATGTAGATCCGGAAAATGTTTCGGGTTGTATGGATGAAAATGCAATGAATTATAACGCTAATGCAAATATTCAAGCAGTAGATCAATGGGGGAATGCACTATGTACTTATGCATCATGTGATGATGTTCCTACTGAAGGATGTATGTATTCAAATGCATTTGCCGGTTGGCATGAAAATTTTGATGCTGCTGACTGTGTAAGTTATGGTGGTACTGCTTGTGAAGGTGGATCTGTTGACGTATCAGGTTGTTTGGATGTAAATGCAACAAATTATAATGCAAATGCAAGCCTTCAAGCTGAAGATCAATATGGTAATTTATTATGTACCTATACTTCTTGTATTGAGACTCCTGGTGATGGATGTATGTACGCAGACTCTTGGGGTATTTACAATGAGTGGTTTTCTGGTGTTGATTGTTCAAACTATGGTGGTACGCCTTGTGAAGAAAACACTATTGTTTTTGGATGTACTGACCAAGCTGCAGAAAACTTTAATGCTTATGCCACAGAAGATGATGGTACTTGTGAATATCAATGTGATGTAAACTGGAATGTTATCATTACTGATCAAAATCACTCCATTTTTATTGACGGATCCTGGACTGATATTAATGGAAATCCATTAACAGAAGGTTCTGCTGTGGGTGTTTTCTACGAAAACGAAAATGGAGATCTTGCATGTGCCGGTTATACAACGATGACTCAAGGAGTAGTTCAAATATCTGTTATGGGTGATGATGCTTCTACTGACGAACTAGATGGTCTAATTCCTGGACAGGAACTTACTTATCGTATATGGAATATCTCAAGCTGTGAAGAATACAATGCTATTTTAACCTACTTAGATGGGCCTGAAACTTATACGCCTAACGGTATTTCCTTTGTTAATTCGGTAGTTGCAGTCCCCTTAGGTCCTAATGAACAAATAATTGATTTACCTCTAGGTTGGTCTATATTTTCAACCTATATGATTCCTGATGATATAGATATTATATCTGTTTTAGCTCCTATTGTAAATAATGTCATCATCGCCAAAGATTATTCTGGTTTAGCCTATCTACCAGAATGGAGCTTTAATGGAATCGGTGACATTCAAATTGGACAAGGGTACCAAATAAAAACTACTGCAGCTTTAGAGTTAACCATTAGTGGTGCATATGCCTTACCTGAAGAAAACCCAATTGAATTTACTGCAGGATGGAGCATTATAGGATACCTAAGAACAGAAGCTGCTCCGACAGATTTAGTCTTAGCAGACTTGGTTGCAGAAGAAAATTTAATTATCGCGAAAAACTCTTCCGGTCTTGCCTATCTTCCTGAGTGGAACTTTAACGGAATCGGAGATATGATGCCGGGCGAAGGTTACCAAATTAAAACAAATACTACCGGAACAATTCAGTATTTGTCAAATAATAATTCTTATTGAATCTCCCCTATTAATGTCAAATGGTAATAACTAAAAATTCAAAAATAAATATATTTAAAAATTAAAAATCTGAGACTACTATAAGTGTGATTTATACATTAAATTAGCTTTACTAGTTTATTATTAAATTAATTCTGTTTTCTACTCATGGCTTCAATGAAAAATTGTGCTTACGTATTATTTATCTTACAGTTGTTGATAATATCCTGTTCAGATACAAATGAAAAGGTGAAGCAATACAATGAGATAGAAAAAAAGGTAGACTCCATTCTAAGTAAGATGACCCTGGCAGAAAAAGCAGGACAAATGACACAGTTAGGTGTGCCTGCCATTTTAGAACAAGAGGGCTATTGGGATGCTGCCGATACATTAATTATTGATACTACTAAACTTCGTAAAGCAATAACAGAAGACCATATTGGCTCTTTCGTTGGAAAGGGCTTTTACCCCCCATCCAGGAAAGAATACTATAATTTCATCAAACAGATTCAGGATTTTGCCATTAACGAAACCCGTTTAGGAATTCCAATTGTTTATGGTACAGATGCCGTACATGGTGCTCACTATACAGATGGCTCTACCATTTTTCCACATCAAATTGCTATGGCTGCAAGTTGGAATCCGAATTTGGTTGAAAAAATGGCTAAGATTACAGCATATGAACTCAGAGCTTCCAACACCCCCTGGAATTATGCTCCTGTATTAGATATTAGCTGGCAAGCTCAATGGGGAAGAATTTATGAAACCTGTGGAGAAGACCCTTACCTGACTTCCATGATGGGTAATGCTTTTATTCGAGGCTCTCAATCTGATAACATAGCAAGCTCGGAAAAGACCGCACTTTGCTTAAAACATCTTATTGGCTATGGTTCACCCCTTTATGGGAAAGACCGAAAAAACACATTAATGCCTGAAAGGTTTATTCGCCAGTACTACTTACCCCCTTTTAAAGATGCGATCAATCTTGGAGCAAAATCAGTAATGATTAGTTCAGGCCTGATAAACTCCATCCCTTGTCACGTAAATAAATTCCTTATTACTGATCTTTTAAAAAAGGAATTAGGCTTTGAGGGGATTGCTATTTCAGATTGGGGAGATATGCAGTTCTTAAGTGACTTTCATAAAACAGCTCCTAAATATAAGGATGCTGTACAACAAATGGTAAATGCTGGGATTGATCTATGTATGGTTCCTTATGATGCAAGTTTTGCACACCTTGTTATTGAACTGGTAAATGAAGGCAAAATATCAATGTCAAGAATAGATGATGCAGTACGAAGAATCTTAAGATTTAAATTTGAATTGGGCTTATTTGACAATCCTAATACGCATTACAAAGACTATCCTGATTTTGGCTCAGAAAAATTTGCACAAGAAAGCTACATTGCTGCATCAGAAGCAATTACCTTACTAAAAAACGAAAATACTCTACCTCTAGAAAAGGGAGTTAAAATTTTAGTCACAGGTGTAGCTGCTCATTCCTTAAATTATCTTAATGGCCCCTGGACACGAAGCTGGAGTGGACAGGATACAATATTTAACGACAATGAAAAGCATACTATTTTAGAAGCTCTAATTGACAAAAATGGCGCATCGAACACCCAGTATTTTGCTGGAACTTCTTATGATGCTGACATCAATATAAAAGAAGTTGTGGATGCAGCAAAATACTCCGATTATATCGTTGTCTGCCTGGGAGAACAACCGGCAACTGAGCGCCCAAGTGATATTAAAGAATTGCATCTACCCGAAGCTCAAAGAAATTTAGTGAAAGCACTGGATAAAACAGGAAAGCCTATAATCCTTGTTTTGTTGGAAGGCAGAACACGTATTATTTCAGATATTGTTTCAATGGCAGATGGTATTTTAATGGCTTATTATCCCGGTCATGAAGGTGGAGATGCTATTGCAGACATTCTTTTTGGAGCTGTTAATCCATCTGGAAAATTGCCGCTCACTTACCAAAAACATGCTGCAGCTCCCATGCCATATATACATACAGTAAGTGATCGTGCAGATAATTTCGGTGGATATACAGACTATGATCCACAGTGGCCTTTTGGCTTCGGACTAAGCTATACAAGTTTTACTTATGACAGTATTAAACTTAGCTCTTCAGAACTATTGGGTAACGATAGCTTACAAGTGTCTATTAAAATAAGAAATATTGGAAACAGAACCGGTAAAGAAGTTGTGCAACTGTATTTACGAGACGATTTTGCCAGCCTTGATCCGGATTATGAACGTTTGATACGTTTCAAAAAAGTAGAACTACAGGCAGGTGAATCAAAAGAAATTAAATTTATGATTGGTGAAAAAGATATTGCATTTGTTTCAGCTACAAATCAATGGATAACTGAAGAAGGTAGCTTTACATTAACAAGCGGAAACCGCAAGGATATTATTAAAACTGCCAAGTTCGTATACCAAACAAAACATTAAATCAGTATCATGAAAACGAAGTTAATTTTACTTTACACTATACTAATTGCTTTTTCATCTTGTAAAGATAAAACACAAGAAACGAAGACTCAAAAAGAAGTGCAGCATGAGGAAACCTCAGCTAACTGGGATGGTTGTATGATAAGCGCCTACATTTTTCAGGAAGACGGAAGGTATTTGCCCGATAATTCAACAGAGCTCATCGAAGAGTTTGAAACCCTTATTGAACACGATATGGGTTCTATTATGTGGTATCCTACTTTTGCTGATAGTTTCCCAACAGAACAATGCAATAAACTAAAAGAACAAAACATTATAGCCCACCTAACCTGGGAACTCTTTTTCCCCGACTCAGTGGCTTACAACACGATGCCTATAGACGGCACGTACAATTTGATGGATGAGGTACTTTCCGGTAAGCATGATGCGTATATTGAAAAATTTGCAAATGATGCAAAAGCATTCCAAAGCGATGTACTCATTCGTTTTCTGCATGAGTTTAACGGCAACTGGTATTTGTGGAGCGGCAAAAAAAATGGTGCTGAAAATGGTGGCCCTCAAAAAGTGGTAGCCGTATGGAAATATGTTGTAGATAAGTTCAAAGTATTGGGTGCAGATAATGTAAAATGGATATGGAATCCGCACGGCCCCAGCGTTGATATATCAAATGAAAACTGGAATCAAATTGCCAATTATTGGCCCGGAGATTCTTATGTAGATTGGATTGGAATGGATGCTTACAACTGGTACCCGAAAGATCCTTGGGGAGGAAATCGCCCTTTCCGTGATTTTGATAATTGCTTTCTAGAGCTTTACGATGAATGCATCAATCTTGGTGACCAGCCAATAATGATCGCCGAATTCGGAACACCGGAGTTCCAATATGAAGGACAAAGCAAAGCAGACTGGATAAATGATGCACTTTACAAAATAAAAAATGAATATTCTAAAATCAAACTGTTTGTTTGGTTTCATATCAATAAAGAACTGGACTGGCGCGTTAATTCGAGCGACGAAGCTTTAAAAGCTTTCAAAGAAGGGATAAAAGATCCTTATTTCATCGGAAAAACAGAATAGTTCAAATAGCTGATGTATCGATTAAATTCTAAGATTAGTTTTTTATGGTTGAAGACTTTACTACTTATTTGAAGTATCACTCATGTAAGTAATCATATCAATAATCTTGTTTGAATACCCCCATTCGTTATCGTACCAACTAATCACTTTAACAAATGTATCTGATATTTGCAGTCCAGCCTTTGCATCAAAAATAGAAGTGTGTTTATCTGAAATAAAATCTGAAGAAACTACCATATCTTCGGTATAAGTCAAAACTCCATTTAATTCTTCAGATTCAGAGGCCTTTTTCATGGCTAAACAAATTTGTTCATAAGTAGCCTTATTTTTTAGGTTGACACAAAAATCAACAACTGACACATTAGAAACCGGAACTCTAAAAGCCATTCCTGTAAGCTTTCCACGAAGCTCCGGAATAACTCTGGCTACAGCTTTAGCGGCACCTGTAGAAGAAGGAATAATGCTTTTGAATGCGCTTCTACCCAATCTCCAATTATTGTTAGACACCCCATCTATAGCTTTTTGTGTTGAAGTTACTGCATGAACGGTAGTCATTAAACCACTTTCAATCCCAAAATTATCGTTCAATACTTTAGCAATAGGTGCTAAACAATTTGTTGTACAAGAAGCATTTGAAACAATTTTCATGTCCGGAGTATATTCTTCATGATTTACTCCAAAAACAAACATGGGCGTATCATCTTTTGCCGGGGCTGAAATAATAACATTCTTTGCTCCTGCAATAAGATGTCCATGTGCTAATTCTTTAGTCAGAAAAAAACCTGTGGACTCAATAACGTAATCTACGTCTACAGACCCCCAATTGAGTTTCGCTGGATCTTTCTCATTCGTAACACGTATCTTTTTTCCGTTTATGACTAAATGTTGGCCATCAGTATCAATTTCATCAAAAATTCTACCATGTGTGGAATCATATTTTAGCATATAAGCTAAATATTCAATTTCAACTAAATCATTGATTGCAACGACTTCTACACAGCTATTGTTGATTGCAGATCTTAATGCCAGCCTCCCTATTCTTCCAAATCCGTTTATTCCAATTCTGATCATTGATCTGACAAATTAATGTTATACTCTTCTCTCAAATAACAATTTTTGAAAACAAACTTATTTAATGCATGATTTTCAAATGTTAATTTGCGTACAAGATACACTTTTTAGTAATAATTTACTTTAATTAACAAATTATTAACTTATATAAGGACATTACTTTGATAGAAAACTTATTGATTTTGTACAAAAAAAAGGCTCCGTTTCCGGAGCCCTTTTCAAATGTATTTAAGTGTTAATTACTTAACAACTTTTTCTACAGAACCATCATCGTAAACGTTGAATAGAACTGTTCCTTTGAATGATTCATCATCCAAGTTTACTTCTTGACCTAAAATGTTGATCACTTTCACTAATACTCTATCTGTAGAGTTTAGATCAGCAATAGCATTGTAAGTTTCAATAGAAGATGCTACGTTAATAGCGTCTACATTGTAAGAAGAAGAACCTTCAGTCCATTCCGCAACTGTAAAGTCACGAACATCGCCTGCAGTCCATACCTTGAAAGATACCGATTCAGAAACTTCTAATCCATCCTTAGATGAAGTAGTCGCATCGTCACCCCACACAGTAACAACAGTTACCGGGCTCGAGTAAATCGCAGAACCAATCATGTTACCAGCTTTATCAAAAGCAGCAATCTCAGAACCTTCAGTTGGAATTACATCCCAAGCAGCGTCTTCAATAACAACAGTCATGTTGTTATCTGTAGCCACAACTTTACCGAAGTAAGATACATTGTTTTCAGTAAGTTCCATGGACGATAATCTATAAGTATCGTCATTAGATAGATACTGAAGTGTTCCAGCAACATTTGTTTTTATCTGATACCCTACTCCTGGAAGCATGTCTCCAATACCATTAAATTCCCACTCTGGTAGGTATGCTGCACCTAAATAATCTTTAGCAATAACTAAGTTATCTTCAGCAACTAAGTCTGCTAAGACTAAATCTATCGCAGCAGGTCCAGTTCTCAGGTATCCTATAATGCTCCAACCTGCAGTAAATTCAATTGGGTTTTCTTCAGGTAAGGCATATGCTCCACTAATGGTTAACTCTAAAGCTGCAGTAGTTTTTATTTGGTACCCTTGTCCAATTTGAATGTCACCGATTCCATTAAAGCTCCATTCTGGTAGATAGGCCGAACCTAAATAATCTTTTGCTATAACTATATCATCAACAATAGGGCTTAAAATAGATGATATATCTATGTCAGCTGGTATCATATAGGTTGAGAATATAGACCAACCATCAACTAAATTTAGTTGTTGTTCGGTAGGATTATTCGATTCAGACTGACAAGGTGTACCGCCATAATTAGAACAGTCAGCAGCACCAAAGAATTCATTCCATGGAGCAAATGAATCGGCATACATACATCCTTCAGAAGGAGTATCATCACAGGATGCATAAGTACATAATAAATTACCGTATTGATCTAGTGCCTGAATAGTTGCAGCAGCATCATAATTTGTTGCATTTACATCTAAACAACCAGAAATATCTACAGAGCCACCTTCACATGGTGTTCCTCCGTATGAAATACATGCATCTGCTCCGAACTCAGCATTGAAAGGTCCAAAGCCATCTGCGTAGATACATCCGTATTCTGGCACATCATCACATGATGCAAAAATACATTCTAAGTTGCCCCATTGATCAAAAGCTTGAGCTGTTGCAGAAGCGTCGTAGTTTGATGCATTTGCATCCATACAACCAACTATGCCTGTTGTAGGTTCTTCACAAG
>Ga0187827_10005464_pt1 | contig 15064 bp, 14 predicted proteins | sample ETNtaG_39_FD_167969 | JGI IMG/M metagenome (GOLD analysis project Ga0187827, IMG submission 167969) | Marine microbial and viral communities from oxygen minimum zone, Eastern Pacific Ocean - ETNP2014_SV_150_PacBio MetaG (Illumina Assembly) | ecosystem: Environmental > Aquatic > Marine > Hypoxic...
AATACGAATAAGCTTTTTTATCGAGTAAGCCAAGAAAATGAACCACCTGCTGTGATGAAATCAAAGACACAAAGTGTTGAGGTAAAACCTGGACATAATAATTATATCCTTATCGTTCTTATCGTTCTAATAGCAATTAGCGGTGTTTTTTATTTTTTGAAACGTAGTAAAGTCTCAGCTAAAACAATAGTAAGACAGCAATATGCTCGTATTGAACTAAGTAAACTTAAACAGCAAGTTAGCTTGTATCATCGTCACCAAGTAAGTGCCGATACTATTATTGATTTAATGGCTATTACCAGTAGCAGGGTATTGCTGAATGAGCAAAGTATTTGTCTAATTAATCATGAGGTTGATTGTGGTTTTAGTGATAAAAAAGAACAAGATTTACGTACTCTTTTTGCAAAAGAGCGCGCAAATAAAATGATTGATGGAAAGATCAGGCAAATAACTCTAAAGCTAGTCGACAAACAAAAACATACTTATACTATTTGCTTATATATGCGCAAGGGCAGTGATCGTATTACCCAAAACAGCTATGTAAGTGTTATTGTTAAATTAGTTGATTGGTGTTGGTTAATTGCCCAGCAAATAAACCCCGACAGTACAGAAGAAAGAAAGCACAATGTTACTTCTACTGTGGTTGAGTATGGACAAGAACAAGACAAACAAGAAGTGTTACTTCATAAGCAAGCTGCTATTAGGTCAGTAACAGATAAGCCTGTCAGTAACGAGGAAGTACTTGACCCATCTGAGAGTATAGAGCTTGTTGAGGCGGTAAGCATAGCAAAAGATAATAAAAAAGAGATTGAAGTTGAAAAGCAAACCTTTGACAGTCAAGAGCAAAAAAAAGGTAAACTAATAGGTACTGAGTTAGTGAATACTTTAGAAAAGTTGGTCAACTTAAAACAGCAGGGTTTTTTAACTTCACAAGAATTTTCACAAGCTAAAGCAAAATTATTTAAAAGCTTGCTCGACAATGAATGATAATAGCCGCTAATTAGGCGGCTATTTCAATAGAAAGAGATTATTTAAGCGTTAATAAATAAGCGATTAAATTTTGATAATCTTGTTCTAAATTATTTTTATTTAACTCTTGAGGATTGATACGATATTTGCCATTTACAATCACAGCAGGCACACCAGTTATTGCTCTCTTTTTAAGCATAACCTCTTGATTTTTCTTCATTAACTTTGCTTTGCTGTTAGCGCTAAAGCTTTTCATTAATTTATCAAATTTTTCACCGTCAGCACCATTGAGTACGAAAATATTACGAATATCTTTTTCTGAGGTAATGACTGCGCGCTGTACCTGAATATAATTAAAGATGGCGCCAATAAGCTTTTTGTCCATTCCTAGTTGCTCTGCAACGACAACAGATTTTGTTAACATTGCCTGTATTTTAGGTGAGGCAGTACGAAGAAAATCAACATGATTACGCTCAAAGCTTACCCCTTTAGGTAATTTACTTTTAACTCTTTCCATAAAGGGTTCAAAGCGTAGACAATGAGGACAATAAAAAGAAAAGTATTCACGCACTTCTGCTTTGGTTGATGCAGTCTCACTTACTTTTGTGTATTGCTTGCCTTCGGTATATTTTGCTGCAAATGCATTGGTTGAAAGTGTTGCCAAAAGCATAAATAACACCATAAAGTGTTGTTGTAATTTACTCATTTTATTTTCCTATTTAGTTAACCATAACTTGGTTTAAACGGGCGATAAGTTTAACGGGGGTTGTTGTAAGGCAGACATTTGCTCTTTTAACATTAATATTTGCTGCTCCCAGTACTTTTCCGTATTAAACCAAGGAAAACTTTGTGGGAAAGCTGGATCTTGCCAACGCTTACACAACCATGCCATATAATTTACCACACGCATAGTTCTTAATGATTCTATCAAATCAAGCTGACTAGGTTCAAACGAAAAAAACTCTTCATAGCCCATTAACAGCGTATCAATTTGTAACAATTGTTGTTGTCTATCACCAGAAAGCATCATCCATAAATCTTGAATAGCTGGGCCTGTACGACAATCGTCAAGGTCGACAAAGTGAGGCCCTTCATCTCGCCAAAGAATATTTCCTGCATGACAATCGCCATGAAGACGTATTTGTTGCTTAGGCTTGTATTGTTGTGCCGCTACATCTATAACTTGCGTTAAAATAGTGAAAAAAGGTTTTTGTAATACGTGCGGAACAAAGTTACTGTCAGCGATTGTTTCTTGCGCTTGATATAGCATTTCATCAAGAGTAAATGCTGGTCGGTGTTTAAAGGGGTGTTGTGCTGAAATAGCATGAATACGTCCAATAAATCGCCCCATCCACTCGAGTTGATCTAAATTATCTACTTCAAAAATACGACCACCACGACAAGGGAAAACTGCAAAGTGATAACCTTGATGCTCAAATAAGCTGTGCTCATTTTTCTTAATGGGTGCAACAATAGGCAGTTCTTGTTCATCAAGCTCAAAAGAAAAATCATGCTCTTCATGAATTTGTGCTAACGTCCAGCGCTGTGGCCGATAAAACTTGGTGACATACTTAGTTAAGTGTTGATCATGAAACTGATAAACGCGATTCTCATAACTATTTAGTGGCAGTAAACCACTGTCTACAATAAATCCAGCACTCTCTAAACCATCAATAATGGTATCGGGTGAAAGTGACTTAAAATCAAAATTAGCCATTAGCGATAAACTACCTTATCTGATGTCTTAGCGTTTGTTGAAAAATCGGCTTTCGTGTTCAATTTTTACACCTCCTGATGGTGATACTTGTTCAACCGTAAAGGTGATATCAGTCATATAACCTTTAAGATCGTAGGGGTCAACAGAAACACTAATAGGTAAAGTGTATAGTTTTGCTGCCTCAACATAAATTTCTTGCTGACCATGCCATTTGGGGTTTTCTAACCCCTTAACAGATAATTTATAGGTGTTGTCAGTTTGCGACATATTTAGAATTTTTAAGGTAAAGACGTTTTCTATTTCACCAGTAAACTTTTCTTTCGCTAATTCTGTTCTATCACGAATAATATCAAGGGATAATGGCACCCGATTGACTACTTCAAGTATTAACAAGGTACTCATAATGAATAAAACAATCGCATAACCGATGAGCTTTGAACGTACAAGGTGTACTTTCTTACCTTGAAGATCATGCTCTGTGGTGTAACGAATTAAACCTTGATCGTATTTCATACGGCTCATAACACTTGAACACGCATCAACACAAGAACCACAATTTATACATTCGTATTGTAGGCCATTACGAATATCAATACCGGTAGGGCATACTTCAACACAGAGGTTACAGTCGATACAATCACCTAATCCCAGTGCTTTTGGATCTTGCTTTTTGCCTCGTGCACCACGGTTTTCGCCGCGTTGTGTGTCATAGGCAACAGTTAAGGTATCTTTATCAAACATGGCCGATTGAAAACGCGCATAAGGACACATATGCAAACATACTGTTTCACGCATCCAGCCAGCATTGCCATAGGTTGCAAAAGTGAAAAAAGCTAAAATAATTGCCATGGTTGCACTTGTGTTAAAGGTTAAAATATTAACAAATAACTCATTCATTGGAGAAAAATAACCTGCGAAAGTCATTGCGGTAAATAACGAAAATAGTAGCCAACTACTGTGTTTTAGGGTTTTTTTCCATAACTTTTGAGCGGTCATCTTTTGCTGATCTAGTTTTCTTCGTTGGTTGGCGCTGCCTTCAATTTTTTCTTCAAACCAAATAAAGATAAAAGTCCAGACGGTTTGAGGGCACATGTATCCACACCAAACTCGGCCTAAAAATGTGGTGACGAAAAAGAGTAAAAAAGCCCCGAAAATAAAAAACCAAGCTAATAAAGTGAGATCTTGTGGCCATAGCGTTAAGCTCCACAAGGTAAAACGTTGCTCACTAATATCAAATAAAACAGCCTGGTGACCATTGTATTGTAACCAAGGTAACAGTGCGAAAAAGGCAAAGTACACTAGATTCATACGCTGTCTTAGTTTTTGAAAAAAACCAGTGTTTTTTCGAACATAGATTTGGTCACCAGGCTTATAGCGTTCATTTTTATTGTGTTTAGCAGGGTAAATTTTTACATTTTTGATTGGGATTTTAGCAGTACTAGATACCGATGGTTTTTCGTTGATACTCACGATAAATCCTTAGAAGGCTCAATATGTAATTAGTATAAAAACATGCTTTCTGCTACTGTTAATAGCATAATAATAGCAGAATAACATAAATTAGCGCATACTAATATACGACGTCATATGAAAAAATTATTGATCTTAATCGTAGCAATAGCTCTATTTTTACATTTTTATCCTCAGCCAGAAGTGACTAAATTCTATAATGCGCAAAAAAATGCGTTAATAGCGAGCTTTAGTGAATTTAGTGATACAAAAATCCGTTTAAAAGCAGATAAGATTTTTACTGATTTACAGCCTGATTTTGACAGATTTTCGGCAAGAGAGATCAAATACTTAAAAGAAATCACCGCTTCTAGAAGCAATGTTAAAGCGTTTTATCAACATTATTGCACAAAGCAAAAAAGCAATAGGCTGTTTCATCCTGTTAACCAAGTATCAGTATGTAAAACCATTAGTCATTATCAAAGTATGCTTTAAAAATGCTAGGGCTATTTAAGCAGAAAGTTTGGCTAATAAAGCTGAAAAGTTATCTGCGCTGTTCTTTTCAAGCGTGTGTTTTCCGTTTTGAATAACCCACTGACCATTCACCATCACATCTTGAATGGCATTTTCTCGGCTAGCAAAAACAACACTATCGAGTAAGTGTTGTAGATTGTTGGCATATAGGTCAGTTTGTTGTTTATTTAACACTAACAAGTCAGCCTGTTTGCCTACGGCTAAATAGCCGGTATTTGAACTGGTACTTTGTGCGCCGCCAAGCGCTGCTTGTTGCCATAGGTTTTGACCTACCGATGGCGCATTGTTATTAGCAAGCAATGCCCTTTGCTTTTTTGTTAGGCGTTGAGCATACTCAAGCCATCTTAACTCCTCTATTGGACTAACTGAAATATGACTGTCCGAGCCAATAGCAATTGTGCCATTTAATGTTAAAAATTCTACGGTGGGAAAAATACCATCACCTAAATTTGCTTCGGTAGTTGGACAAATTCCTGCAATGGCTTGGCTATTTACAATGCCCTGTTGCTCCTTCTCATCAATATGCGTGGCATGAATTAAACACCAGTGCTTATCTAGCTCAATGTTATCTAGTAACCATTGAATAGGCCTTTTTTTATAAAAACTAAGGCAATCATCTACTTCTTGTTGTTGCTCAGCAATATGAATGTGAATAGGTGCTGTACTGTCGAGCGCTCTTACATGAGCGACTGCTTGTAAAATGCCTTGTTTGTTTACCGCACGAAGAGAGTGTGGCGCTATACCTACATTGGTGTTAGTGTAGCTTTTTGATAGTTCAAAACAATCACTAACCAGTTGATTAAACTGCTGTGTGGAATTAATAAATCGCTTTTGACCTTGATTCGGTTTTTGTTCGCCAAAACCGGCAAATTGATACAATACTGGCAGTATAGTTAAGCCTATCCCAGTATTATTGGCTGCTGAAAAAATAGCTTGAGCCATTGTACTTAACTGCGTTTCTTCGTCTAGTTCTTCATAGCTCTTACCGTCTATGTTGTGATGTAAATAATGAAACTCCGCCACACGGGTATAGCCCATTTTTAGCATTTCAATATAAAGTTGCTCGGCGATAACTTGGGCATCATCATGGGTTAGTTTGGCTAAAAACTTGTACATTATTTTTCGCCAAGTCCAAAAGCTATCTTGCCCTTCGCTGCCTTGTTCGCTAAACCCTGCAAAAGCACGTTGAAAAGCATGGGAATGACAATTAATCATACCAGGAATAACGGTTCCCGACATGACTTGTACATTGTCATCTTTACCAGCAGTGATTGCTGAAATAATGCCATTGTTGATGGTAATTGTTTTATCTGTAGCCCAACCGTCGGCTAATAAAATGTTTTCAACGTAATATTTCATAAACCTCTCGTTTACTTTTCTTGGGCGAAATCAATTAAACATTGCACAATAGCTTTTAGTTTTAGTTTAACTTGCGATGCTTTTTGTTCATTATAGTTGTCGCTTGGCTCGTCCATATACGTGTGTTGAGATAGCTCAAGTTGTATAGCGTGAACATTCTCTTTTGGAGCGCCATAAGCTCTTGTTATATAACCACCCTTAAATCTTCCGTTACTGATGCTTGTATAGGGTGACAGATCTAATTGCATAACCTTTTGCATTAACTTTTCATCGCAACTGATGCCATCAGCGCTGCCAAAATTAAAATCAGGCAGTTTTCCCTCAAAGAAGCGAGGCACTTTTGATAAGATTGAATGGGCGTCAAGTAAAACAACTTTATGATACTTTTGTTTTAAATGAGCTAATGTGTTTGTTAACTCTTGGTGGTAGGGCTGCCAATAACAGCTAATTCTCTCGCTTATTTCTTGTGATGAGGGCTGTTTGTTTGGTAAATATAATGATGATAAGTCAAAGGCTGTTGTTGGACATAGCTCGGTGTTATTAGCATTAGTGTATAACGCTTTACCATGGGAAGATCTATTTAAATCTATAACATAACGGCTATATTTAGGGGAGATAATGTAAGCGCCCATAGTGTTGGCAAAGTCATATAGTTTATCCATATACCAGTCAGTATCAGGCACATTTCTCGCGGTTGATGTCATCGTCTCGGTAATGTTTTTAGGTATTAATTGCCCATTGTGCGGCATACTGATTAATACGCCAATATTGCCAGTAGTTAAGGTGTAACTTGAGTCCATCATTAGCTCTTTTTGTTAAATAGGTCAGCAGTGAAAATTAGTTGTATATACAAGTTTGAGTGCTAATTTATCATGCCAAGCTACCCATAAGCAAATATTTAATACTGTAGACATTTATATGCCTTAACGAGTTTTGTTGATTTTAAGCATAATATGTTATGTAAATATTTTTGATAAATCTTAGGGGCTGTTGATCTTTCAGGATTAAATTTTGTTCGAGATAAAATGCTTTTAGCCGACTCCTTCGGACAACGTTTGTTGGTCATCTTTACTGCGTCATCACCTTTTTATGTGGAACAACCACAGGACAAAGCCTCTGCCTTGTATAAATACCAAACAATTCGTTGCAAAACTAATCTGGGAGTCCATATAAGCCCCTAGTCATTATGGGTAAAAATACCAATTTAGACCGTGTTTGTTATAATGGTTGTTATTTGCTACATGCGTCAATGATATGGATAACCAGCCCTATAACCCATTACATGGGATTACCCTAAAAACTATCGTGACTGAGCTTGAAGTTTATTTTGGTTTTGAAGCTTTAGGCAAACAAATTAACATTAATTGTTTTACTAAAGATCCTAGCATTAAATCTAGCTTGAAGTTTTTGAGAAAAACACCTTGGGCAAGAGAAAAAGTCGAGCAACTTTATATCAAAAACATACATAAAATATCTCAAGCTAAGTAGTCGATTTATAGCCAATAGACTGTGTATATAGCGTAATAAGCTATGAAAATACTGGTGTTTTTTATCAAAATACCCAATGATCTTGCTTCTGTTAATACTATTAGTAAAATTTTATGACTTCACCAAATCACTATATTCTTACTTGGCAATGCCCTGACAGCTCGGGCGTTTTAGCTAAAGTTTCGCAAAGCTTATTTGAACATGGCGCCTTCATCACAGAAACATCGCAGTATAGTGATCCTTATACCGACACTTTTTTCTCACGCATAGCTTTTGATGACAGAAACTTAACTGTCTCTGCCAGTGAGTTTGTTGAAGCACTAGATGAGCTTGCTAGCCCACTGCATATGATTTACCAATTACGTAATAAAGAAGATGTACCTAAAGTGGTTATTGCTGTATCTAAAGATGATCACTGTTTAGTATCATTGTTAACTAAATGGAAGTCAGGGGTGCTCCCAATAAATGTTGTGGCTGTTATGTCTAATCATCTTGACTGTAAAGCACTCGCTAATTGGCATGGAGTTCCTTTTCATCACTTGCCAATAACCAAAGAAACCAAGGCAGCACAAGAACAGAAAATTCTTAACTTGATGGCTGATACTCAAGCTGATTTCTTGGTGTTAGCACGTTATATGCAGATTTTATCAGATGAACTTTGTCATGACCTCTCAGGGCGAGCCATTAATATTCATCATTCATTTTTACCAAGCTTTAAAGGCGCTCGGCCGTATCATCAAGCACATGCTCGGGGGGTAAAAGTGATTGGTGCCACCGCTCATTATGTCACGGCTGATCTTGACGAAGGCCCTATTATTGCCCAAGAAGTTAAACCGATAAATCACACTTTTACCATAGAGCAAATGGTACATATGGGCCATGATTTAGAAGCGACGGCATTAAGTCATGCGGTGCGTATTCATGCTGAACAACGTGTCTGTTTAAATGGTGATAAAACGGTTATTTTGGCATAGTACAAACTTGTTTTTACGTTAATATTCTACTTTTAACTCAGTATAAACACCTTGCTTTTGTTGAATTGATTGCTCTGTAAAAAAATATATACATTCAGGCGTAGTGAATTGCTGACGTTACTTTTGTCGTTAAATGAGACCAAAACTAGTGCTGTGAGTTAAGGTGTGATTAAAATTAGTGCACAAGTTATTGACTATTTTAATGGCAGAGATGTTTGAAAATGATAAATATTGAAAAAATTCACCACGTTGCTTACCGCTGTATAGATGCAAAAGAAACGACAGACTGGTATAAAGATAAGTTAAATATGGATTTAGTGTTGGCTATTGCTGAAAATGAAGTGCCTTCAACAAAAGCACCAGATCCCTACATGCATATTTTTTTAGATGCAGGTGATGAAAATATTTTAGCTTTTTTTGAAATCCCTAATTCACCTGAGATGGGGCGCGACGAAAATACTCCTGCTTGGGTGCAGCACTTAGCATTACGCGTAGCGAGTGTAGAGGCATTAATTGCCGCTAAAGAGTCATTAGAGAGTAAAGGTGTTGATGTGATTGGTCCGACTAATCATGGTGTGTTTAAATCAATTTACTTCTTTGATCCCAATGGACACCGTTTAGAGTTAGCAGCCAATACCGGTAGAGCTGAACAATATAAGCAGTTAAATGAGGTGGCTAACGAGATGATTGAAGAATGGTCAAAAACGAAACGTGCTCCACGTCATGCCGCATGGCTTCATGAACAAGATTAAGCAAAAAACTGGTTGTGCAAGATAGCCAGCTAATAGCTAACGATACAATTTTCAACACTTCTGTTTACTTAAAGTAAACTAGCAATTACTTTTTAGCGTTTAATGGCGTAAAATAGCGCCATTAATGGCTAAAAAGTATCAAATTCATGTCTCGTACCAAAAAATCAAGAAAACCCGCAACAGCGCCTAAAGCTCAGCCTAAACTCAGTAAAACTGAACTAGCGAATGTAGAAAAAAGAGTCCGTAAAAAAACAGGTAAAAAACCGGGTAATCGTCAGCAAGAAGCGCTACAAAAAAAGAGTTCAACTAGTGCTAATTCGCAATCACAAGATCCACGCATTGGCAGTAAAAAGCCTATAGACCTAGGCTTTGTTGCCAACAAAGCGCAAATTAAAACATCGAAACCTCAAGCTAAGGAACAGCAGTCTGTAGCGGCTATTCGCTATGCAGAGCCAGCACAAGACCTTACTCAAGCACTTGCCGCTATTGAAGCCGATGAACAACTACACACTATTTTGGCAAAACAAGAAGGAGATATTGCCTTAACTGAGCAAGAAGTTGATTACTATAACCAGTTAATGGAACGTCATCAAAAACTTACTGAGCAATTAGGCATTGATGAAGAGAGTAATGAAAATGAAGTCTTTAAAAATATCAGTTCAGAAGATGAACTCTGGGATAAGTTAGACAAATCCGGTGATGACTTTGCTGGTAACGAATAATATGAGTGAGCATTATGAATGATTATTGGCTATATGCCATTTTATTGGCCATTGTAATTATTGCGATACTCGGCTTTTATGCGGGTAACTTATTACGCCAACTGGCAAAACAAAATAAAATGGAGCAAGAAGCTAAACTAGCCCATCAAAAAGCACTGGCAGAACATGATCATAAAGTTCTTTCAAGCGTACTGTTAATTACCCGAGCCATGAAAGAAGAGCAATGTGAATTTGATGAAGGTTGCTGGCGATTATCAGTGCTACTGGATTCATTAAAAACCAGTAGCAAGCTAGAGCAACAATTTCCTGCTATATTTAAATTGTACAATGGGATAAAGCATTTAGCTATTCTGGAAGAGCGTAAGAAGCTATCTAAGCAACAGCGAATGAAAGAAGACTATCAACGAATGACCACAGTCGCAGACATGCACCAAGAAATAGTGTCAGATCTTGATCTACTTCAACAATACACTACAGAAAGAATGAGTATACTGAGGTCAGCACCTTAGTTTATCTTAGGTTAATTACTTGAGATAGCTCATTAGCTTTTGAGGTAATTAGTATGACTGAACAATTAAAATCACAATTTACAGAGCGTATTATTGAGCTACAACAACGAATTAGTTCTATTCATAAAGACTTTGCCGGGGGCCGCCATGCCGATTGGTCTGAGCAAGCAGGTGAACGTGAAAATGATGAAGTGCTTAATGCACTAGAATCGGAAGCAAAAGTTGAAATCCAACACCTTGCTAATGCCATAACTCGTATGGGCAATGGCAGTTATGGTATTTGCCAAACTTGTGGCGAGGAAATAAGCCAGCAGCGCCTACAGGTTCAACCTGCGGCTGAAAAGTGTATTCAATGTGCTGACTAAAATGTGCTGTTAATTATATATTGAGAAGATTAACTAATAGCGCTTAAGTTTGATCAATACCAACTCGTGATAATGGTGTATAATCGCCACTTATAGTTAAGTTAGTGGTAAACATCATGCAAGTTAGTCAATTTTTCGATCCCCAATTACTGAGTAAATACAATACCAGTGGCCCACGATATACATCATATCCAACGGCACTTGAGTTTCATGACGATTTTAAGCATAGCGACTTTGTAAAGGCCATAAAAGACTCGCCTAATCGCGAGTTGTCATTGTATGTGCACATCCCGTTTTGCCATACTTTATGTTATTATTGTGGCTGTAATAAAGTGATTACTCGCCATCGTGATAAAGCGGATACTTATCTTGATTACCTCGCCCAAGAAATTGCTCTACAAGCTCCATTATTCAGTAACTATAAAGTGAAACAGCTGCACTGGGGAGGGGGAACACCAAGCTTTTTAACCCATCAACAAATCACCACCTTAGTGCTTCTTTTAAAAGAAAAGTTTGATTTTGCCGATGACTTGGAAATGAGTATTGAAATTGATCCTCGTGAAATTGAAATGAATTTAGCAGAGCATTTATTTTCATTAGGTTTTAACCGTTTAAGCCTTGGTGTTCAAGATCTTGATTTAAAAGTACAAGAAGCAATCAACCGTGTGCAGTCAACCCCGTTTATTGGTGATTTTATTGCCCATGCCAAAAGCGTGGGTTTTCAATCAATTAATATAGATTTAATTTATGGTTTGCCTCACCAAACACAAGAAAACTTTGCTAAAACGTTAGACAAAGCTCACGAATGGGATGTTGATAGAATTTCTTTATTTAGCTATGCTCATTTACCCAGTCGCTTTGCTGCCCAACGTAAGCTACGTGACGAATGGCTACCTGATGTTAAACAAAAATTTTCTTTGATGAAACTCGCCATTGAAACCCTTTGCGAGTATGGCTATGACTTTATTGGTATGGATCACTTTGCAAAGCCAAATGATGAACTTTCAATCGCCCAAGGCAATGGAACTTTGCACCGAAACTTCCAAGGTTACACCACTAAAGGCAATTGTGATTTATTGGGTTTAGGGGTCTCTTCTATTAGTGCCATTGGTAACAGTTTTAGTCAAAATGTTAAAGAGCTTAAAGAATATTATCAAGCTATTGTAAGCAAGCAACATGCACAAATTAAAGGGGTTGCTTTATCGCAAGATGATGTTATTCGTGGTGAAGTGATTCGTGAATTGATGTGCAATTTGTTTTTAGATAAACATAAAATTAACGAACAATACAACATCAATTTTGATGAGTATTTTGCTGACGACATACCGCTACTTAAGACATTTATAGAGGACGGCTTAGTGGAAAATACTGTGGAGAGTATTCAAGTTGATCAAAAAGCCCGTTTACTTATTCGTATTATTTGTATGAGTTTTGATGCTTATATGAAAAAACATGTAAATCAGCAGCGTTTTTCACGCGTGATATAGTGTCTTGAACACTCCCTTAAAAAAGTGAAAAATAATCAGCCTGTCAAAGCATGAGTGAATGACTCGACAGGCTTTGACAAGCAACATATTAATCAATTATGCCTAAACTAAAATTACAACCGGCACTGGTAAATACGAGCTCAGTGCCTTTTTCCGTTGTGGCCTCATAGGCTAAATCTATCCATTGATAAAAAACATTACGATGTACTTTAGCCAATAAATTATGACGCACTGTTACGTATAACTCACCAGCATCATTAATGATTAATGGGTGTTGTTTATCTAAAATAAAAGTATCACCAACATTGTTGCGTACCTGCAGTTTAGCTTGTGCTTCATCTTGCCACTGCCATTGCGTTAACATGAATGGTGCATCTTCAACAGTAATTTTTATTTTCTCAACAGGTGTAACTAAAAAGTAATCATCAGCTTCTTTTTTGAGTACCGATGACAGTAACTTAACCAGTGCAGGACGTTTGAAAATAGTACCGGCATAAAACCAATCACCATTGGCTTTAATTTGTATATCCATTTCTCCACAATAGTCAGGATCCCATAAATTTACCGGTGGAATTTTATTACCGTGTGCTTTTATTTGTGCAATAAACGACTCAAGAGACATAGAGCTAACCTTTGATTTTTCTGAATACGCTTATGTTAACAATAAAATGAGTTTTACTAAAATCCCTTGTTTTGAAAGGTAAAAAGAATAAATAATTTAGTAGATAATAAGGCTATATAGAAAGGTAATTAAAAAACGAAGGTTTTTCTTGTCAAAATACGCATAAATGCAATTTACTCTTCGCGCTTTACCACAAGGGGCTTTAAGTAAATTCAGTGGTGGCTATAGCTCAGTTCATAGAACCCCGGATTGTGATTACGCCAACCTAATAGAAGCACGATATCAAAAACGTTCTTTCATCCCTATTTTACGCCTTTGGAATAACTCAAAAAACTTAGTAATACCATGGCCTGTAGCTTATTTCATTTTAACAATACATCATATTAATAATAGATAGACTTTCGCCTTTATAACTTACTCCGTTCCATACTAGTTGCACAAACGTGATTAACAGGGTCTAAACAGTTACAAGAGCAGTAAAGAAACGGCTTACTTGGCTAGCATTGATGAATGCTAATGAACTGTCTAGGTGTGGAACTTTTACTGTCTATATTTGGTACTGTTAGTGGCCATAAACTTTATGATCACACAGTGCGGCCCTGCTAAAGCCACAAGTGAATAAATCAATACTCCGGCACCTAGCCAAAAGCCGACATTAGCTTTTGAACGAATTTTCATGGGGTTGTTTATTTAAATTTTCATTTATATAAGTTAGAATTAACCCCATAATAATTGTAGCTTAAATCCCGTAGGTTAATTTGAGAGTAGGATGAAAAAAATTGTTAATAATTCAATTTTCAGGTTATTACACCGTCGTTTTTTAATCGCATCTCTTATACCTATATTACTAGTTGAAATTGCTTTAATTATTGTTTACTTCAGTGTTAATCATTATGTATCTTCTGAATATAAGCAAAATTTAAAACAAGAAGCGATTGCCAACTTGTATGAAATCTCTCATCAACACACCAATTCTATTAATAATAAACTAAGTGAAGTTAGAAACTTAGCTCAACTTCTGCAGAGTGATCACCAGCAGATTTTCGATAATGATCCTAAGTTTTCTAATGAACTTGATTGGGGGTTAGTGCAACATGCAAATGGCAGCTACTATAAGGAAAAAGACGACGGGGGTAGTTCCGTCTATTACGCGTCTCAAATCAAAATCCATCAAGAACAAAAATATAAAGTAATAGCATCTGAGCAATTCGATCCACTATTCAAATCAATAGTAAATGCGAATGTAATGATTCAACAAGCCTATTTTAACAGTTGGGATAATATGAATAGGTTATATCCTTTTATTCCAAACTCTTCTGAAGTATTTGGTAGCCAATTAAATATGGCGGAATTCAATTTTTATTATTTAGCAGATAAGCAACATAATCCAGATCGAAAGCCTGTTTGGACTGGGGTATATCTAGATCCCGCAGGACAGGGGTGGTTAACGTCTTGTATCGTGCCTATTTATAATGGTGATTTTTTAGAAGGTGTAAGTGGCCTTGATGTAACCGTTAATAATATTATTGATGATGTTTTATCGACAGAGTTACTCTGGCAAGCAGAAAGCTTTTTAGTTAACTCAACCGGTGAGTTAATGGCTATATCTCCTTTAGTTGAAGAGCTGACCAGATTAAAAGAGTTGAAAAGCCACGAATACTCAAAGGCGGTTAGTGAAACAGTTAAGAAGCCAAAAGAGTTCAATATTAACAACATCCCTAATAAAAATTTATCAAAGCAGTTGGTTAGCTTTATGAAATCTGGTGATAAAAGCATTGAAATTGAACTTAATAATAAATCTTATATTTTTGTGAATTCTGTTATTCCCGAAACTGGTTGGAAATTAATAGTATTGGTTAATACAGATAAGCTATTTTCGGTGATTAATAAAATAGAAAATTTATCAAAGCAGATAGGATATTGGTTCATTACTCTAATGCTTTTATTCTATACGATATTTTTTGGCATTATTAGAAAGACGTCGATAGCGTTAGCTCTAAAAATATCTACTCCGATTAAAGAGCTATCTGAAAGTATGCTTAGAATTGGCCGTCGAGAAAAGTTAAATTTATTATCTAAAACAGGTATTGATGAAATTGATAAGTTATATACAAAAA
>Ga0187827_10005467_pt1 | contig 15061 bp, 9 predicted proteins | sample ETNtaG_39_FD_167969 | JGI IMG/M metagenome (GOLD analysis project Ga0187827, IMG submission 167969) | Marine microbial and viral communities from oxygen minimum zone, Eastern Pacific Ocean - ETNP2014_SV_150_PacBio MetaG (Illumina Assembly) | ecosystem: Environmental > Aquatic > Marine > Hypoxic...
CATGTTTGAAATTCAACAAGAGCTAAGTACTTATCAACAACATGGTTTAACTCACGCAGAAGTAAATTTTATGCGCCAAGCCATCTCACAAAATGAAGCATTAAGTTATGAAACGCCCAGTCAAAAAAGTGGTTTCTTAAGGCAGTTATTGCATTACAGTTTGCCTGAAAACTATGGTGAGCAACAAAACGATATTATAAATACCATTACAATTGAAAAACTTAATGAAATTTCCAAACAACAATTAAGTAAACCTATGCAATGGATTGTTGTTGGAGACGGTCAAGTAGTTAAGCCGCAATTAGAAAAATTAAAACTCAATATTATTGATTTGCCGTTATCGCAATAAAATAACTGCTTTTCACCGTTGAAAATGAGGAAAACTCCCTTATTTATAAACCATATATAAGGGCTTCGCTCTATAGCAAAATTTAGGAATTATTTTGACATTATCATTTAACGATTATATTACCGCCTTTAATCAAGCAAGTAATTTAAGTGCTATTGCTGGCATTGGTCGAGGTATAGAGCGAGAAGCATTACGAATACTACCAGAGGGGAAGCTTTCAGAAAAAGCGCATTATACTGAGCTTGGAGCAGCATTAACCCATGGGCAAATTACGACTGATTATTCAGAAACCTTGCTTGAGTTTATCACTCCGGTTAGTCATTCAGCCGAACAAACCATCGCTCAGTTACAAGACATTCAAAAATTTACTTATGCCAATATAAAAAGTGAATTGCTTTGGCCGATGAGTATGCCTTGTTTTGTTAACGATGAAGCGCAAATACCGCTAGCACAATATGGCAGTTCCAATATTGGTAGGATGAAAACGGTTTACCGTCAAGGGTTAAAAAACCGTTACGGCTCCATGATGCAAGTGATTGCTGGTATACATTTCAACTTTTCATTTTCAACGAAGTTTTGGCAAGTACAACAAGCATTACATCAGGATGATTCTCCGCTCGAAGATTTTATTTCCGAGCGTTATTTTTCAATTTTACGAAACTATAAGCGTTACTGTTGGTTAATTCCGTATTTGTATGGCAGTTCTCCTGCGTTATGTCATTCCTTTTTACAAGGAGATGATCATAATATTCCTTTTAAAAAACTCCCTAATGGTGCTTTATATTTAGAGTATGCCACGTCATTGCGGATGAGTGATTTAGGTTATACAAGCAGTGAGCAGTCAAGCTTAAGGATTTGTTATAATAATTTAGACGATTATGTTGATGGTGTGCAGAAGGCAATTTCCTTAAAGTCTAAAAAATTTGCAGATATTGGCGTAAAAGTGAATGGCCAATATCAACAATTAAATACTAATGTTTTACAAATAGAAAACGAACTTTACGCCCCTATAAGACCAAAACAAGTGATCAAGTCGGGGGAAAAACCTTCCCAAGCGTTGCGTGAAAGAGGCGTAGAGTATATTGAAGTGCGTGCCCTTGATGTCAATCCGTTTGTTGATACTGGCATAAGTTTAGAGCAAATTCACTTTTTAGACACTTTTTTGACCTACTGTGCTTTTGTCGATAACAAAGAATTAGATTGTGATGCTCAACAACATCATGAAAATAATATGACTGAGGTGGTCATGCGCGGTCGAGATCCTGAATTACTACTCTGTGACGTAGTCAGTAAAGGGCAGGTAAATAAAAAATCAATAAGCCAGTGGGGAAATGAGCTTTTTGACGATATGGGAAAAGTGGCCAGCTTGCTTGATAGTGCTTATAAAACAGAGTGTTACACAAAGTCTGTTGAGCGTGAGCGCGCCAAAATCAATGATTCACGATTAACGCCATCAGCTCAACTTCTTACCATTATGCTTGAAGGTAGGCAAAGTATTTCTACATACTCTCTTAATAAAGCCGTTCAATATCGACAACAAGCCTCTGTACGTGATTACCAGTTTTACTCTGAGCAGTTTTTTATTGATGAAGCGTTAAAGTCGCATCAAGAGCAAGCTCATATTGAAGCAAATGATAAACTTAGTTTTGATGATTTTTTAACAGATTATTTTAAATAAAAAAATAATACTGCCCAGTACTTTAATTATCACCATGGGTTAATACCTAGTGATGTCAGGGATAAGGCTAAATAAAAAAAAAGCGCCTATCAAAGATAAGCGCACAAAACATAAAACACTAAGGGAAATAACAACTCTCCTATAGTCAGAAAGGGATTTTCTGAAAAAGTTCCATTTAAATAAAATGTTTTGTTGTTTAACAAGCAAAAAAAAGCGTTTATCTAAGATAAACGCATCAAAACATAAAACACTAGGGAATAACATAATGTTACCGATAAGTAGGAGTCTCTTTTTCAGAATAAGTTCAAATTACTTTAAAAAATATAAAAATACTTTAAAAATAATTGACTTCCCTTTGAAAGCCTATACTTTTTGCGCAAACTCTTGGTAATAACACTGCAAATTAATCGTTAATTCTGGCATTATTGGTTTTAATTATTTTTGTGGATAGTTTTTTTCTATGTCTTTTGTCAAACTTATCTGTAGCACAATTGTGTTGGCTCTACTGTTATCAAGCTGCGCTACTCCCCCACCCAAAAACCCTGAAAATATTTGTGAGATATTTCGGGAACATCAAGATTGGTATTTTGCTGCAAAAGACGTAAAAGAGCGTTGGGGGGTCCCCATTCATGTACCTATGAGTATGATGTATCAAGAAAGCTCTTTTAAGCATGATGCTTTACCTCCTAGAGATTATTTACTTGGCTTTATTCCTTGGGGAAGAGTTAGTAGTGCTTATGGTTATTCACAAGCAAAAACGATGACTTGGGATGACTATGTGCGAGAAACGGATAACACCGGAGCGGATAGAGATGATTTTGAGGATGCGATTGATTTTATGGGATGGTTCATTTACAAATCTCAAAAAATAAATGGTGTCTCTAAATGGGATGCCTATAGCCAATACTTAAATTACCATGAAGGTTGGGGAGGATTTAAACGTAAATCCTATAAAAAGAAACCGTGGTTAGTGAAAGTGGCAAGAAAAGTTGATAACCGTGCGCGCAGGTATTCATCGCAATTAAAAAGCTGTGAAGAAGAGTTAGGCCATGGTTGGTTATGGCGTTTGTTTTTTGGTTAATATAATGCTTTATCTACAATTGAATCAAAAATCATGCTCGAATATATCACCGCATAAAGCTTGCCAATCTGGCTAGTTTTATTATAAAAAAACAATAGACTTGCCGACAACGCCAGTAGAATAACGCTCACAAAAAGTCATTTTTTTTTATCTAAAAAAAGATGACTTTTTTTAAAAAAAACGGTTGTAATAGTTAAAAGCTGTTACTAATGGGGCTTGGCTTCGTTATCCACAGAAATTGTGGAAAGCTGTTTTATAAAACAACCCTGTGGATAACTTTGTTGTTAACTTTTTTCGGAATATAAATGGTTATTTACTCTTCTTGATTGTCTTCATCATAAAAGTGCTCAGGCATAACCCGCACTGTTTTAATCATATTATCTGTCACGTCGACAATTTCTACAGGGTAACCAGCAATGCGGACGCTGAGTTTTCTTTGAGGTATATCCTCGAGGTATTCTATGATTAAACCGTTAAGTGTTTTAGGTCCGTCTGTTGGTAATTGCCACGACATCTCTTTATTGATGTCACGTATACTGGCACTACCGTCAACTAAGAAGCTACCATCAGGTTGTAATGTCACTTCATCGCTCGGTGTTGGTGTCATCGTGGTGGTAAAGTCACCAACAATTTCTTCCAGAATATCCTCTAAGGTGACTAAGCCTTGAATATCACCATATTCATCAACAACAAGCCCTAACCGCTCTTTTGCGTGTTGAAATTTTAATAGCTGGATATTAAGCGGAGTGCTCTTGGGAATAAAATACAATTCGCGCACAGCACGTAATAATGTTGCTTTAGTGAATTGGCTTTTAGACAATAGTTTTAGTGCATCACGAGCATGGATATAACCGACAACATCGTCAATATTATCTCTGTATAATAGTACTCTAGTGTGGTTTGATTGGGTAAGTTGCTTTTGTATTATTTTCCAGTTGTCATTAATATCAATGCCTACCAGTTCACTTCTGGGAATCATAATATCTTCAACGGTTACTTTTTCTAAATCGAGTACACTCATCAGCATACTTTGATCTTGCTCATGTAACAAGGCACCTGACTCATTGACGACAGTTTTTAATTCTTCACTGCTTAAACTATGCTGCTCCCTTTGCTCAGAGCTGATACCTAGCAGCATTAAGATACCATTAGTAATCCAGTTGACCGCCACAACAAATGGAAAAAACATTTTAAGTAGTACCGTTAAGATAATAGAGCTTGGAAATGCTATCTTTTCTGGATATAGTGCTGCTAGTGTTTTTGGCGTAACTTCGGCAAAAATCAACACCACTAAGGTAAGTAAAATAGTTGCTATACCTAGAGCGAGATCTTTAGATATACCTATATCAATTGCTAACCTTAAGGCAATAATTGTAGCAATGGATGATGCGGCAATATTCACCAAGTTGTTGCCAATTAATATCAAGCCAATAAGACGATCAGGTCTATCGAGCAGCTTACTGACTCTTTTAGCCCCTTTATGTTTTTCTTTTTCAAGGTGACGTAACCGATAGCGATTCAGTGACATCATGCCAGTTTCAGAGCCGGAAAAATAGGCTGAGACGAGAACCAGTATGCCAAGAATGATAAACAGCATCTGGGTTGATATGTTATCCAAAAAAGGATCCTTTGTATAAACTAGTGGGTTACTTGTGCTGCTAAGATAGCAGAAACTCTCTAACGAAGCGACTGCCAAAATATGACAAGGTTAATAGAGCGCTGGCTGAAATGATCAGCACTAATACTTTATGACCACGCCAACCTTGTTTGAAGTGGCCAAATAAAATAACCGTATACAGGACTAGTGCCACCAAAGACAGTACTGTTTTATGTATGTTTGCTTTAGCAAAAAAGCCTTCTAAGAAGAACAAACCAATAATTTCACTGGCAAAAAGTGCAACTGTACCGACGGCTAATATATTAAAAAGCTGCCTTTCTACATGCATTAGAGGTGGTAAGTGTACAACGGCGGTTAAGTTTTTCTTCTTCAATTTCATGTTGATGTATGTCACCTGAAATGCATATAAAGTAGCAATAATAAGAATACAATAGGCGATAAGCGCAATACTAATATGGCTAACCAAAATGATCTTTTCAGTCACTAGTGGTATGGTTTCAACTTTAGGAATAAAAATTAACACTAACTGCCAGATGCTAGCAAAACCATAAATAACCGGCAATAATAAATTTACTTTAGAGCGTAAAGCGACCACTGAAATGGTAAAAGTGATTATAAGGCTGACTAAAGAGATGACATTAGGCAAACTAAAATTGATAACCACTTGGTTATATACTAACTGAAATTCATTGATAAAGTGGGAGATAATAGCAACAACAGCAAAGCCTAATGCTAACTTAAGGTTAGGCCCATCAGGGTGAAATAAGCGTGATAAAATTGCTATAGTAGCAAGCAGATAAGCAATAAAAGCAATGCTAGAGCCAATAACCAAAAAATCCACTTAATAAACTCCTTAAACACTAAACACTAAACACAATTGTGACAATTCTATCAGATAAATACGCAAGCGCTATGACATTAACTAATACCCTTGATTTAAAATAACTTAAAGCACTAATTTTCTAATAGGCTTGATTGCTAATAAGGTAATTAATGCCGCACAGGAAACGCCAAACCAATGAGGAAGTATTTCATGAGCATGTTCCATTTGATGATTAATATCGATCTGATAAAAGTTCAAACCCACATCAAGTAGAGTAGCAAAGCTCAGAGCGCATAGAGCAACACCCAAAAGATAGCGTATTAACACTGCTGCACCCATCTCCTTTTTTATCACCCCTAAGGTAGAGATGTTTGTTGCAGGGCCAGCCATCATAAAGACTAAGGCGGTACCAGGAGATAAACCTGCCATAATAAAGCCAGCGGCAATAGGGGTTGAAGCAGTGGCACAGATGTACATAGGGATTGAAATTACAATCATTAATAGCATTGCTGGTAAACCACTTCCATAGCTTAATAAAAACTCTTTGGGCATAAAAGTGTGCACAATCGCAGCAAAAATAAGCCCAATGACAAGCCAAATAATAATATCATCAATTAATTTCGTTGCAGCGTAATAAATGCCTGTTTTGGTTTTTTCAAAAAAATCGTTCAGAATAGGCGTTTCAGCCAAGGTAGGTTGCGTCATGGTAACCGTTGCATTTGATGAGCAGCATGAACTTTTTGCTGGAGCGTCGATAGTGGGTTCAGAGCTACAGCATGAATTTTTTTCAGGTTCAGGCTCCTCTGTGTCGGGCTTGCTAGAGCAACAACTGCCGGAGCTAGTTGTTAATGAGTTAATAGGAACGTGTATTTTTTCATTCTTGATGGTGCCAACAAGTAACCCTGTCAAAATGGCTGACATAATGGCAGAGAAAGGGCGATAAATGGCGAAAACAGGGCCAAGCAAGGCATATGAAACAGAAACGGAATCAACCCCCGTTTCCGGTGTTGCAACCAAAAAAGAAGATGTTGCTGGAGCTGAAGCACCACTTCGCCTTAACTCAGTCGCTACAGGAATTACACCGCAAGAGCATAGAGGTAAAGGAGCACCGATTAACGCTGCTTTTACTATCGCTAATTTACCTTGACCAAGATGCTTACTTAAAATTTTACTTGGCACCCAAGATTTCATTAATCCTGCTATAAGTAACCCCAATAACAGCCAAGGACTAGCTTCAGCACTGAGATCGATAAAATTACTAAGAAATAAAGATAGTCTTTCCACATCTACGCCTTTGAAAGTTACAATAAAATCTACTTGTTAATCCTAGCATGTTTTCAGTTCACTAAGATAGTTTGAAACCCATTGTTGCCTTAATCATGGTTTAGCAAGATCATTATCTTTTGGTTGTTTTTCCTCCTTATCTCGACAATCTGTTTACCACAGGTATAATGTTGTAATTATTTGTTTGTATTTTGCTATTTAGAGTTATTCATGTTTGAGAATCTTTCCGATCGTTTAGGTAAAACCCTTAAAAATATTAGTGGTCGTGGCCGCTTAACTGAAGACAATATTAAAGATACCCTTCGCGAAGTGCGGATGGCTTTACTTGAAGCTGACGTAGCATTGCCTGTTATTCGTGCATTTGTTGGTAAAGTTAAAGAGCAAGCTATTGGTACGGATGTTTCAAAAAGCTTAACGCCTGGCCAAGTCTTTGTAAAAATAGTGCAAAAAGAACTAGAAATGGCTATGGGGGGAATAAATGAGAATTTAGATCTTAAAGCTGCTCCCCCTGCAATTGTGTTAATGGCTGGCCTGCAAGGCGCAGGTAAAACAACTTCAGTTGCTAAACTGGCAAAATTTTTAACCGAGCGCGAAAAGAAAAAAGTACTTGTGGTCAGTGCAGATGTATATCGTCCTGCCGCTATAAAGCAGCTTGAAACCTTAGCTAATGAAATAAATGTCGGTTTTTTCCCTAGTAACATAGAGCAAAAGCCTGTCGCTATTGCTAATGCTGCGATAGATCACGCCAAGAAAAACTTTTTTGATGTCGTTATTGTTGATACTGCCGGTCGTTTGCATGTTGATGATTCAATGATGCATGAAATCAAAGGCTTACATCAATCAATCAATCCTGTTGAAACTTTATTCACCGTAGATGCTATGACAGGTCAAGATGCTGCTAATACCGCAAAAGCTTTTAATGACGCTTTACCTTTAACAGGGGTTATTTTAACTAAAACAGATGGTGACGCCCGAGGCGGTGCTGCGCTGTCAATTCGCCATATCACTGGTAAGCCAATTAAGTTTATGGGTGTTGGTGAAAAAATAGAAGCATTAGAGCCATTTCACCCTGATCGTATCGCATCTCGTATTTTAGGTATGGGTGATGTTCTATCATTAATTGAAGAAGTCGAACAAAAAGTTGATAGAAAAAAAGCAGAGAAATTAGCTAAAAAAGTTAAAAGTGGTAAAGGCTTTAGTCTAGAGGATTTTCGTGATCAACTTGTGCAAATGAAAAGCATGGGTGGCATGATGGGGATGATGGATAAGTTACCGGGAATGGGTAATATGTCTGACAAAATCAAAGATCAAATGGATGATAAAATTACCATACAAATGGAAGCCATCATTAACTCTATGACACCTGCTGAACGAGAGCGACCTGATATTATTAAAGGCTCACGTAAGCGTCGTATTGCGGCAGGTTCAGGTACACAAATTCAAGATGTGAATAAATTACTCAAGCAATTTTCTCAAATGCAAAAAATGATGAAAAAAATGTCAGGCAAAGGAGGCATGAAAAAAATGATGCGTTCTATGCAAGGAATGATGCCTCCCGGCGGGATGGGCGGTATGTTCAATCGCTAGTAAGCACTAGTTAATTAACGTTATTAAGGCAGCTCAGGCTGCCTTTTTTGTTATTTAACGAACCTCTGTATACGGTTTGAGAGATGCGTAATAAATTTAAAAATATACCTTAAATGAATTATAGCTTGATAGTTCTGCTCAATTAGTATTGATATTATAATAGTAATGAATATGATGCTGTTAACCACAATGAGAATTGTTCGTGTTTTATTTTTTTATGTGTATAATAGAGTCAATGATAAAATTTATATGTTAATTAAATTGGAGTAATAATGAAATTTCAAAAAAAGGCTTTGGCCGTAGCCGTGATGATAGCTACTTCTACTTTAAGTGCTTGTGGTTCGAGTTCTAGTGATGATTCAGATAACGTAACACCGGTTAATACGGCACCAACGGCTGTCTCGTTATCAGCTAATACGGTTGATGAGAATATGCCAGGTGTTGAGATAGGGACTTTATCAGCAACAGATGCTAATACAGGTGATACCTTCACCTATAGCACTGACAGCACTGATTTTGTTATCTCTGGCGATAAACTGAGTTTAGCCGCGGAAACCTCATTTGATTTTGAGAAAATGCCCACTGTTGATGTAGATGTAACAGTAACCGATAACGGTGGTTTAACTCACACTCAAACATTGACAATCAATGTGAATGATTTATTAGATTATTATGGTTTTAATAGTAAATTCATTGATGGTGAATCAAGCGTTTCATATTCAGGACAAACCGCTCGACACGCTCTTATTGCAGAGTTAAAGCACTATATAGGTAAAGGTGGTTTACAAGCAGACTTAGACAGTGGTGATCTAGACACAAAAGCTCAGGTTATTGCTAAATTAAATAGCATATATAACCCTGAAGAAGCTGCTTGGGATGGATTTGCAATCACTTTCACTGATGCAAAGCAAAGCTACTTTAGTGAAATTGCTTCGTATAAAACATTACAAGGAAAAGTTGCCGGCAATGATGCTAGCGGCCAGCATAAACTATGGAATGGCGATGAAAATGGTGAAAATGTAGCTTTTGCTGGTTGGGGTGTACAAGGGGCAATCACACCATCAGGTTTAATTGAACACTTTTTTGATCAAATCGCTGAAAATGCGATGGAGAATTTAGGTGGTAAACGATATATTCCTAATGCAGAGCAAGTAGATGCAAATGAAATTGCCGTATATATTAACTATGATGGCACTGATTTGAACCAGTTAATTCAAAAGTTCTTGCTTATGTCTGTTGCTTATTCTCAAGCGGCTGATGATTACTTAGATGAAAACAAAGGGTTAGCTACTGATAATATTACTGGCGATAAAGATGGCACTAAACCTTACAGTAAATTAGAGCATCAATTTGATGAAGGTTTTGGCTATTTTGGTGCAGCTAGAGATTATTTGTCGTATAACGATAATGAAATTGCTGGTAAAGTATCATCAGAAGAAGATGGTCGCAGTGACTGGAATGGTAAGCACGATACCGACGGTGATGGAAAAATTGATTTATTAAGTGAGATTAACTTTGGTAATTCAGTTAATGCTGGTAAACGAGATCGTGGTTCAAAAAGTAATGCTAACCCTACAGATTTTAGCAAACAAGCAATGGATGCATTTTTAGCAGGTCGTAAATTAATTAACGATGCTTCAGGTGCAGAGTTAACTGATGATCAAAAAACGGAACTAGTTGGTTATCGTGATGTAGCTCTTGATGCTTGGGAGCGTAGCGTGGTTGCAACGGTAATTCACTATATTAATGACTTACGTGCTGACCTTGAACCACTTGAAACAGGAAGTGGTGACTTTAACTTTACTACAGCAGCAAAACACTTCTCTGAAATGAAAGGCTTTGCACTAGGTTTACAATTTAATCCTTATTCACCTATTGCAGGTTCAGATGATACAAAGTTTGCAAAATTTGTTGAGCTTCATGAGTTACTTAAAGATGCGCCTGTTCTTGACGAAAGTAAAGTAGCTGATTATCGCGCTGACTTATCAGCAGCAAGTGATTTATTGCAAACAGCATATGATTTTGATGCTGACAATGTTACTAATTGGTAAAAACTGACTCTTGCTTAGTAAGCAAGTTTAAGTTAAATATACTCACAAAGCTTGAACAAATAGGTTGTTCAAGCTTTGTTGCGCTTATAGCCCCTACGATTTCATTAGAAATAATAAGGACAAATAAGGTGGACTGATGATGGAAACAATGAATATTTTTACGAATAAAAAAAAGCTGAGTTCTGTTGCTCTTGTTACAGTATTAGCGTTAAGTGCTTGTGGCGAAGATACCAGTAGCTCAAGTGGTGAAGATTATAACCAAGAAAAAAATACCAATACAGACTTTAATCAGGCTCAGTTAATTACGAGTCTTGTTGATCAGGTTATTACGCCCACGTTTGAGCAATTTTCTACTTTAGCGCAGGCACAAACACAAGCCATTAATACCTATTGTCAACTTGAAAAAAATGACAACTCAAGTGTCAATGACAGTAAACTTGCAGCACAAAATAGTTGGCGCGAAGCGATGAATATTTGGCAGCAGGCTGAAATGATGCAACTTGAACCCTTATCAAAAGCTGATGGGGAATTACGTAATAACATTTATTCTTGGCCAACAAAAAATACTTGTGGTGTAGATTTTGACGTTACTTTTTATAAAGAAGGTAGCGTTAATGGCAAACCTTATGATATATCATTGCGTACCGCGTCACGTAAAAGCTTAGTTGCTTTAGAGTATTTACTGTTTAATGATAATTTAGAACATAGCTGTACTGGCGCAACACAACCAGAAAGCTGGAATAATCAAACAGAGCAATATAGAAGGGTTGCTCGTTGTGAGTTTGCAGAAGAAGTTGCTAAAGATATTGAGAATAACAGTCAAGTGTTATTAAAACAGTGGTCTGGTATTAATGGCTATGCGAGTAAATTAAAAGCTGCAGGCACACAGGGGAGTGAATTTGAGACTGAGCATCAAGCTGTTAATAAGTTGAGTGATGCCTTATTTTATTTAGACATTTTTACAAAAAGCAAAAAAATTGCCGAGCCCGTTGGCTTAGAGTTAAACCCTTGTGGTTCTCAGCCTTGCCCTGAGGCGGTTGAAGCAACCTATAGTCATCATTCGTTAGAAAATATTATTAATAATATTCAAGCCTTTAAATTGTTTATTCAAGGTAGTGGTGATAATGCTATTGGCTTTAGAGACTATTTAATTGATGTGGGTGATAACACTACCGCAGACAATTTAGATGCTGACATTGAACAGGTACTAACATCAGCACAAGCTTATCAAATGACACTGGCACAAACTTTAGCGACAAATCCTGATCAAGTTCAGCAAACACACACCGAAGTTAAAAATATTACTGACAAATTAAAAAGTGATTTTATTACCAGTTTAGCTTTAGAGTTGCCAAAAACTGCTGCTGGAGATAATGATTAATGATGAAAAAATTAACAGTTAAAAAGTACTTAACTCATCCACCGTTAATGAGTTCGGCAATTCGTTTTTCTTTTTCCAAACTACCTGGTGCTTTACTTATAGCAACATTGCCTTTAGCCCAAGTCTTGGCAAATGATAAAGTAGATGATGTCAGTAATGGAGAAACTATAGATTACATTGAGCGTATGCGAATTATCGGTCATGGTGATAACCTTAGAACAGAAGCAGGCTCAGCTACCTTAATCGGTGAAACAGAATTAGAGAAGTTTAAATTTGATGATATTAACCGTATTCTAGCTAATATACCCGGTATTAATCTTAGGGAAGAAGACGGATATGGTTTAAGGCCGAATATTGGCTTTCGCGGGGCAACGCCTGAGCGCAGTAAAAAAATTACTATTATGGAAGACGGTATTTTAAGTGGGCCTGCACCTTATTCTGCGCCACCGGCATATTATTTCCCAATGATGTCGAAAATGACTTCAGTTGAAGTATTTAAAGGACCTGCTGCCATTAAATATGGGCCTAACACGGTTGCCGGTGCGCTCAATATGACCACCAGAGCAGTTCCTAGTGCCCAAGAAGGGATGTTCGATTTAGCTGTTGGCTCTGACGCTTATTCTAATGTGCATGGCTATTATGGCGACACGGTTGGTAATTTAGGTTTTTTGGTTGAAGCGATAAATATGCAATCAGGTGGTTTTAAAGAGCTTGATGGTGGCGGAGATACAGGCTTTGATAAGAGCGATATTATGACGAAATTTCGTTATGATGTAAGTTCAGGCAGCATGGAGCATACCTTTGAACTTAAATTAGCCTATGCTGAAGAAAAATCTAATGAGACATACTTAGGTTTAACAGATGATGACTTTGCTAAAGCACCTAATCGTCGTTACCTGACAAGTCAAAAAGATGTAATGGATTGGCAACATCAGCAAATTCAATTTTCTCACTTTATGCAAACCGGTGACTTTGATATTACAACGCGACTTTATCGTAATAATTTTGAGCGCTCTTGGTTTAAAGTAAATAACTTCAAAGATGGCACCAGTATTGAAAAAGTACTACTTAACCCTGAAGTTAATGATCAATATTATCAGGTGTTAATAGGGCAAAGTGACTCACAAAACGAAGGCCAGAAAATTATTTTGGGGGATAATGCCCGTCAATATTACTCTCAAGGTATTCAAAGTGAACTATATTGGCAGCAACGTTTATTTGGTTTGGACCACGAATTTAATGTCGGTGGGCGCTTTCATCAAGATCAAATTGAACGCAACCACACCACAGATGCTTTTATGATGAGTGCATCGCAATTAGTAAGTGATGGCAGTGCGCAAGTCGCCACAACGACTGATCGGGAAAAAACCAGCGCTCTTTCAGTGTTTGTTAAAGATACTGTTAGCTATGATGCATTAAAGGTTACCTTAGGTTTACGCGGTGAATTTATTGATGCTCATTATCAAAATCGCGCTTTAGGTAAAGAAAATGACTGGCTCAAGAAAAAATCTCATATTTGGTTGCCTAGTTTAAGCGTGTTTTATACCTTAAATAGCCGTGCTGGTTTATTATTTGGTGTGCATGAAGGTTTTATTCCAACAAGCCCTAAACAAGACCCAAAAGTTGATATTGAAAATAGTATCAACTATGAGTTTGGTGGCCGTTACAACAATGGGAATGCCAAGGTTGAGGCGATAGTCTTTTATAATGATATCAGTAATCTTAAAGAAAGCTGTTCATTTTCTCAAGGTGCAGCATGTGGCGGTGAAGATACAGAACATAATGCCGGTGAGGTGGATGTTTATGGTCTAGAGTTTACTGCACACTATCAAGTTGAATTAACCGCGCAGCTAGATATGCCCGTATCTGTGGTTTATACCTTAAGTGACTCCGAGTTTAAGAATAGCTTCGAGTCTGAATTCCCTATGTGGGGTAAAATTGAAGCTGGCGATAGCTTACCTTACTTACCACAAAACCAATTGACGGTTAATATTGGGGTTACGGCTGACAATTGGGATGTTAATTTAATTGCCCGTTATGTTGATAGCATGCTTGAAGCATCAGGAGTAAAAACTGAGTCGGTTTCGTTGCCGTTAGAGGGGTATCAAACTAAAGCGCATACTATTGTTGATTTCTCTGCAAGTTACTACTTAGGTGATTGGGGCAAAGTGTACCTTAAAGCCGATAATATTTTAGATGAGCAACAAATTGTCAGTCGCCGTCCATATGGGGCTAGACCCGGTAAACCTCAGCAGTTATTTATTGGTTACCAATACAGCTTTTAAATTTTATTGCTAAGCTTGTGCTAAATCAAAATATTTGATCTCGTTTTGATTTAGCATGTAAGCCCAAATTCGCTAAGTGGCGATACTTTCAATCTTCACGGTTTTTTTAGTTTGTTGATGAGTTAACAATCCAAACTAATAAGGGCCGAGTAGACAAAAGCGGAGTTCATGTGTTTGACTTTTTATCGCTCAATGTTAACGAGTTAACCCAATACTTATTCGATGCCAATAAACGTATTTATTTCGTATATCTTGCTTCTGCACTATTACTGGCTATTCCTGTTTATAGGCAAAAAAATACTCAGTACACACTCTCTGGTTTATTAAAATTTGCACTACCTAAAGAGATTTATACTCATAAGTCAGCTTGCCATGATTACGCCTTACTTGTTATAAACAAACTAATTAAGTCGGCGCTATTTCCTGCTGTTGTTATAACCATGGCCCCCATAGCTATTGCAGTTTCCTCTGGATTAGAGTGGGTTTTTGGTTATATTGAGCCAATTGTTTTATCTTCGATTACCATTGTTACTATTTTTACGGTATTTTTATTTGTCGCTGACGACTTTACCCGATTCTACTTGCATTACTTGCTTCATAAAATACCTTTTTTATGGGAGTTTCATAAAGTACACCATTCAGCCCTTGTATTAACACCTTTTACCATTTATCGCAGCCACCCTGTCGAAAGCTTAATATATGCTTTTAGAATGGCAATAACGCAAGGTTTTGTGGTGGGTGTTTGTTATTATTTTCTTGGTCCTACGTTAAAAATGTATGACATTTTAGGAGCGAATGCTTTTGTGTTTTTATTTAACTTCTTTGGCTCAAATCTTCGTCACAGTCATATTTGGCTTAGTTGGGGAGATAAAATAGAGTCGTGGTTAATCAGTCCTGCACAGCACCAAATTCACCACAGCGATA
>Ga0187827_10005468_pt1 | contig 15060 bp, 11 predicted proteins | sample ETNtaG_39_FD_167969 | JGI IMG/M metagenome (GOLD analysis project Ga0187827, IMG submission 167969) | Marine microbial and viral communities from oxygen minimum zone, Eastern Pacific Ocean - ETNP2014_SV_150_PacBio MetaG (Illumina Assembly) | ecosystem: Environmental > Aquatic > Marine > Hypoxic...
CCCGGTGGTGAAGTTGGCGGCCAGAAGAGAGCCACCGATGATGTTGGAGCCGTAGCAGATCCCCACGCCGATACAGGCGCACATGATCGCTCCCACACAGAAAGCTCGCAGGGTCAGGCCTGAAGATATATCGCTCTGCACAGATGTTGGCTCCGCGTCGTTCGGGGCGAGAAGCCTGAACCTAGGCAAAAAACGATTGACAATCGAGCCGCACTCCGACTGCGGTTGGCCAGCGACATCATGCCCTCGGCCAGGTAGCCGGCAACCCGATCGAAGCCGATACGACCCAGACGAATGGCGGCCTCTTCCTGGCTTCCGGGGGCGGCGATGAGGACGATGGGTCTGTCGTGCGCCAGCAGGGATCCGGCCCAGCTGGCAAACTTACCGTCGAGGTCGATGTTGATGCTGCCGATCAGGTGGGCGCCGGCAAAGTCATCTCCTTCGCGAACATCGAGCAGCTGGGCATTCTCGTCGCGCAACGCCAGCACTTCGTCCAGTGAAAGTGGCGTGAGGCTGCCTTCCAGGCTCTCGTCGAGAGTCTGGTGTTCTTTCGCATTCATCTGCGCATCATAGCTGAAGTAGCTGGGCGCCTCAGGCTGGTCGGCGGTGACCAGCTCGACGAAAGACTCCTTGTCCATGGGTTGCAGGGCGTAGTTGTACTGGCGCTGCACGGCCATGGTCGAGTAGGTCTCCTCGCTCAGACTCTTGCCGCACAGGGATCCGGCGCCGTGTGCCGGATAGATGAGAGCATCATCGGGCACGCGTGGCAGAAGCTTGGTGTGCAGCGAGTCGTAGAGCATCGAGGCCAGATCGTGGGCGGACCAACCGACGGCAGCGCCGAGATCCGGTCGGCCCACATCGCCGATGAAGAGGGTGTCACCGGTGAGGGCGGCCTGCGGACTCTCGGTGCTCTTCTCCAGATCATAGACAAGGACACACATCGACTCGGGCGTGTGGCCAGGTGTCTCGAGCGACACCAGGCGCACCTTGCCGAAGGCGAGCTCGTCGTCGTCGTGCATGGGGATCGAGGCATATTCGGTCGTGGCCGAGGCGCCGTGGTGAATCTGTGCGCCTACACGGTCGCGCAGCTCCAGGTGGCCGGCGACGAAGTCGGCGTGCATGTGGGTGAGAAACACGTGACGGATCGTCAGGCCCCGGGCCTCGGCATCGGTGATGTACTGGTCGACGTCACGCTGAGGGTCGACGACGACAGCAGTCTTCGACTCGTCGTCACCGAGCAGGTAGGAAGCGTGGGCGAGGCAACCGAGGTAGTACTGCTTGAGCAGCATGGGCATGGCTCCGACTGGGTCCTGGTCCGAGCTTGAAACAAACACCTGTACACAGAGGGTCAGCAAGTCCCCGGAGAGGCAGCAAAGTCACTTTTCCTGTATGTTCTGAACTGACCGGTCAGTTCAATTTCTCGCCAAGGATGTGTCGTTTCCTCCATGCTCAAGTCGTCTCAGGGCCTCCGTTTCTCGCTGATTCTCTGCCTCTCCCTCGTGTTGCTTTCCCCGCCAGGCACCCGCGCTGACGAAGTCGACGATCCCGGCGACCGCCGAACCGCCACGGCCTTTCGAGCCGCCCGGATACCACCCCGGATCGACGGCGTGCTCGACGACAGGATCTGGAAGCAGGCTCTTGCCCACGATCACTTCCTGCAGAGTGACCCGTTGGAAGGTATGGTCGGCACGGAACGCACAACCTTCCAGGTGGCCTACGACGAGGAAGCGCTGTTCGTCGGAGTGCGCAGCTATGACAGCGAACCTGGCGGCATCGTCTCCCGCCTCACCCGCCGCGACGGTGACATCGAGGCCGACTGGGTCTCGATCAGCCTCGATCCCCATCACGATCGCCAATCGGGCGCCTGGTTCAAGGTCTACGCCTCCGGCTCGGTGGAGGACGGCGTCTACTCGGCAGACCGTTCGCGTGATGAATCGTGGGACAGCATCTGGGAAGTGGAGACCACGGTCGACGATTCCGGTTGGACAGCGGAGTACCGGATCCCCTATCACGCTCTGCGCTTCAGTCCCCAGAGCGAATACACGTGGGGACTCAACGTCGAGCGGCGCATCAGTCGCAAACACGAGTCGGTACACTGGAGCCTGATCCACCGGGATCGGCCCGGGCTCGTATCCCAGTTCGGCCAGCTCGAAGGGATCGAGGCGATCCGGCCGCCGCTGCATCTGGAGGTGATCCCATACAGCATGGGACGCAGCATCCTGGAGGGAGGTGCCGACTACAGCGGTGCCGCGGGTGCCGATCTCCGATACGGTATTACCTCCGGCGTGTCACTGAACGCCACGATCAACCCGGACTTCGGCCAGGTAGAGGCCGATCCGGCGACGCTGAATCTGACCGCCTTCGAGGACTTCTTCGAGGAGCGGCGTCCTTTCTTCGTCGAGGGGGCATCGATCTTTGGAGGTGGTGACTATCGACTGTTCCACTCGCGCCGCATTGGCCGACGCCCTGGCCTTTTCGACACGCCCGACTCGGTGGACGTGCTCTCCGAGCCGGAGGCGACGACGATCCTGGGCGCCGTCAAGCTTACCGGGAAGACGACGGGCAAGACGAGTTTCGGCCTGCTCGGCGCCGTGACGGACGAGGAATTCGCTCACGTTGCGGACACAGGACTGACTCGTGTTACCGATTTCCGCGTCGAGCCCCGAACCGGCTACTTCGTGGGCCGGGCGAGCCAGGACGTGCTCGACGGCACCTCGACGGTGGGCGCCATCCTCACTTCGACCCAGCGCGACGGGTCGTACTCCGCCCTTACCGGTGCCATCGATTGGGATCTGCGATTCGACCAGGACCGGTACGCGGTCTCCGGCTCCGTCGTGGGCAGCAGCACAGGTCCTGCAGGGGACGTGTCAAAAGGGTATATCGGTCACATCGAATTCGATAAGCGCGGGGGCTGGCTCGAAGCCGAGACCCGTCTGGCCTTGCTCTCACCTGGGATCGATCTCAATGACCTGGGCTTCCTGCGCCGCGGAGATCTGATCGAATGGAGCTCGAGACTGAAGGGGTATCACCTGGAACCCTGGGGTCCCTTCCTGCGCTGGGATCTGTCCATCGACGGGGAGGCGGCGTGGAACTATGACAACACGCGACTGGAGACATCGTCTGACATCGCCTTTTTCGGCGATACGCCCAACAGCGGTCGCTTCCACCTGCACGTGGGACGCGAGTTCGCCTCGATGGACGACGGCGACGTGCGCCGGGATGGGCCGATCATCGAGCGGCTCGGCGAGTTCTGGGTGCACAGTTTTGCCACCACCGATCCGGGTAGAGCGGTGAGCTTCACCACTCGTCCGGAGCTGCGCCGCACCGATGGTGGCGACTCCTGGGCACGGAGGCTGCGGGTGGGCATGGAGTATCGGCCTCTGCCGAGCGTCTGGCTGGAGGTGGAACCTGAGTATGAGACCCGCCGCAACGACGCCCAATGGGTGGACCGCATGGACGAGACGGTCGACGGCAGCGTGGTGCCCCACTACATCTACGGTGAGCTCGACAGCCGTATCCTCGACCTGTCGACACGGGCACGGGTCAGCTTCAGTCCGGAATTGAGCCTCGAGCTGTTCCTGCAGCCCTTTGTCGCCATCGGCGACTTCCGGCGATTCAAGGAGCTCGTCAGACCGGAGACCTATCGCTTCGTCGACTACGACCTGGCGGAGAACCGGGATTTCCACCGTCGCTCGCTGAAGAGCAACCTGGTGCTGCGCTGGGAGTTTCAGCCCGGGTCGCTGCTTTACGTGGTCTGGTCGCAGTCGCGGTCCGCGTCCCTCGACGACGTGGGCGAAGCTGACTTGAGACTGCGCCCCCTGCGCCGTCTCGGAGACGCCTTTGCCGACACCGGCACCAACGTCTTCCTCACCAAGATCAACTACTGGCTGCCGCTGTAGAGTCGCCAGGCGGCGCAAGTGGAGGCTGAGCCATGGCTCGAATCGGGGTGCTGCATCCCGGAAGTATGGGTATCTCGCTGGCCGTATCGGCGCAGGCGACAGGCAACGATGTCTGCTGGGCATCCCAGGGGCGCGGTGAACAGACTCGCAAGAGGGCTGAGGAGCATGGTCTCACCGACCTGGGGTCGGTGGTGGATCTGTGCTCGCAGTGCGAGGGGATCATCTGCATCTGCCCACCCGCCGGCACAGAGGCGGTGGGTCGCGAGGTAGCCGGCTATGGGTTTTCCGGTCTCTACCTGGATGCCAATGCCGTGTCGCCAGGGCGGGCAGAACGCATCGCGGCTATCATCGAGGACGGTGGTGGGCAGTTCGTCGACGGTGGCGTCATCGGTGGTCCGGCCTGGGAGGCGGACAGGACGGTGCTGCACCTGTCCGGAAAGCGGGCCGAGGATGTGGCGGCATGGTTCCGCGATGGTCTGCTGGCGACGAACGTGCTCGGCGTCGGCAGGACGGAAGCCTCGGCGCTGAAAATGTGCTATGCCGCCTACACCAAGGGTACGACGGCTCTTTTCTACAGTATCCTGGCCACATCTGAAGCACTCGGCGTGCGCCAGGCCCTGGTGCAGCAATGGTCCCAGGGCAGTTCTGGACTGGCCGAACGAGCCGGCCAGGGGGCGGGTGGGGTGACGTCGAAAGCGTGGCGCTGGATCGACGAAATGCTGGAGATCTCCCGCACATTCGAAGAGGCCGGACAGCCGGGCGGATTTCACGCGTCGGCGTCGGAGGTCTTCCGCCGCATCGAGGATCTGCGTGCTGCGCAGGACCCCAGTGTCGAGGCTGTCCTGGAGGCATTGATGACGGAAGGACAGTAGTGGAATGTATTCGCCTGGGGCGTACCGGACTGAGCGTATCCCGAATGGGCGTCGGCGCCGGCGGCCCCAGCCAGATCGGCCGCAGAACGGGGCTCGACGAATCCGCATCGGTCGATCTGCTGCGGCGCGCCTTCGACGCCGGCGTCAATATCGTCGACTCTTCGGAGGCGTACGGCACGGAGTCCATCATCGGCCGGGCGTTGCGGGAGCGCGATCGCAGCCAGATCATCGTATCGACGAAGAAGTCGACCCGACACAAGGTGGTGACGCCGGCGACGCTGACGGCAAGCCTGGATGCCAGCCTCGAGGCCCTCGGCACGGACTACATCGACATCTACAACCTGCACGGGGTGGTGCCGCAGGACTACCGGCGGCTGGTGGACGACATCTATCCCACGCTCGAAGCGGCCCGAACCGCCGGCAAGATCCGCTTTCTCGGAGTGACCGAGATGTACAACGAGGATCTCGACCATGCCATGTCGCGACTGGCGCTGGCGGACGATCTGTGGGATGTGATGATGGTGGGCTTCAACGTGCTCAACCAGACGGCGCGGGATGCGGTACTCGCCGCGGCGCAACGCCAGGACGTGGGTGTGCAGGTGATGTTCGCGGTGCGCCGGGCACTGTCGAGCGTCGATCATCTGCGCGAGTTCGTCGCAGCCTTGATCAAGACGGGGGAAATCGACGCCGATGATCTCAATCCTGACGATCCCCTGGATTTCATCGACGACACCATGGCGCCGACGATGCCGGACGTGGCCTACCGGTTCTGTCGCGGGGAGCCCGGAGTACATGTGGTGTTGTCAGGGACAGGCAACGCCGATCACCTGGAGGCGAATCTGCAGAGCTTCTCGCGGCCACCGCTGCCGGCGGACATCGAGCAGCGTCTGCGCCACATCTTCCGGGGCGTATCGTCCACGAGTGGCCAGGATGTCACCCCGGTCGGCTGACACTTCCGCTGCTGATCCTGCCGTCGCTGTATCGGTGGTTCGGGGCGGAGAAATCTGAGGTCAGGAGCGCTCGGCACGACTGAGCGCCCGCAGGGTCTTGCCGGGATCGTTGGTCAGCACCGCATCACACCCGAGCAGCCGGTAGTACCAGAGCCGTCGATCGGGTGCCAGATCGAGAGGACACACCAGCATGCCCTTGCGGTGGGCCCACCAGACATAGAACGGATTGAGCAACAACAGGGGCCAGACAGGGCCCTGGAGTTCAAAGCCGTCTTCTGGCCACGGCCGTCTGTACGTGATCGATCCGGAGGGGATGTCGAACCCGGCGTCCCGGGCCTGCTGCCGCACAGCCTGCACGCGGCCGGATACAAAGCTCAACAGCACGGTGAGCTCGCGCCGGCTGGCGGCCTCTATCTCCTTGACCAGCTTCTGACCCGTCGCCGGCTCGAGGAAGTCATCCGTCTTCAGCTCCAGGGCGATAGCCATGTTCTCGGGTACGGTATCGAACAACTCCTTCAGCGTGGGCACACACTCGCCGCTGAATTCGGCTCGTCCACAACTGGCCCTGAGCTTTCTGATCTCGGAGAGGGCCATGTCGCGCACAGCGCCGCTGCCGTCGGTCGTGCGATCCACCTTCGGGTCATGGATACAGACGAAATGGCCGTCGGACGTGACGTGCAGATCCGTCTCGATCAGATCCGTTCCCTCATCGATGGCCCGGCGGAATGCCGCCAGGGTGTTTTCCGGGCAATGCGCGGAGTTGCCGCGGTGGGCCATCACGTAGGGCCGGGGTCTGTCGGGGATGTCCAATCTCACGGGCTACTCGTCCCCGGCCTCGGCGATGTCGGCACGATGAAAAGCCATCAGGGCGAGCCAGAGAGCGGCGAGAGCCTCGGCGAGGAGGATGACCATGGGCGCGCGCGCCCCGGACAGACTCTCGCCGACGGTCAGCTTGTCTTCGACGAAGCGGGGGATCTGCCGGTGGTCGAGGGGTGCCTGCGACATGTACTGGCCGAACAGGTGAATGTGTGGTGACTCCGGGTCGGCTTCGTCGCGATCGATGAGGAACCGGCGCAGTGTCTTGAGGTATCCCCAGGCCTGGGGCTCGAAGTGCTCGAATCGCTGGATGCCATTGGCGGTGATGCCCTCCACAGAGTACTGAAAGGCGAACCCCGGTGAGATGCTGTTGACGAGCCGGGCGCGCCGGTACCGCTCGACGCGTCCACGCATGGACTGACGATGAATCTCGTTGGTGGCATCGTCCAACTGCCGATAGCGCCGAGCGTACCGCTTCTCCAGATCGAAGCCGTCATCACGTGCCCATTCCAAGGGCCGTAGCGCCACACCGGCACGCTTGAGTTCGGCATCGGTCTGATCCACGAGTTCTCCCGCTTCATCCCAGCCGTTGCCGACGGTGTCCACGGTGGCCACAGCAATCAGCCGTGAGGTCTGCGGAATGACGACGATGAGAAAAGCCCAGACGAGGATCAGCGTCACCAGCGACGTGGCCGAGCGGCCCGCTGCCACCGATATCGCCAGGCCGAGAAGGAGAAAAACAGAGGCATAGACGGCAGTGGCGACCAGGAAGAGGACGAAGGTGACGGCCACGCGGCCGTCGAGGGCGATCGTGCCGCTCAACCCCAGCATCAACAGACTTACGAGGCCCCCCACAGTGACGGCTGCGACCAGGCACATCAAGTGGGCGAGATACTTGGCGACGAGCACGTGGGCGCGGGGCAACGGGTTGGCCAGCAGCAGGCGCAGCGTGCCGCTCTCCCGTTCGCCGGAGATGGCGTTGTACGTCAAGGCGATGGCCAGGAAGGAGATCACGTAGCGGACGATGAAGGCCCAGTCGACGATCTCGAACCGACGCAGCCAGCCGTTGGTTCCACGGGAAGAACCGAACCACTGCCAGCCCTGGGTCGCAGGCATCAGGTTGAGGGCGTAGTCGAACCAGTCAGATCCGGCCTCGGCCACGAACTCGGTTCCGGTGTGGTAGCTGAGGATGCGATAGCGCTTGCCGACGGCATCGCTCACACTCTGAACTGACTCGTAGACCTTCTCACCAGCGTTGGCGACCTGTTCGTTTTCGATGGCGATCCGTTCGCCCTTCCAGGTATAGACCAGGCCGTTGCCGACGAAGAAGCATAGCAGGACGACGAGGCTCAGCTGGAAGCGGAGGGAGCGCAGGTTGTCTGCCAGTGTGAGCCAGAGAATGGGGAACATCAGTACGGCTCGTCACGGTTGAAGCGGGTGAAGGTGATGATGACGGCGGTGCCGAAGCTGAGCAAGAGGACGAGCAGACCCGGAAGCATGGTGGCGAGAGTCCCGCCCAGATCGCGCTGTGCATCGGTTGCGGTGAATGGTGGCATGTCGGACAGGTCGAGGCTGCGGTTGTTGGCGTCGATGCGCTGCAGTTGCTCGTCCGCCCAGGCGTGGCGCGCCTGCATGAAGGGTGAGTCGGCATCGAGCATCCCAGGTGTTACGCCCGCCGGATCCGGAATCAAGGGCTGCTGACCCACAGGATCGTCGGTGAACCAGCGGCGATCGCTGAAGGCGCCACGACTCCGCAGGTACTCGATCCAAGTGAGTCGGTAGTGGCGTGTTGCGGCGCCGATCTTCCAGGCATCTCCGAAGGTCGTGCGGGCCAGCATGTAGCTGAGGATCTGGTAGTTGGTCACCGGTGACAGGATGGCCCAGCGGTCGATGAGCCGCGCTTCCTCAGCCAACGCCTCAGGCCACCACTTGTACTCCGCATCAGCAAACTCGAGCAGCTTGTCGATCTCGAATTCACGGCGGTCTCGTCGCCATGTCAAAGCTTCGGGATGCATGAAATGGCGCACGCCATCGCGGCTCACATCGGCGAGCCAGGCTGCTGCCGGGGCCGGATGTCGAGCATCCCAGCCGTCCATGTGTCCGTCGAAGATCTCGCGGTTGCGTGCGTGCCCGTCACGGAACTCCTGAGACGGGCGTTCGTGCACGCCGTACCGGCTAAGCGAAGGCAGCAGGTTCATGTAGCCCACCGAACCGACAAGCCAGGCGAAGAGGCAGATCACGAGAGACGTGGAGGATTCGCGTACGAAAGCCGACACCATCAGGCTGAGGGCCAGTACCTGCGCCAGGAACAGACAGGAGAGAAGGAACATGCCGGACAGGCGGATCCAGTCGTCCACTTCGAGGACGACATCCGGATTGTTCAGCAGAGCTACCAGCGCCACCAGGTAGGAGAGTGCCAGCGGTATCCACAGCGATGTGACACCCCCTGTCAGCTTGGCGAGTACGACGTGAGACCGCGGCACGGAGTTGGCCAGCAGTAGCTTCAGCGTGCCACGTTCACGCTCGCCTGAAATGCCATCGAAACCGAGAATGACAGCAAGAAAGCTGAGCACCACGGCGATCACCATCGTCGCGTCGATCTCGCTGATGACCTTGAGGAACCTGTTGTAGTCCTGATCGTCGATCCAGACCATTGTGGGAATTCGGCCCACGCCGAAACCGGCCCCCTGGACGGCGGTGCCGGGCAGTCCTCGCCCGAGGACCCCAAGAGGCTGGGGCGGGATAATGACTCGCGCCGTGGCTCTCTGCACCTGACTCCAGGTCGTGACCTCCTGCCGGCGTTCGGAGAGCTCACGTTGACGTGACTCGTAGTACGTGTAGTTACGCGAGAACTCCATGCTGCCCATGCCGACGGCCAGCCCCGTGAGGGCCACGGTCAGCACAGCGACCAGTCCGAGGCGGGCGGTGCGCAGGTTGGCGAGCAGTTCCTTGCGGATCAGTACACGGATCATGTGGTCAGGATAGGAGTTGTGGGCGACAGAGCAAAGTCTGACGTACTCTTGCCTGCCGGATCTTCAACAGGAGGAAATGGAACGATGGCGCGACTACGAATCGCCACGGCGCAGTTCCCGGTGGGCAGGGGCATTGAGCGCAACCTGAAGTACATGGTCGAGCTGACGGGGGAGGCCAAGAGGAAGAAGGGGGATGTGGTGCATTTCTCCGAGACCTGCCTGGGAGGATACGCCGGGTCGGAGTTCAGAAGCTGGGAGGGGTACGACTGGAAACTGCTGGCAGATGCAGAGCAGAGCCTGCTGCAGCTGTCGAAGAAGCTGCGGATCGGCATCGTCTACGGGACCAACCGAAAGGTATCCGGCACAGACGTGCGCAACAGCCTGGTCTACATCAATGCAGGCAAACGTGTCGCCCACTACGACAAGCGCTTCTGCACCGGTGGCGATCTGAAGTTCTACAACTCCGGCAAACGCTTCGTCACCTTCGAGCTGAAGGGTTTCAAGTGTGGCCTGCTCATCTGCTACGACGTGCGGTTTCCGGAGCTGTACCGGGAGTACAAGAAGCGCAAGACCCAGGTGGTCTTTCAGTCCTTCTACAACGCCCGGGCGAAGAAGGCGAACATCCACACAACCATCATGCGCCCCTCGCTGCAGACGCGTGCGGCGACGAACTATCTCTACATCAGCGCCAACAACTCCTCGGGGTACTACCAGTCGTGGCCCAGTATCTTCGTCCTGCCCGACGGCACCATCGCCCAGTCCTGCCGGCAGCACCGGACCGGACTGATCCTGAATGAGATCAGGTCGAAGGCGAAGTTCTACGACGCCTCGGGCTCGAATCGTGACCGGGCCATGGCGGGCGTGCTATACAGCGAGTAGGAGTCATACCTTCGATGCTGAAAAGAGGCCGGAGTCCTTCTGTATGTGGATCGGTCCGCTGGTACTCAGTTGGTGCTCGAATATGTCTCGCAGACGGCCGAGCTGGCTCTCGTCAAGACGCTCCGTGGAGCGTGCGTAGTCCACCAGAGGCTCGGCTTCAGGCACGACGAGACCATCTGGGAAGCGCGCCAGTGTGACATCCTGGAAGAACTCCGCCAACTGACCCGCGCCGTTCTCAAGGCCGAAATTGTGCCAGGAGGACACCTTCGGCGGCGCGCCGATGACACCTGCGATGCTCCCCCACAACTCGAGCAGATGACGGTTGCCGTTCGTTGCCACCATCAGTCTGCCACCCGGTCGCAGAACACGCCGGAACTCGGCGATTGCGCGGGGACGATCGGGAACATGGTAGAGCATGTGACAGGACAGCAGTCCGTCGAAGGTTTCGTCGGGGAAGGGCAGCCGCTGCGAGTCGGCTGAGAGAAAGCGGAAACAGGCTCGTGAGCCAAGGGTGGACCGGGCTTCGGCGACCATCCCCGCTGAGAGGTCGGAAAGGGTTGGCGACCAGCCGAGAGTCTCTGGTCTGTCCGTCGACGACCACAGCCACCCAGCTCCACAACCGACCTCGAGGATACGCGCCCCCTGCGGGTAGTCGAGATGATCGAACAACCAGGCTCCCCAACCCCTGGACCCCGTGCTGTAGTCGCGGTGCAGATTCGCCCGCTTTGCCAGGTTCGAGGCGTCCCTGTAGTGCTCGAGCAGCTCAGTTCTGTCGGTGCGGCAGTCCATGGTCAGGAAGAAAGACAGGTGGGTGACACCCGGGCAACCGGCACTCCGGGTTGCTTTGGAGGGGCGTATTGGTATACGGTACCAGCAGGCGACTATCCGGAGAGAGGGAGACATGATCATCGAAGGACTGCAGGTCCCACCGTTCAACACGACGCTGATGGGTGTTGTCCGTGGCGTCACCGATCTCTACGGCTACTCGTACAGCGATGCTATGCTGTACGGCGGCACAGGCCATGCCTTTGCCATGAACATCCACGAAGGCCTGTGTCCAAGTGGACCGTATTGCTGGAAATCCGAGCGCTTTGACGCGCTGCTGCGCAACCTGGGTGTGGTGAGAACCGATCTCGGGTTCTTCTCATCCGAGAGCTCAGCTTCTGAGCGCGTGGCGGTGGAGGCCACCATCAAGGAACATCTCGACCGGGGGCAGCCCTGCGCTCTGGCGAACATGGAGAACCAGCTGATCACGGGCTATGACGACACGGGGTTCCTGACCAGTCAGCCCTGGTTGCCACATGCGGATTTTCCCCCGGGGCACCTGACCTGGGGCAGCTGGGCTGAACTGGGGGAGGAGATCCACATCAACTTCTTCACCTTCGAGCGCGTTCCCCCGGCCGGAGCGCCGGACATCGTTCTCGAAAGCATAGAGTGTGCGGTCGATATGTCCCGTCATCCCGAGAGCTACACCGACGAGCCCTACGGCTTCGGGCCACTGGCCTACGAAAAGTGGATCGGGGCCGTGGAGAAGGGCCACGGATCAGAGCACGGGAACTGGTGGAACGGCACCGTGTGGGCAGAATGCCGGGCGCGGGCGTCGGACTACCTGCGGGAACTAGGACAGCTGCACCCCGAACTCGGCCAGTCCATGACGGGCCTGGCTGAGTCCTACGCAGCGATTGCCGACCACCTCGCGAAGGCGAGCGACAAGGAACTGGATGACGCCGAAAAGATCAGACTTCTGCGCGAGTCGGCAGCTATCGAAAGGGACTGCGTGGAGGGTCTCGGGAATCTCACGGCCGAACTGAGTGGCCGACTCGCTGCCGCGGCGGCAAGCACCTAGACCGGGCTTCAGGCTTCCAGGTCGACGGCCGGCTAGACCCCCGCCAGGGCCACCTCGTGCATGGCCAGCAGGTTCTCGAGCTTGCAACTGTTGTCGGATTCCGTGGTCGATCCCATCAGGTAGCCGGGATAGGCGTCGGCGATCGCCTGCTCACAGACGGCGCGCACCTCGTCGGGGGTGCCGTTGGCCATCAGTTGGCTCATGTCGATGCCGCCGGCCAGGAACAGCTTCTGGCCGCACTTCTCACGCACCTCCTTGAGATCCATGCCGGCCACCGTCTCGATCGGGTTCAGACCGTCGCAGCCGATCTCGATCAGATCATCGAGCACTTCCATCAGGTACCCGTCCGAGTGGAAGAGGCACTTGAAGCCGTGTTCGTGCCAGGCGGCGTTCAGCCGCTTTATCCGCGGAAAGATCTCGGCGCGCAGATAGGCCGGGGAGTGCAGCAGCCGGTCTTTGTAGGCGATGTCACTGAAGGTCAACACCGCCGGGGAGAGCTCGGTGTCGGCGATGGCGTGACATTCGGCGATGTTGTGACACGTCATCGCTTCCAGCGCCTCTGAGATCAGCCCCGGCTGATCGACCTGAACGAAGGTGAACAGCTCGAACCCCAGCAGGTGGCGCACGCTGTCCAGTCCGACGCCGTGCTGCGTCAGCAGATTCACCGTATCGCCGATCTGGCCCTGCGTGACCAGGAAGCTTGCGTGGAAACGTTCGCGATGAGCGGCTGGATTGGACTCGATCTGCCTCGTCTTCTCCTGCCGATCCAGTATCCAGGCCTTCAGGAACTGCGCCGCACCGGCCTCGTCATCGAAAGGCCGGCGTACGATCCATGTCGTCTTCTCCCGCGGTGAGTGATGGTGGACGAACCCGAACTCATCGGTCGTGTCCGTCTCTTCCACAGGCCCGAAGCCGACGCTGCGCGTCATGTCCAGAAAAGCCCCGGTTGCCTTACCAGAGATCCGCAGGAGCTCGCCGACGGTGTTTTCGTCGGCTGACAGCGCCGGCAGGGATTGTCCGCCGAAATGGGCGAAAGCTGCATCGTTGCGCAGCAGATCATAGAGCGGCACACGAGCGGTCTCCTGGAACGCCATCGTACGCTCCACCCGTTCCCGCTTCGTCATCATCCTCACGCCTCCTGGTTGGTTCGCTGAATCACGTGGTCCTGCATGTCTGCCGACAACTCGACGAAACGGGCCGAGAATCCCCATACACGGACGATCAGGTCCTGGTGACCTTCCGGGTTCATCTGCGCTTCCTTGAGTGCCGCCACATCGTAAATCGCCGTGTTCATAACCGCCACGCCCTGGTCCATGGCGCCGCCGATGAGCCCGCGCAGCAGCTGTCTGCCTTCGTCGTTGCGGGGCACCATGGTGCGTGACAGGGAGATGTGAAAGACGGCCGAGCCACAGGCGTCAGCCAGCGGGCCGCGAGCGGCGGAGCGGATGACGGCGGTGGGCCCACTCCGCGCCTGGCCGGGAGTGGGGGAGTAGTGCTCGGCGATGGGATCGTTCCACCGGCGCCCGTCGGGCGTGGCGCCGATCACCTTGGCAAAGTCATTGAAGAGGTGGTTGTAGAGGGCCGGCCAGTAGGGCTTGCCCGTGGGGGTCGGCCACCCCTTCACGCGCTCACAGAAGTGCCTGGCGATATCGGCGGCCAGTTCATCGACGCGTTCATCGTCATTGCCGAACTTCGGGGCCTTGCGGCAGAGATGCCGCAGTGACTCATATCCCTCGAAGTTGGCGCGAAGGGCGTCAAGCATGGTGGCCGAGGAACACTGCTGCTGTTCGAAGACCACCTGCCTGACGGCAGCCAGGCCGTCGGCGACGGTGGGAATCGAACCGGAGAACAGCATGTGGCAGGGCACAGTGAAGCCGCCGCGGAAGGGATCGCGGCCGGTTTGCAGGCATTCGGGGAAGGTGCCGGCCTGAAAAGGGGAGGAGCAACCGTGTTCCATGCTGTGCTCGACGCCGCGGGTCAGCTCTTCCAGTTTCCTGTCCACCTGGTAGAGGTACTGGTCGAGGAACGCCTCGTAGAGCTGGGCGAAATCGGTCATGGCAGTGAAGTCGCCCGACCGGTAGCCAGTCACAAGACCGGTGCGCAGAGCGCGGGGTTCCTGCAGGCGGGTAACGTAGCGGCCGACAGGATTGCCGTGGAGGACGTTCTGCTCACCGTTGAACAAGGTCAGTTCCAGAGCCTTGACCGCCTCCAGCTGCAGGAAGCTGATGCCGCTTTCGCCGTCGATCGTCACCTCTGTACAGCCGTCATTGCTGTAGTTGCGCGCCGATTCCGGAGGGACTCCTTTCTCGATCAGCGAGGGAATCAACGCGTCGTCGTGGTAGATGGTTCCCTGGCCGTGACCGAGAAGCTGCAGATCGGCCACTCTGTCCAGAAAGGTGGCCGGTGAACTGCCGTGGACCCGCGCACACAGGTGCGGCTCGGGTTTACACACCGTCAGGGCGGCGTCGATCATGAGATAGGTGAGGTCGTTGGTGGCGTCGTGTCCCTGCCGGTCCAGCCCACCCAGCATGAGATTCCTCAACGTGTCTCCCGTGTCGCCTCGATTGAAGCCCTCCCACAGCTCGACGAGGATCCGCAGGGCCTCTTGCCGATCGATGCGATCCGTATCGAGATCGGCCTTGTAGAAGGGATACAGGTGCTGGTCGAGGCGTCCGATCGTCCCCCTGCCTCGCAGACACCAGGCAAACCAGAACAGTTGCACGGCCTGGCGAAACGAGGCCGGGGCCTGGGATGCAACCGCCTGGCACGTGGTGGAGATCTGTTCCAGGCGCTGAGCTTCTTCGCCCTGAGATGAGTCGGCCTGAT
>Ga0187827_10005470_pt1 | contig 15055 bp, 12 predicted proteins | sample ETNtaG_39_FD_167969 | JGI IMG/M metagenome (GOLD analysis project Ga0187827, IMG submission 167969) | Marine microbial and viral communities from oxygen minimum zone, Eastern Pacific Ocean - ETNP2014_SV_150_PacBio MetaG (Illumina Assembly) | ecosystem: Environmental > Aquatic > Marine > Hypoxic...
TCACATTCGCTTTTTTACTTGAAAGTTTATTACTTGTTTATGTGCCAAGCGATTTAATAGTTAACTGGCTAGGTTCGGAAAATATTTATTCCCTCCCTCTTGCTGTTATCTTAGGTATTCCAACCTATCTAAATGGCTACGCTGCAATTCCCCTTATAAGTGGTTTAATAGAGTTGGGCATGTCTCCGGCAGTTGGATTGACTTTTATGCAGGCAGGTAGTGTAACAAGTATTCCAGCAGCGATTGCAATTTATTCGCTTGCAAAAGCTCGACTTGTTACACTCTATCTGATTATTGCAGCGGTTGGTTCAATGGCTTCCGGCTATCTATTCTTATTGTATTTAGCCTAGTTGTTATACAAAACACTGGTTCGCCTTTAAACCTCAATTTTGCCCTTCTGGAAGACTTAATTTTGCTTCAAAATAAACTCCCTCACACATCAAACGAAGTTTGGTACAAAATATAGCCTGGTTTATTAACAATAAATAGAGTAATAATTATGAGTTGGTGGAAATCAGTTTTAGGTGGGGCGCTAGGTTATATGCTTGGAGGCCCACTAGGTGCGATGCTTGGTGTGGCATTCGCGAGTAATTTTTCTAAACGTAAGTCTAGTTTTGGCGGATTCGGTAAAGATTATCGTCCTGGTGATCAGCAGCGCGTTCAAGCGGCATTTTTTAGTAGTTTATTTTCAGTTATGGGCTATATTGCTAAAGTCGATGGCAAGGTATCAAAGTCTGAAATTCTCTTGGCGCAGCAAGTTATGCAACATATGCAATTATCCGACGATATGCAAAAAGTTGCAAAAGATTTGTTTAACCAAGGCAAACACAAGGATTTCAACCTAGACGAAGTGCTTGAACAGTTCCGTACTGAAAGTCATAGGCGTACACACTTAATACGCATGTTTTTAGAGATTCAAATCCAAGCCGCTTATGCAGATAATGTGTTTGACGATAAAGAACATAATGCACTTAAATATATCGCGCAAAAACTACACTTTCCTATTCATGAGCTAGAGAGTCTGATTCAACAATTTTCCGCCACTAGCAACAATACTAATCAACTAACAGTTAACAATGCCTACGTTATATTGGGGGCGGATAAAAGTCTAACTGATAAGGAACTAAAACGAGCTTATCGCCGATTGTTAGCTCAGCATCATCCAGATAAATTAGTTGGCAAAGGCTTACCAGAAGAAATGAAAAAAATAGCCAATGAAAAAACCCAAGAAATCATTAGTGCTTATGAGCTCATTAAAAAGCACCGTGGCATGCGCTAATTAAGACGCAATCCTACCTATCATATTTATTCACAAGGCATTGGAGAGGCTCATAAACCTAAAATATGAAAACGACGCCCGAAGGCGCCGCTATCATTGAACGCTAGACTGTTAGTAAGTTACTTGGCCCAATGTAACCCACTTGCTGCCCTCAACCTGACTCAGGACAACTACTTGTGTCCCTATATGGTCGTCGGCGCCATAGCTCCAACCTATTCTGCCAAAAATATCTTGATGGTCGCTGATTGACTCAAGCCCGTCCATTAATGAGTCGACAGTCAGGTCTGCGCCAGCATTCTCAAGTCCGGCTACCACTAGATCGGCTGCAGTGTAGCCTAATTGACCCGAGATGCCTGGTTCATTGCCGTACTTAGCTTTATAGGCATCACAGAATGCCTGTGCGCTTGCCGGAGCGCTGTCACAGTAGACAGCCTCGCCCACACTTACAGCGTACAATCCCTCCGTTATGCCGCCCGGGAAAGCTGCTACCATGGTGTCAAAGCCGGCCTGTGTAACCACCACATCCGCGGTAATGCCTAGTTTGCGGGCAGTGGCATAGCCTGTAATCGTGTCACGAATAATTGTACCAAACACAATTAGGTCGCAGCCTGCACCTTTAAAGCCTACCATTGCACCGACGAATTCGGTGTCGGTTGGCTTTGTGCCAACACTAGAAACCAAACTCACACCACTGTGTTCTGCCACTTCATCTGTCACAGCTTCTAGCACTTCAGCGCCATAATCAGTGTCTTGATACATCACGCATGCCGATGTCCTTCCCATTGCAATAAAATGGCCAACTGCAAATCTAATTTGATCGTAATAGCTTGAGCCGAAAGTGAGTTTAAGGTCGTGCTCAGGCTCCTGCACCGATTGTGCGGTTGTCATTGGGAACAGCAGAGGCACGTTCTTGGCGAACTGGGTTTCGGCTGTCGCTAAATTCATTGGCGTGCCGAGTATGTTGAATGTAGCGAACACTTTATCAAGGTTCAGCAATTTGTTCATCGCCTTGACGTGTACTGGTACCTGATACTGGTGGTCTTCCAGGACAACACGTATCTGCCTCCCGTGAACACCGCCGTTTTCATTTACCATGTCAAAACGAATCTGTGCCGCCTGACTTGCTGCAACGCCCCAAAGCGCCGCCGGACCACTCAGCGCGGTTGATGTTCCAAGAACGATTTCATCGTCGGTTACCCCTTGAGCTATAACTCCAGCGCTCAAGGCTAGATAGGCCAATCCCGCTGTGATTTTATTTAGTTTATTCATAGTTTTTACTCCTTATATTTATAATTATTAATTACTCCTTTGTTATTACCACTATACCTGCATCTTACTACTTGCACAAATATGCAGAATGTTCCACTCTCTTTAGGAGTACATCTGATCAATTAAATCAGTGTACTTTTCATTCACAACGTTGCGTTTTAACTTCATACTCGCTGTCAATTCGTCGTCTTCAACCGTCAACTGCTTGTCAATCAGTCTGAATTTCTTGAGAGTTTCGACTTGTGCTAAAGACAGATTGATTCGTTCAATTTCACTTTTAATGAGCGCCTGCACTTCCGCTGTCGCGCATAGACTTTTAAAATCAGAGAAAGGGACATTGTTTTCTTGGGCAAACTGGCTCACTGTTTCATTGTCTATCATCACTAGACAAGTTAGGTATTTACGCCTATCACCAATCACCACTGCATCAGTCACATAGGGCGAAAATTTCAGCTGGTTTTCAATTTCTGAAGGGCTGATATTCTTGCCTCCGGAGGTGATGATGATGTCCTTTTTCCTATCGACAATCTTGACGAATCCATCGGCATCGATCTCTGCTATGTCGCCGGTATATAGCCAGCCATCAACGATTGTCTCAGCGGTTTTAAGCGCTTGCTTGTAATATCCCTTGAATACTAATGGCCCCTTGATAAGCAGTTCGCCGTCTTCGGCGGTTTTCATCTCTACCCCTGGCGGCGGCTTGCCGACCGTGCCCAGGCGAATATGGCCCTGATAGTTGCCGCATGCAAAAGCCACGTTTTCAGTTTGTCCAAACGCCTCGTACAAGGGCACGCCCAAAGCGCGGAACCAACCAATCAAATCCGGCGAGATAGGTGCAGCACCCGTCAGGCCAATTCGGACACGGTCCAAGCCCAGGAGAACTTTGATGTTGTTAAGAACAAGAAAATCTGCAGCTATGTGCATCAGGTGGACATGCGTTGGAACAGGCAGACCATTGTCTTCAAAATCAGCAGCCCTGGAGCCAACGGACAGTGCCATTTGAAGAGCTCTTCTGCCAAACCATGTTGCATCCTTCATACGCAATGTGATGGATGAATACATTTTTTCCCATATTCTGGGCACACCCAGAAAATAGGTTGGTGAAATTTCGGCAATATTTTCGAATGCGGTGTCCTGACCTTCGATGAAGTTGACCGTTGAACAGCGCGCCAAAGGTAAGAATACCGATAGAAGTCGCTCGGTAACGTGGCACAGCGGCAAGTAGACAACCGAGTCGTCTTCGGCGGTGATCGGATAAAACTCATGAAAGGCATGGGCTATGAATATAATGTTTCTATGGCTGAGCATCGCCCCTTTTGGAGCGCCGGTCGTACCTGAGGTATAAACCAAAATCGCTGTATCATTTGGTTCTGCGCTGTCAATTCGCCGATTCCATTCTGCTTCGAGGCCCTCTTCGCCTTCATCGCCCAACTGGTAGAATTGCTCCAGCATGACTACTTTGGGGTGGTCCAGATCGGCCAGTCCGGTGGAGTCGAGAACAACCACTGTATGGATATTTGGTAGATGCTCTTCCACCGCCAGATACTTGTCAAGCTGTTCTTCGTTCTCGACCATCAATAACGTAGTATCACTGTCTTTACAAATATGAAGAATTTGTGGTGCCGAATCCGTCGCATAGATGCCGCAGGAAACACAGCCAATACACTGTGCAGCAAGGTCGAAAAACAGCCACTCTTTACATGGATCAGCGAGTATTGAGACGGTTTGGCCAGACTTTAGCCCCAGCGCCATCATAGCCTTGCCTATACGCGCGCTATTCAAATAATACTGATCCCAGGAAAACGTTCGCCATATGCCAAAATACTTCTCGCGCATGGCGACTTTGTTCTTCAACTTTTTCGCTCTAAAGCGGAACAATGCTGGAATTGAGGTTTGATTGTCAAGGCTGATGATCTCTTCTGTGTTCACCCTCTATCTCCAGGTTTTACGCTGTCTCCAGCGACGCTTTTCCCGACCGATGGCTTGTTTTTTCCCTAAATAAAACTCCTGAATATCAGGGTTGTTCAATAGAGCATCACGGTCTCCGTCAAAAACAATCCGTCCCACTTCGATTACGTAGCCAGCGTGAGACACCTTCAAGGCCATGTGTGCATTTTGCTCCACCAGAAGCATGGTGACACCTTGTTCGGAGTTGAGACGGCAGATAATGTCAAAAATTTCACTGACCAGCAATGGTGACAGACCAAGGGAAGGCTCGTCTAGAAGCAGGATTTCCGGTCGCATCATTAGCGCTCTTCCCATTGCCAGCATTTGCTGCTGCCCCCCGGACAAAAGCACGGACTGTAAATTAATCTTGTTCTTCAGGTCCGGAAAATAATGGAAAACCATATCCAAATCGGTATCGATCTCGTTTTTCCCTTTGCGACTGAAGGCACCCATTTCTAGGTTTTCCTTGACGGTCAGAAACGGAAATACCTCTCTGCCTTCAGGTACGTGACCCATGCCTTGCCTGGCAGTCTTGTTCGGCTGCCAGGCGGTAATCTCTTGACCAGAAAATACCACCGTGCCTTTTTGCGGTTCCAGCGCGCCACAAATAGTTTTCAGGATTGTGGTTTTTCCGGCGCCATTTCCTCCCAAAATACTAACGATTTGCCCCTCGTGAACGTCGAGGCTTATTCCACGGACTGCCATTACAGGACCATAGAACGTTTCTATGTTACGCACTTTCAATAATGGGGATTCGCTCATTGTGCATCTCCCAGATAGGCGGAAACAACATCGGGATGGCTCTGCACAAAGGCATGATCCCCTTCAGCGGCAACCTTGCCATTGACAATTGCCAGCACCCGGTCAGAGACCTCTGCCACTAGAGACATGTCGTGTTCAATCAAAACTACAGTCATGTTCAAGTCCCGCCTGATATCCTCAATCCAAAACCCCATTTCCTCAGTCTCCTCTGGGTTAAGACCTGATGAGGGCTCGTCTAGCAACAACAGCTTGGGCTCTATGCAAAGCGCTCTTGCTAGCTCAATCTTCTTTCGTACGCCATAAGGCAGACCCGAGATTATTTGGTTACGGTAGTGGGCCAGCTCCAAAAAATCGATCACTTCTTCCACCTTTGCTCGATGCTCCAGTTCCGCCTCGACGACGCTGCCGGTGAATAACACTTGGCGCCACCAGCTTTGAGTGTTGTGTACATGTCTACCCACCAGGAGATTTTGCAAAACAGAAGCATGCTCGAACAACTCCAGATTTTGAAATGTTCTGGCGATGCCTAGGCGTGCAATGTCTTTGGATCCAAGCTCCAATAAGTCGTTACCGGAAAAGTTCAGCTGCCCGGTTTGGGGCTCGTAGAAGCGGCTCAATAAATTAAAGATGGTGGATTTTCCTGCGCCATTCGGTCCGATGATTGCGTACACCGAACCCTCTTCGACAGCAAAACTCACACTGTCGACCGCTTTGACGCCGCCAAAAGAGATGGAAAGGTTCTCGATATCTAACAAGCTCATCTTAATCGCTCCGTTTTCAGGTAGGCCCTCTGGCGCTTAAAGCTCTTGCGCTTATAGATGGGGAAGAATTCCATATAGCTGCGGATCTTAACCCAACGACCGTAGATGCCGGTCGGCTCGAACGCAATCACGCTGATCAATATGGCCCCAAAAATGAACGGCTCTATTCCTGGTAAACCACTAATCGAAGATGGCAGGGTATCTTTTGCTATCGATATTCCAGTTTCAAGCACACCAATCAATACAGCCCCGAAAAATACACCATGGACAGTGCCAAGACCTCCTAATACAATCATTAATAACAGCTGAATGGACAATAAAATTCCAAATATTTGCGGTGTTAGAAACAACATATAGTGTGCCAAAAATGCACCAGCCAGACCCGTTATGGCGGCAGATACGGTAAAGGCAAAAACTTTAATTTTCATCGGATTCACACCCAATGCCTGGGACGAGACTTCGGAATCTCTTACCGCAATCATTGCGCGGCCCAGCGGAGAGCGTAATATATTCAACACCGCGAGAGTGGCAGCGACCAAGACGCTCAAGACAAACAGATAGAGCCCCCAAGTCTGCCATATTTGATAGCCAAACAGCATTGGAGCGTCGACCATCATACCGCGATTGCCGCCGGTGATGCTGGTCAGATGGCCAGCAAAATCCTCCACAATAATAGCAAAAGCAAGTGTTGCGATTGCCAGATATATGCCCGACATTCGTGATGCAGGGATGGCGACCAGCAGACCTCCTATCATGCTCAGCAAGGCGGCCATTGGTAGCGCTACAAAGGACGAAAATCCCTGAGCTAGAAACCAGGCATTTGTGTAGGCGCCGATTGCTAGGAATGCTGCGTGGCCAAGACTGGCTTGGCCTGTAAAGCCAGTTAGCACCATTAAACCCAAACCTGCCATGGCATAGATTAGCACGCGCGTTGCTTCGCCGATATAATAGCCATCGAGTATCAATGGTGCTGCGAACAGAACGAAGATCAGCAAGCCATACCAAAAGCGATGACCACCATGCTTTGCTAGATTCAAGTCTTGTTTATAATTGGTTTTGAACAGGATTCTCATATCAAAGCTTTTTTCTATGAATTTGAGCAAACAGTCCCTGTGGTCGCAAGGCCAGTACTATCAACATTACAATGTAGACCATGCTGCCCTTGACTGCGGGAACATATGCGGCCGCAAAGGGTTCTATAATGCCGACAATAAGCCCCCCAAGAATAGCACCGGGCATAGAGCCAAAGCCGCCTATCACGGCGGCGGCAAAAGCCTTGATGCCCAGCAAACCGTTCATCGGCTCGATCAGCGTGATTGGGGCCAATAGAATGCCAGCCAGAGCTGAAATTGCAGCGGCAACAGCCCAGACAGCGGAGATGATAACTCTCACGGGAATGCCAGAATAGTATGCGGCAAGCTGGTTTTGAGACGCTGCCTTCATGGCGATGCCCCATTTAGAGTAACGGAAATATGCCCATAGAATCACTATCAATAGTGCTGTTACAGCAATAATTGCCAACCGCTCATTTCCTATGACAATCCCGTGAAAGCTGCTAAAGCCTGAAATGGGACTATCGATAGTCAGCGGTACCTGTCCCCAAATCATTCCTGCAGCCGCACGAAAGATGATGCCAAGCCCTAGAGTGAGAATGACAACGGCGAACTGAGGCTGCCCGATCACTCGACGCACTATAAGAATATCGACAAGAGCGCCAAACAATGCCATGATAATCAGCGTGGCTGGAACGCCTAGCCAGAAAGGCATGCCCAAATCCATTATTAATGTCCAGGCAACAAAAGAGCCCAGCATCATCATATCACCCTGAGCAAAATTAACCATCTCGGTGGCCTTGTATATCATCACAAAGCCTAATGCCATCAAGCCATATATACAGCCTTGACTGATGCCAATTATAAGCAATTGCATAAACTCATTCATTGACTTTAGTCATAGCTATTAAATTAATTCTTTTAAAGCCAACAATCTCGCTCACTTGCTTTGTAGCTAATAGTCTTGCTTCCATTGTTCATCTCACTCTGCTATTTTCTGCTTCAAATAATACATGGCTTTACTCTCTGACAAGTAACCTTATAGGTCATTCAGACTTTCAAATGGTGGGACAATATAAAGTTAAGAGTTAGCTTTGAGTTCCCTTCTTAAAACCTTGCCGACATTTGTTTTTGGAATTTCACTAATGAATTCGACTTGTTTAGGAACTTTATATGCCGTCAATTTTTCACGACAGAAAGTAATAATTTCTTCTTCTGTAATATTTTGTCCTTCATGCAAGACTATATAGACTTTTACAGCTTCTTGAGATTTTTCATCCTTCACACCGACACAACCACACTCTAAAACGGCGGGGTGCTCATTGACTTCAGCTTCGACTTCATTCGGATAAACATTAAAGCCCGAAACTAGAATCATGTCTTTTTTGCGATCAACGATAAAGATATTACCTGTCTCATCTATTCTGGCAATATCACCAGTCTTAAACCAGTTGTTCTCGTCTAGACCTGAATCTTCAGATTTCCAATAACCGCTCATAACCTGCGGTCCACGTACACATAATTCTCCAGGCTCGTTTAGATCGGTGATTGCCTGATTGCTTTCATCACGAATTTCCACTTCAGTATAGGCCGCAGGCAAACCCACAGAGCCAGTAAACTCTGTTTGTCTGTAATCAGGCACACTCACTAGCGGTGAAGTTTCTGTTAGACCGTAGGCCTGCCAAACAATCGAATTTGTCACCTCATGCCATCTCTTGGCAGTTGTATCTAGTGCGGCCATTCCGCCACTTAAGGACATAATCAGATTACTAAAATCTAAATCCTTGAATCCGTCACTATTTAGTAGCGCTTCATAAAGTGTGTTGACCCCAGAAATCATATGAAACTTGTGTTTTTTCAGAATCGAAATAAAGGTTTTTAAGTCTCTTGGGTTGGTAACAAGGACGCTCTTTCCACCAATATGAAACAACATGAAGTTATGCACTGTGAGGGCAAAAATGTGATAAAGCGGGAGTGGACAAATTGCAGTTTTTTGCTCGTTATCAGAGCCTTCATACATCTCTGGATCGATAGTATAAAAGGCTTGAATAATGTTTGCCAAAATATTTCTATGAGTAAGTATTGCGCCTTTAGATACGCCAGTTGTGCCGCCAGTGTATTGCAGAAAAGCGGTGTTATTTATCGACACATCAACGTCATTAAATTGAGCCTTGGCCCCTTCACTTAATGCGTCTAGAAAGCCCTCGGCATTGTTTAAATTAAACTGTGGTACTAATTTTTTTATCTTTCTGGCAACAAAATTGATAATCTTTCCTTTGAAACCAAGAAGATCACCAATAGTCGTAACTACAACTTTATCTACACTAGCAAGGTCTGATTTTTCAACGACATGTGCGACGCCTTCCCATACAAGCAGAGCCTTGGCTTCACTGTCACTTAGTACATGCTCTAACTCTCTTGTAGTATAGAGAGGATTTACGTTAACAACAACAATTCCAGCCATCAGTGCACCATAAACGATGACCGGATAGGCTAGCATATTAGGCATCATAACGGCGATTCTATCCCCAGGCTTGTAACTTTGACTAAGCCAAGAGGCAAAAGAATTTACATGTTCAGAGAGCTCTTCAAAAGATATCTCAACACCATAATTTTCAAAAGCTATCTTGCCCTTATGTTTCCTACAAGTGTTATTGAAAAAATCTACTAGATTGGCGTTCTCTTTAAAAAAGTCAGTCTCTTCGATATTGCTTGGTATGTTGCTTTCCATATATTCCCCTCAATTGAAATTAACCCTCCTTAACTTTATTTATCAATATTTCTTTAAATTGATTATAGACCTCTCCGTCCTTTTTATATGCATAACAAGAGTTTTCAAATTTTTTCCCAATAGATTTAACCTCTTCCAAAGAAATTTTATTTTTTCCTTTGAGTTTTTCTTCTTTCTCTGACCACAGGGTCTGAAAAGCTATCGTTGCTGCATGCGCCAATAAATCACTGATATGTCGACAACCCCTCTCTGCGCCTAGTGTTTTGATAACCATTCGATTAAACCCAGATACAATAAACTCGCCCTTTAATTTTTGACAGTTTTTGACTGCTTGCGGACAAACATTGTAAGGTGAAGAACCAATAACAGCCTCAATATCGATAATCTTTTTCCGGTCATCAATCGTCAGTCTAACGGCCATATCATGTAACGGCTCGCCAGCACTAATATAACCTCTGTGCATATTTTCATACGAATAAGTCTTGCTATCAACAAGAAAAACCTCTATATCCCATAGACCGTCTTCCCTTTTGTAGCCTTTTCCTTTAATAGTTCTGTTGTGTGATAAATCTCTCTTAACAGGCTTGCTTAACATCTATTCATCCCTTATAAAATATTATTTTTTGCTTGCTTATATTGCTGCTCTAATTCTAACACCAAATCCTCTATACTTGGAACATTGGAAATAGAGCCTACTCCTTGGCCTGCAGAAAAAATGTCACGCCATCTTTTAGCAGTAACCTTACTTATATCAAAATCAACCTTTAGTTTTTTCTTTATAAGAGGTATTGCCATTCTTTTTAAGTCTCTCAAGACCCCTTTAGCATTACTCTGGTCAGTGGCAATGCCTGCCTCTTTGAGAGACTGTTCTAGCCAATTCCCATTAATACCGGTAATCTTGTTTGATTTGATAATCTGGTTTGCGGATGAATTAATCACCATATCCTTGTATTTATCGCTGGCATCACTCTCATCTGTAGCGATAAAGCGTGTACCCATATACGCCAAATCAGCTCCCAACGCTTGAATCGCTAGAACTGACTCTCCGGTACTGATACTTCCGCCAACCACAATAATGCCGTCAAATATCTCTTTTACCTCCGATACAAAGGCAAATACTGACAAATCACCTGTATGGCCTCCTGCACCATTACAAACCAAAATCAGACCATCTACACCTGCATCGATTGCTTTTTTAGAGTGATATAAATTGATCACATCTGAAAAAACTAAGCCGCCATAAGAATGCACTTTCTCAACCACATGTTGAGGGTTGCCAAGAGAGGTTATAACAATTGGTGGTTTGTATTTGACGATTAGTTCTATGTCATCATTACTGCGAGCATACATCTTACTGACAATAATATTGACCGCCCAAGGCGGCGCATTTTCACTACTACCTAGAGCGCTTGTTATGTCTGCAAAGCGCTGATCTAAATCTTCCAATGTTCTTGCATTTGCGGTTGGGAAGGATCCAACAATGCCAGCACGAGAGGAGGCAATAACCATCTTTGAGTTTGAGATAATAAACATAGGTGCCTGGATAATCGGCATTCTTAGTTTCTCAATAAACTGTTTATTTTTCATCTAGTTTCTTATATTTTTTATAATGCCGGCAGCGCCCATACCGGTTCCAATGCACATTGTCACCATGCCATAGTCAATATTATCTCTTTGCATGGCAGATAGCAATGTGGCTATTCTAATTGACCCAGTAGCACCAAGCGGATGACCAAGTGCTATCGCACCACCGAGTGGGTTGACCTTTTCTAGGTCAAGATTTAATTCATTTATGACAGCTAAAGATTGCGCTGCAAAAGCTTCATTGAGTTCTATCCAGCCAATATCGTCAATACTCAAATCGACAGATTTCAAAACCTTAGGAATAGCCTTCACTGGACCAATGCCCATTATTTCTGCAGGCACTCCGGCAACAGAAAAGCCCAAAAATTCCGCTTTCGGATTTAAGTTATATTTTTCAAGTGCCTCTTCACTTGCAACTAAAACTGCAGCAGCTCCATCTGACATTTGCGAACTATTACCTGCGGTTACTGTGCCGTTTTGAACAAAAGCTGTTCTTAGTTTTCCTAGCACCTCGGTACTGGTGCCTTCTCTTGGACCTTCGTCTTTGGAAATGGTATTAGTTGCTGTTTCGTATTCTTTTGAATCCAAAGAGTAGGTAGTTTCATTTGTTGTAATCGGGGAAATCTCTTCATTAAATAGACCATTCTTATTGGCTAATATTGCCTTTTGATGACTGTTGTATGCAAACTCATCCTGCGCCTCTCTACTTATATTGTATTTATCCACAACCTTTTCAGCAGTTAAACCCATACCATAAGCTATAGCTATATTCTCATCTTCTAGTACCTTCGGGTTAATGGAAGGTTTAAAGCCGGTCATGGGAACGCTACTCATACTTTCTACACCTGCAGCAATAACCAGATCTGCAGAACCGGATTTAACCAGTTCTGCAGCATTTGCAACGGACTGCAATCCGGATGAACAGAAGCGATTTAGAGTATATGCCGGAGTTGAATCAGGAAGGCCGGCCAGTAAAGTAGAAATACGCGCAACATTCAGCCCTTGAGGTCCCTCCGGCATTGCACACCCAACAATAATATCATCGATATTGTTATTTACTTGTTGAGTGCTATCAGCTGCCGACAAAACACTTTGTATAGAATGAATCAACAGGTCATCCGCTCTGGTTCTAGCAAAATAACCACGGGCCTTACCAACTGGAGTTCTTTTTGCCTCTACTATGTATGCTTTATTCATTGCTTTCTCCAAATTAGTTGCGAAGTGGTTTGCCTTTCTTGAGGGTGTGCTCGATACGGTCTTGGGTTTTTTGTGTACCCAAGAGTTCGACAAAGTATTTCCTTTCCAAGTCAAGAATTGTTTGCGACTCAACGATAGTGTTTTCTTCAACTCTTGAAACAGTCATCACTCTAGCTAGCCTATCAACGATGTGTTTGTCATGATCTGAAATAAATCCACCCTCATGTAGATTTGCTATCTGCGCCATTATATTGGCGTAACCGGCCTTGCCAACAACCTTAAAGGTTAAATCTAAAGGCGCTCTGAAACCTGAATCAAGCAAAGTCAATGCCTGCTGCTTTGCTACATAAAGCAATTCATTGGGGTTGGCGATAATCACATCGTCAACTTTCAGATAACCCATCTCTTTTGCCTCCAAGGCGCTAGCAGAAACCTTCGCCATGGCAACTTGCTCAAAGTATCTGGATAGTAGAGGAAATATGTCGTCCGACTCTTTGTTAGTATAGGCCCTTAACGCCATCTCTTTACTGCCGCAACCTGCTGGCAAGGCTCCGATACCAACTTCAACCAGACCAATATAAGAATTCATTGAGGCAACCACTTTGTTACAATGCAAAAGCAATTCACAACCGCCCCCCAAAGCCAACCCGTCAACTGCTGCTATGGTTAATATTCTGCCATGCTTTAAACGCATTAACAGTTCTTGCAACATAGCGACAACCTTTTTAATCGAGTAAAGTTTCCCCAGTTTAGGTAACTCTGGATGCATAATTTCAAAAGCCTTTTTCTTAGCTTTTGACTTGACACCGGGGTCTTTCTCTAAAAGACCTAACTTAATAGCTGAAATGACTTCATACAAATTTGCTCCAGCACAAAAGTGCTCTTGCTCCTGCTTAAAGATCAATGCATTAAAGTTATTGCTTTCAAGAAAGTCGAGACATTTAGATATATCAATCAGGACGCCTCCGCTCAATACATTCATCTTGGTTTTAAAGGAAATGCTTGCCACCCCATCACCCAAATCAATCATCTTAGTCATATCGCTTTCGTGCAAAATTTCTTGTTGATGTTCCTTTTCACCGTGAAGTATTGGTTTAAACAATTGTCTCTCATAAACCGGGTGACTTGATCTTGGGGTGTATTGATTACTTTTTGGGTTAAATGCGCCATCATCGCAATAAACAAAAGACCTATCCAGCACCCAAGATGGTAAAGGTTCAGCAAGGAGTGTTTTGCCGCTATCGATGTCGGCTAATAATTTTTCTCTCACCTCATCCCATCCCGTAAGCTGGACCTGTTCAAAGATCCCTCTTTGCCATGCGAAACCTGATTTAAGGGCCAAGTCTACACACCTAACTGTTTCAGCAAGATTCTCTAGTTGGTAGCATGAGTAGTGGAAAACATCCCTATGCACGGACCACAGAAACTGCGCCTGTGGATCGTCACATTCCGATAGCGATAATAATGATTTTTCAATACTGCCATTCTCTTTGAGTATAGTTTTAACTTTTTGACTAATGGTCTTGTCTGAGATCCTGTAGTCGCCCTTATCTGGGTCAAAAACATAAATATCCTTGCCCCTTTTCTCATAGATTCCTTTTCTAGTTTTGCTGCCTAAAGAGCCATCGCTGATTAATGAGTTGATCCATTCTGGTAATTTAAATATCTCCACCCAAGGGTCGTCCTTGGCATTTTCAAAAATATTGTTCACTACATTTGCCATAACATCCAGACCTACAACGTCTAATGTTCTAAATGTTGCACTGGCTGGCCTACCAACTCTTTTGCCAGTTAGAGCGTCAACTGTGTCTGCAGAAAGAGAGAAATTTTGAGCATGTTTTAGAACCGCCATAAAGGAAAATACACCAATCCTGTTTGCTATAAATGCAGGATTGTCTTTTGCATATACGACTTCCTTACCTAACGCAGACGTTATGAAGCCTTCGGTCTTGTATAAGAGCTCTTCGTCACTATATGAGGTTCTTATGAGTTCTACCAAAGGTAGATATCTAGGAGGATTGAAGAAATGAACACCAAAAATTCTACTTCTTAAATTCTCTGGCGCATACTCGGCAATTTTTTCAATAGAGAGCCCAGAGGTATTGGTTACGAGAACTGCTTTTTCATTAACGTGAGGTGCTATATTAGCAAATAACTGCTTTTTTATTTCTAGGTTTTCAACAACCGACTCGATAATAAAATCGCACTGTGAAATAATATCAAGTGATTCATAGGTCGCTGTTTTTATCGAATTTATCACTGACGGGCTGGCTAGCGGTGTTGGCTTAAGTTTACTTAAACTTTTCAACGAAGCGTTTAAAGCTTCTTTGTTCATGTCAAACATCACCACTTCAAAACCTAAATTCGCAAAGTGGGAAGCTATCTGGCTACCCATTGTGCCAGAACCGAGTACTGCTATTTTGTTAAAAGCTTTATCAAAATACTGTTTCATAATTTCCTATTTATTTTTCTA
>Ga0187827_10005471_pt1 | contig 15046 bp, 14 predicted proteins | sample ETNtaG_39_FD_167969 | JGI IMG/M metagenome (GOLD analysis project Ga0187827, IMG submission 167969) | Marine microbial and viral communities from oxygen minimum zone, Eastern Pacific Ocean - ETNP2014_SV_150_PacBio MetaG (Illumina Assembly) | ecosystem: Environmental > Aquatic > Marine > Hypoxic...
CGCGTGCAGCAGGTTGTACATGCTTGGCTTGGGCTTGATGGCCTTGATGGAGCCTTCTAGTATGTAGGCGATGTCGATAGTCGAGCCCAGCACTTTCTTTCGTTCCTCATCTGTAGCCACTCTCCAAATCCACCTCCTGAACGCGCAGCCGACACACTTCTGACGCTCTTAGCCCCGTGTCCAGCAATACCAACACAAGCGCCGTGTCGCGGTTGCCAGTGGCCCGCCGCATTGCAAATGCCCGGCGTCCCTTTGTGTTCGCGGTTCTGGTATATGTGCAGGCTTTCAGTAGCGCCTTGATATCGTCTTGCGTGAGGGGGATAACCTCCGTGCCCTCAGCTTTGGGTGCGGGGATGCTCGCAGCAGGATTGTCCACGTCAAGCTCTGAAGCTGCCCAGCGAAAGAAAGCCCGGAAGGTGCACCAGTAGGCTACGATGGAATTAGGCTTGTATTGTCCGCGCAGCCCGCCCAGAAACAGGCGCAAGTCAGCAGTGGTAACGGATGCCAGCGTGGGATTGTCCAATTTGCGGCACAGGTGCGCTAGCAAATAGCCGTAAGTGGCAACGGTCGTATTGGGGTGTCCTGCGGCTAACTGATAGGTTTTGTAGCCAGAAATGGCGTCTGTAAGTAGTAACAAGATAAGAGGTCTCCAGTTCAGGGTAATGATGAACCGCCGACCGCTTATCTATGCGATTTCGGGGAGGTAAGTGTTCTCCAGTGGGCAGGACAGGACTTGAACCTGCGACCTCTTCTTTGTAAGAGAAGCGCTCTAACCAGCTGAGCTACCCGCCCGAACGCTTGCAAAAGTTTACCACATCCAAGCTTCCGGCTGGCATCGCGGCGCTTCCGGGAGTGCCAGGATCCGGCAGAGTTATTGCACAGGCGGGGGAAACACGTACCCTTGACAATTGGCGAATCAATAGTAATATTCAGTGGCTGAATTTCAGCCACTGAATATAGAACTGGATGTGCTGCTATGGATACACCCCTCGCCCCCGAAAACTTACACGAACTACGTATTCTGGAACAGATTGAACAAGACCCAGAGGCAACCCAATCCGACCTGGCTGCCCGCATGGGCGTGGCGGTCGGCACCGTCAACTGGTATGTAAAACGGCTGGTGAAAAAGGGGCACATTAAAGTCACGCGCCTGCAGCGCCGCCGGTTGCGCTACCTGATTACCGCGGAGGGCATCGCCGAGAAAACGCGCCTGGCGATGGAGTACGTGCAAGTGAGCATGGGCATGTACCGCGCGACGCGGCAGCAAGCGCGCGAGCTGCTTGGAAAAGCGCGCGAGGCCGGTTTTCAGCAGGTCGCGGTTTCCGGGCATGGGGATCTGGTGGATGTGTGCCGGTTGACCTGTCTTGAGCAATCGGTTCCTGTGGCAGCGCCGGGCAGTGACGGCGCGCTGCCGGTGTTGCGCGTCACCGGCTCGGCGGTGATGCTGGAGCTGCCGGAGGCCTGACATGTGCAGACAGTGGTACGCGCTGCACACCAAGCCGCACAAGGAGCGCCAGGTTGCCTCGCTGCTGCGCTCGCGCAGCCTCGAGATTTTTCTGCCGCTGCTGCGCGTCAACCCGGTGAACCCGCGCGCGGCGCGCGAGCGCCCTTATTTCCCGAACTACCTTTTCGCGCACGTGGATCTGGATGTGACCGGCCTGAGCGTGCTGCAATGGACGCCCGGGCTGCTGCGCATGGTGGAATTCGGCGGGGTGCTCGGCACCGTGCCCGGGGCTCTCATCGCGCAGTTGAAGCAGCGGCTGTACGAAATCCGGGCCGCCGGCGGGCTTGCGCTGCAGGAATTAAGCGGTGGAGACCGCGTGCGCGTGACCAGCGGTCCTTTTCAGGGTTATGAGGGCGTGTTTGATGTACGTCTTTCTGGCGCTGACCGTGTGCGCGTGCTGCTCGAACTCATCGGCGACTATCAGCGCCCCCGCAGCGCGTCACGCGCCGTGCCGGTCGAGCTGAACGTGGGCAACGTCGCTAAACTGCGCTCGTAGCGTTGGCGCAGCACCCGCCCCCGGTAGCGGGATCGGGGGATAGGTGCATGGTTGGGGAAAGCCGGCGGTTATTTAGTCGGCCAGATATCGGAATACTCTAGAGATGCTCAGAAAATAAGCATGTCGAAAGGGCGGAGCGTGCATTCCCTTTCATCGCCTATTGTCCGAGTGGCGAGATGGTTACTGATTAGATGACTTGCAACGTGCTGGTAACTGGTGGCGCTGGATTCATCGGTAGCCATCTGGTAGAACGGCTACTGAACGACGGCTGTGGAGTGACTGTATTGGACAACTTCTCCACCGGCAGACCTGAAAACCTTGAGCACCTGCGTGGTCACATTGATATCAGTGTTCATGAAGTGGATGTTGCCGATTTCGAAGCGATTCAACCGTTTTTCGCAGGCGTTGACTGGGTGTTCCATCTGGCGGCCCTAGCCGACATCGTACCGTCCATTCAGCAGCCGCTTGCTTACCACCGGGCGAATGTGGATGGTACGATTGCTGTGCTTGAGTCTGCGCGAAACGCTGGAGCCCGCCGGTTTGTGTACGCGGCGTCCTCGTCTTGCTATGGTGTCCCGGATGTGTATCCCACTCCCGAGACTGCCGACCTTAAGCCACAGTACCCATATGCTTTGTCAAAACATTTGGCCGAGCAAATGGTTATGCACTGGTGTCAGGTTTATGGACTGCATACGATATCATTACGACTGTTCAATGTTTACGGCCTGCGTTCGCGCACGTCAGGGACTTACGGAGCCGTTTTTGGCGTCTTCTTGGCGCAGAAATTGGCAGACAAACCATTCACCGTTGTGGGTGATGGCACCCAGACTAGGGACTTTACCTTTGTATCGGATGTGGTGGAGGCCATAGTTGCCGCAGCGGAAAGTGACGTGAGCGGAGAAATAATTAACATCGGGTTAGACAACACTTACAGCGTAAACCGGCTTGTGGAACTTTTAGGCGGAGATGTGGTGCACATCCCCAAACGCCCCGGCGAGCCACATTGCACCTGGGCGGATATTTCCAAGGCAAAAAAGCTTTTGAACTGGCAGCCGAAAGTGAGCTTGGAGGAAGGCGTAGGTATCCTCCTCGAAAACATCGATTACTGGCGGGAGGCCCCCGTGTGGGATGAAAAGTCCATCGCCAAAGCCACCAAAAAATGGTTTAAATACTTGAGTTAGGATATGCAAAAAAAGGTCAAGACCCTGGAAGAACTTCAGAAGATCACTGCTGCCCTTCAAGCAAAGGGCAAAAAGGTCGTACATTGCCATGGGGTATTTGACCTTTTGCATATTGGCCATATCAAGCATTTTGAAGAAGCCAAGTCTTTTGGTGATGCTCTGATAGTAACAATTACACCGGATGAATTTGTAAACAAAGGCCCCAACCGGCCGGCCTTTACCAGCGAACTGCGCCTCCAGGCCCTGGCATCGTTGGAAGCGCTGGATTATGTAGCGGAAAACAGTTGGCCTACAGCTGTCAAAACCATAAAAACCCTAAAGCCCGATATTTACTGCAAAGGTCCCGATTTCAAGAAACACGCTGATGATATAACGGGAAAAATAGTTGAAGAAGAGGAAGCCATTAAATCTTTTGGTGGTGAAATCAGGTACACAGATGCCATTACCTTCAGTTCCAGTAGTCTGCTGAATCGCTTTGGAGATGTGTACTCGCAGGAACAAAAGTCATTTATTCAACAGATAGTTGCTAAACATAGTTTTGATTTCATCAAGCTAAAAGTGGATGAACTGAAAAATTTGAAGGTTGTGGTGGTGGGTGAGACCATTATTGATAAATACGTATTTTGCGAAGCTTTGGGTAAATCCGGCAAGGAGCCTGTGCTGGTGCTTCGGGACCTGAAAATGGAAAAATACGCCGGCGGTGCCGCCGCCATTGCTCGCCACCTGTCCGATTTCTGTGGCACTGTTTCCCTTTTGACCATGCTTGGAGAAAAAAAAGAGTATGAAGATTTTGTGCTGGCAAACCTGCCTGACAACGTAAAGCCATACTTTATTTTCAAGGAAGGTTCCCCCACCATTATCAAAAAACGCTATGTGGATCACATCACAAAAAGCAAAAGTCTGGGGGTTTATTCCGTGAATGATTCCCAGATGAACGGTGAGAACGAGAACCAGTTGAATACTTATCTTGCTGATCTGATTCCAGACCACGACCTGGTTATCGTTTCCGACTATGGTCATGGATTAATTTCCAGCGACACGGCTAGGCATATTTCAAAACAGTCCACATTTACCACCCTCAATGCCCAGATCAATGCGGCCAATATTGGATATCACACCATGAACAATTACCGCAACATTGACTGTGCCATTATTAATGAAACGGAACTGCGCTATGAATTGCGGGACCGTGAAAGCAGCTTGAAACTGCTCATGAAACAGCTGGCAGAAAGCCTCGAAGCCAGAAACTTGGTGGTGACCCAGGGCAGCGGCGGGGCAACCCTCTATGCTGCTGAAAGTAAAAAATATTACCACTGCCCCGCCTTTGCTGCTAAAGTGGTGGACAAGATCGGTGCCGGTGACGCCATGCTAGCTTTGCTTTCCTGTTCACTCAATAAAGGTTTTGGCCCGGGCTTGTCCCTCTTTATGGGTTCCCTGGCGGCGGCCCAGTCTGTAGAGACCACTGGTAACAGTACAGCAGTAAATAAAGTTCAGCTGCTCAAAACATTAAGTCACGCCATCAAATGACATGGACCCTAAAGAATTTTTGACAGCATACCTGAACGATTTCTCTAATCTGATTAAGCCCGATGAGAATATTGTTCATCAGCTGGCAGAAGTTGCCGACCTGTTGAAAACGGCTCACAGCGAGGTGAACAAGACACTCATTTTCGGCAATGGTGGCAGTGCCGGCATTGCCAGTCATTTCAGCGTGGACCTCACCAAAAATGCAAAACTGCGGTGTGTCAATTATAATGAGGCTGACCTGATTACCTGTTTTGCAAATGATTACGGTTTTGAGCGCTGGGTGGAAAAGACCGTGGATTTCTACGGTGATGAAGGAGATGTACTCATTGCTATCTCTTCCAGTGGAAGTTCAATGAATGTGTTGAATGGTTGTGAGGCTGCCAAGCGTAAGAAATTTGCATCTGTCATTACTCTTTCGGGGTTCGAACCCGATAATCCCTTGCGCCAGCTGGGAGATGTCAACTTGTGGGTGGATAGCAAAGCCTACAACTTTGTGGAGAACATTCACCAGATCTGGCTGATGGCTATTGTGGATCTGATTATCGGATCACGGGAATACCCCGCCTGATTTATTCATCTCTAATCAAATAGCAAATCACGTCTTTGTCACCGGAGGCGCCGGCTACGTGGGTGCTGTCCTGGTTCCCCATCTGCTTGATAAAGGTTATCTAGTTACTGTTCTGGATCTAATGATTTATGGTGAGGATGTTCTTCCAAATCACCCGAACCTTGCATTGATAAAAGGTGACATCCGTAATCGAAAACTGCTGGAAGAAGTGATTCCGGGTTGTGACGCGGTAATCCATCTGGCCTGCATATCTAATGACCCAAGCTTCGAACTCGACCCGGCCCTTGGCAAGTCCATCAACTACGATGCCTTCATTCCGCTCGTGGACATCTCACGTGACAGTGGTGTGCGGCGCTTTATTTATGCTTCGTCTTCCAGCGTTTATGGCGTGAAGAATGAGCGAAACGTAACCGAGGACTTACCACTTGAACCCTTGACTGACTATTCCAGATACAAGGCGCTATGTGAGAGAATCTTGCTTCAGAAGCGTGCGCCGGGCTTCACGACGCTAATCCTGCGCCCGGCGACGGTATGCGGTTATTCACCTCGCCTGCGTTTGGATTTGACGGTCAACATCTTGACCAATCATGCCGTCAACAACCGGAAGATTACAGTCTTCGGCGGAGATCAAATGCGCCCAAACATTCACATTGATGATATGGCCGATTTGTACGTGCAAGCGTTGCGGTGGCCAGAAAAAGCCATTGACGGCAAGGTTTTCAATGCCGGCTACCATAACCATCGGGTGCGGGAGATTGCGGAGCTCGTGCGGAATGTGGTGGGCGACGGCGTAGAGATTGTCGCCACTCCCAAGGATGATAATCGCTCGTATCATATCTCTTCGCAGAAGATCAAACGGGAGTTGTGCTTTGCGCCCAGTCATACCATCGAAGATGCGGTGCGTGACTTGGTGGACGCCTTTGCTAATGGAAAAATCCCCGATCCGATGATGGATATTCGCTACTACAACATCAAGATGATGCAGGCGTTTAATTTGAAGTGAGCATTGGAACGAAGGTTCCATATGTAAATGTTGCTGCCCAGCATTCGCCGATCAGGGATAAGTTGTTGGCCGCTGTCGGCAATGTCATCGATCATGGTCAATTCATTCTGGGCGCAGAAGTAGGCGAATTCGAGCGCTGTTTCGCCGAGTTGTGTGGCGTTCACTATGCTATTGGGGTCAACTCTGGTACCGATGCGCTAATTTTGGCCTTGAGGGTGTTGGGTATTGGGCTTGGCGACGAAGTGATCACCGTGGCCAATTCTTTTGTTGCCAGCGCAAGCTGCATCGCGCTTGTAGGGGCACGCCCGGTATTTGTGGATGTGCGAGAGGACCTCAATATCGATCCGGCTTTGATCGAGACAGCGATCACATCACATACCCGCGCCATCATTCCAGTACATCTTACGGGCCGACCGGCGGATATGGACTCAATTCTTGAGATTGCACAGGCAAATGACCTCTATGTGATCGAGGACTGCTCACAGGCCGTTGGCGCTGAGTATAAGGGGCGCTGTATTGGCTCCTTTGGCACGTTAGGTTGCTTCAGTATGCATCCGTTGAAGACGCTCAACGCCTGTGGCGATGGCGGCACGATTACTACCAAGGACTCAGAACTATGTGAGAAGTTGAAGGTATTAAGAAACGTGGGCCATGTGAGCCGGGACGAAGTTGTTGTGTGGAGCGGTAATTCCCGCCTCGATACGTTGCAAGCCTCGATACTGCTCGCAAAACTGGAGTATCTGGGAGAATGGACTAAAAAGAGGCGTACAAACGCCCGGTTCTACCAGCAGCGCCTGGCCGACTTACAGACTGTGCAGGTACCAATAGAAAAGCCCCACGAAAAGGCGGTATATCACACATTTGTCATCCAAGTCGACCGGCGTGAAGATCTTCGAGATTATCTTGCCGATATGGGCATCCGCACGGCAATTCATTACCCACTTCCAATTCATTTACAGAAGGCGGCGGAGGCCTTGGGTTATAAACCGGGCGAATTACCAGTAACCGAACGTCAAGCAGAGCGTGTTCTCAGTCTACCGGTGTATCCAGAGCTGGAAACACACCAACTGGAGTATGTTGCCGGCAACATACGAAGTTTCTATGAACACGGCTGATACAACAACGACGAAAGACAAGGAGATGCAGGCGTCGTTTTCGTACCTTGATAGACAGTTTTCTGGTGTAGACGCGTATCTGGATGACATCAAAGCATTAGTACAGCGAGGTGACTTTACACTTGGCGCTGCGGTGAGTGAGTTTGAATCGCGCTTTGCCACTTCGTGTGGTCTACCTTATGCGGTGGGCGTAAACTCTGGCACTGATGCTCTTATCCTCTCACTCAGAATACTGGGGGTTGGGTCGGGGGATGAGGTCATCACAACCCCCAACACATTTATCGCCACGGTTGGCGCGATTGCCATGACCGGGGCGCGTCCCGTGTTCGTTGATTGCAATAGTGAATACATGCTCGACGTCAGTCAGATTGAAGCTGCAATTACACATCGAACGAAAGCGATTGTGCCGGTGCATTGGACAGGCTATCCGGCTGACATGCCTGCGATTATGGACATTGCACAGCATCACGACCTGTTCGTAATCGAAGACGCAGCGCAAGGCATCCAGGCTTCTATTTATGGAAAGCATGTCGGGTCGTGGGGCGAGACGGCGTGTTTTAGTCTGCACCCGCTGAAGAATCTAAACGTATGGGGGGATGCCGGCGTGATCGTGACCCGCTCGGCTGAGTTGTACAACAAACTCAGACTGTACCGAAACCATGGCATGGCTTCGCGTGATGAGATCGAGATGTTCGGTTACAACAGCCGGCTTGATACGCTCCAAGCGGTGATCGCTAACCGTCTACTCAGTGATGTTTGCGTCATCACTGAGCAGCGCATTTCGAATGCAACGCTGTACGATGAAGCGTTTGTTGATCTCGATGGATATATCACGATTCCCCTCCGGCGCTCCGGGTATAGGCACGTGTACCACTTGTATATTGTTCAGGCACACGATCGGGATGCGCTTCTGGATTATCTGCAAAGTAATGGGATCAGAGCCAAGATTCACTATCCGATTCCGTTACATCTGCAAAAAGCAGCCGCTTACCTGGGCTACAAGACGGGCGACTTTCCGGTATGTGAAGAGTTATGCCGAACTACGATTACGCTGCCAGTTCACCAGCATTTGACCGATGCGGAGCTAGCCCACGTGATCGAACACGTGCGCAAGTTCTATCTTGCACAGTGACCAGTGACCGTGGCCAAACATAGTCATTGCTGGATTTGAGTATGGACTACGTCATCGGCGTTGATTTTGACAATACGATTGTGAGTTACGACGAGGTTTTTCACCACGTAGCGTTGCAAAAAGGCCTGATCCCTGCAGGTACTCTCAAAAGAAAGATGGAGATTCGTGACAGAATACGTAAATTATCGGCAGGCGAAACCACTTGGATAAGGCTGCAGGGCATCGTGTATGGGAAGTTCATGCAGCGCGCGGAGATTATGCCGGGTGTCGCCAATTTTCTACTGCAATGCAAAGTAAGAAACCATTCGGTATTCATTGTTAGCCACAAGACAGAATATGGCCACTTCGACTGTGATAATGTGTCCCTGCGCCAGGAAGCCTTGAAATGGATGGAATCAAAGCGGTTTTTTGACCCCCAATATTATGGCTTGAAGAGGGAAAACGTTTTCTTCGCCAGTACTAGGGCAGAGAAGGCTAGAACAATAGCAGAACTGGGTTGCAATTATTTCATTGACGACCTGCCGGAGGTGTTTGCGAATGAGGAATTCCCGGCAGGTACGCGCAAAGTTCTCCTAGGCCGTTTGGACCCCATGGAGACATCGTGTGATGTGAAGCCGGTGAGCGATTGGGCGGAGGCCTCCAACCATGTTCTTGGACCTGCGACGGATGATGATGTCGCGATGTGGGCGAGCGTGGTGGCGGGCAGGCCGATTGAAAGCATCGTGAGGGTTTTGGGTCGGGGAAATAGCCGGATTTACAAAGTCGTGGCGACTGACGGAAAGCGCTTCGCGCTCAAGCACTACCCGGGCCGGCTTGCCGATGCCAGGCCGCGCTTGAAGACGGAGTTCAATGCACTTCAGTTTCTCCGTAAGCAGAGCGTGGCTACTGTTCCGATGGCCGTTGAGATGGATGGGGGCCTAAACCTGGGGTTTTATGAATGGATCGAAGGCGCACCCGTGACGCGTCCGGCATTGGCCGATCTTCGACAGGCAGTCGATTTCGTCGAACGGTTACATTCCTTGTCGCGGGAAGCCGGCGCGAATGGTATCGGGATGGCCTCAGAGGCCTGCCTATCCGCCAATGAGCTGATTAACCAGGTGGAAGAGAGGCTCAGGAGGCTACGGGCGCAATGTGGAGGTTTCCCGGGGCTTGCTAATTTTTTGGCACACACGTTTGAGCCTCTGTGGGAGGAGGTAGAGGAGATAAGTTGGCATCTCTGGCCAACCGAAACGCGGGAGGGTAGCCTGCCTAGGGGCAAACAGACGCTAAGCCCCTCCGATTTCGGGTTCCACAATGCGCTTAGGAACGACGGGAAGATCACATTTATCGACTTTGAGTATTTCGGTTGGGACGATCCAGTAAAACTGACAGCGGATTTTCTCTGGCATCCGGCCATGGAACTCAACCCCGAGATTTCTGCGCAATGGGAAAAGGCCATGCTTGGCCTTTTTTCCGGCGATCCGGACTTTGCGGTCCGGCTGCATGCCGCCATGCCTCTATACGGGCTGCGCTGGGCAATGATAGTTCTCAATGAATTCCTGCCGGGGTTATCCGAACGGCGTCGGGACGCCGGAGGTGCCTATTGTCGTGACCCTGATGAGGCTCGGGACATTCAGCTCGGGAAAGCCAAACGCTACTGCGAGCGTGTAAAACAGTCGATTCCAACGCTGACTGTTGCCTGATCGAAAATGTACGAAATCTTATTTGAAAAAGCGATGAAACTTCGGCAGGATACATTTACTGCCTTTGTCGAACACGGTGAACCACATCTGGGCGGCAGCTTTTCCATGATTGAAATGCTCATCGCGCTGTATGAAGAGGTCATGCAAGAGGAAGACAAGTTCATTCTGAGCAAAGCTCATGCGTCGTTTCCACTTTGTCTTCTATTGAAAGAAAAGGGCTATGATCTGCGGCTCGCGACTCATCTTGAGCTTAATCCGGAAAACGGAATACACTGTACGACTGGCAGCCTCGGTCACGGACTACCGATAGGCGTTGGCATGGCAATGGCCCGGAAGATGCAAAAGAAACCGGGAAAGGTTTACGTGATGGTCAGTGATGGGGAGTGTCAGGAGGGAACCACCTGGGAATCGCTCCTCATCGGCGCCAAGCACAAACTTGACAATCTTGTTGTCCTGGTTGACTACAACGGAATCCAGGCGCTAACCACGTTGGAGGAAGGCCTGCCCCTTGATAATCTTGATGCTAAATTCAAAGCCTTCAACTGGGATTCTAGAGAGGTTCTAGATGGACATTCATTTGAAGAACTGATTCCGGTGCTACGAGAAGGATGCGTTGAAGGAAAACCCCGGGTGGTCATTGCTCACACTACCAAGGGAAAAGGCATCCAGACTTTTGAAAACGATCCTGCGTGGCACGCCAGAAAGATCAAAGGGGAGCAACTAGAAATCGGTAAGAGGGCGTTGGGGTTGGCATGAGGCGGCGCTTTGGGAGAATCATCACTGAACTTGCGGGCGAGGATCAAAAGATCTACATCCTCGTAGGAGACATTGGATACCGTATCTTTGACGGTTTCAGAGAACGCCACCCGGAACGCTTCATCAACATGGGCATATGTGAGCAAAGCATGATCGGCGTGGCTGCAGGCATGGCCCTCGAAGGGCTAAAACCTTGGGTGTACACCATAACGCCGTTCCTGATCGAACGGCCCTTCGAACAGATCAAACTCGACATCGATCAGCAGAATGTCAACGTGAAACTAGTGGGATATGCGGATTACCCCTCTCTCGGGCCGACACACACTGAATTGGACGGCATGAAAATGATGCAGCTTTTCCAGAACATAGATTCGGTTTTTCCCAGCGATGGGGATGAAACAGAGTCCGTGGTGCACCAGGCCTATGAGAAGAACGGCCCTGCTTTCATCAGTCTCAAGAGAGACCCCACACTTGGCAGTTCTATCACCAACGCGCAATAAGTACTTCTGACAAGTTTGACAGCAGATGGGAAATTAATTCTTCAAGTGGAAAAACAACGGGCAAACTCGTCAACTTCGTAGCACCCCTTCATCAGACTAGTAGCCGCGCTTACATTGACCGCATTGTGGACAAAAAGGTTTAGTTTCTTAATTGAATTAACATGAATATGATTATGGAAAAAAGGCTCGATTATTGTGGAATTTGTGGAAGCGATGTAAAAGAACTGTTAACCTTCCCTGAATTTCCGTTCGCAGGCAGGTTCATGAAAAAGGTGTGTGAACAACCAGAATATATAGCAGATCTTTCTCTAGGTATATGCAACAGATGCAATCATGTGCAACTTATAACGATCGTAGAACCGGATTTTCTTTATACAAAAGGATATACGTATAGAACCTCGAAAAATTTCTTAACTGATAGTAATCAAAAAGTATTCCTTGAATTCATTAAAGAGCTATACACGGAAAAATCCCCAACTGTATTAGATATAGGTTGTAATGACTTATCTCTATTGAGCGTGATGGGTGATTATGCTGGTTATCGCATTGGTGTTGATCCTATACAGAGTGATTTTATAGATAACCATAATAAGATTGAAGTGCATGGCAATTTCATTGAAGAAATAAACTGGAGTGCTTTTCAAACAAAACCAAATCTTATTATTTCAAGACACAATATAGAACATATTCTTGATACAAGCAAATTTCTTAATATACTATGGAATAAAGCTGAAAAAACTACTCTTTTGGTGTTTGAATTCCCAGATGCAGAGGCGATGATCAACAATTTAAGGTATGATCAGATTTTCCATCAACATATACATTATTTTACTAGAGATAGTTTCACCCAACTTATTAATCTACATGGTTTTGAGGTAGTAGCATCAAAGTACAATACTAAAATGTGGGGCGGCTCATGGATTATCGCTTTCAGGAAGGGTAATGAAACATTGTCACAAAACAAATTAAACGATAAATTAATAGTAAATAACTACGAACAATTCAAATCGAAAAATGTAATTATTGATGAACATCTAATCAAATATTCAGATGTGTATGGCTATGGAGCTGGACAGATGACCCCTGTATTTGCATATCACCTGCCATCCAAATTATCAACAATCAAAATAATTATCGATGATGATCATGAAAAAGATGGAAAATATTTTGATTATATTAATGCCAAAATTGTACACTCAAGTCAGATAGATTTATCATCATCTACAGTGTTTATTACGTCTGTAGATGCGGCAGCAACTATCATCAATAATATTGTTGCAAGGAAAATAATATTACCAAATATTTTACTTACGATTTAGCGAAATAACAAACTAACAAATACCATAGACAAGGAAACTCAATGGATAACAAATATTTACCGGAAAACAGACCTGAATCTGGAAGCACAAAAACAATAAATAAAGATCATCTTAACAAACTAGAATGGGGTCAGGCATTTGATCCATACCGTATGGATAGTGACAAACTATTTTGGCATCGTGATAGGCTCATTGAATGGGCATCAGGAAAGAGAATAGTTCCACTTCATATTGATATGGGAATAACCACAGGGTGTAATCTTGGGTGTAAATTCTGCTATGGGGTTGTTCAATCAAGAAAGGGATTCGTGGGTTCAGATGGGTGGATTTCTACGGCAAAGACCGAAGGCAAGATTGAAAGTATGCCCATAGAAACAATTATTAGAGTTTTTGATGATGCGAAAAGGTCGGGTGTGAGATCGATTAACATTGATGGGTCTGGAGAAAATACGCTGAACCCGGCCCTTTATACGGCTCTTGAACATGCAACAAGAATCAATTTAGATATGGCTTTGGCAACCCACGCTGCGAGTATAAAAGAGAAAAATATTGAAAAATTGCTTACAAATCTTCAATGGTTGAGAATAAACTTAAGTGCCGCCACTCATGAAACTTATAGAATAGTTCATCAGAGAGATTGGTTTGATAAAGTTGTAAAAAATGCAAAATTGATGGTGGAAGGAAAAAAGAAACATGGTTTACTAAACAATAAAGGGCTGGAAACAACCATAGGATTCCAGATGATACTCACAAAAGATAATTTTGATGATGTAGTTCCGTTGGCGAAACTTGGCAAGGAAATTGGTATAGACTATACGGTGATTAAGCCAATTTCGGATGCCCCAGATAATCGCCTTGATGCCCCATTTGAAAAATACCTAGACTTGGTGGATACATTTAAGGAAGCAGAGTCATATAGTACTGAAAATTATTCGGTGATAATAAAATGGAGAAAAATGGGAAATATGGGCAACAAACGTTATGGCAAATGCCATGGAACCAAATTTATTATCGCAATAGAAGGAGATGGATCTGTTTTTCCTTGTGGTCATTGGTTTGATATCGAGAGGGAGAGATTCTTGCTCGGGAATGTGAATGTAACGCCTCTTTCTGAAATATTTAATAGCGAAACATATTGGAATACCCAAAATGAAATTCTCAATGTTGATTTAAGGTATTGCCAGGCAAATTGTAGGCAACACAATGCCAACTTAACTTTATGGGATATTTCTCAAGATGAAAAGCCTAAGAAGTTAATTAATTCAACAATAATGCCAAGACCAGAACCACAACATATTAATTTTGTATAACAAAATTGTTTTATTTCATTATTCCACTATAGGATAATATATGGCAAACCTCTTAATTGATAAACACAAATTACTTTACCATGAGAAAGAATTAAAAAGTGCCCTTGCGGGTGAATCAATAGTTCCAATCTATGTTGATTTAGGAATTCATAATGCATGCAATTTTCGTTGTGTACATTGTGGTCCTGGTTTCCGCGGACATGGAGGATACTACATTGAGCGTGAACCACTCCTTAAATTGATGAAAGACATGGGTGATTCTGGCGTAAAAAGCGTTTTGATTGGGGGGACAGGAGAACCTACATTAAATCCTCACCTTGAAGAAGCAGTATTGGTCGGCAAGAAACATGGACTTGATCTTGCTGTCACAAGCAATGGGGCTTTATTAAATGAGAATAAACTTAATAATATTCTTCCTCATCTTACATGGATGAGATACAACATCCTTGCTACTTCAGAAGAATTATTTTCTAAATTGCATCTACCTGTAAATAATAAAAGAAATGTAAGACTAGATGTCGTTAATAGTTTAAAGAGTGCGGTTAAGATTAAGAAGAAACATAATATTGACGTCTTAATTAATGTGGTCACATGTGTATTCGACGAAAACCTCGAAGATATTGAAAATACTGTTAAATTTGTAAAAGAAATTGGGGTGGATTATATTATGATTAAACCCCCGTCACTAAATAAAAAAAACCCAGAAGAGTACGATCAATTTAACGTAACTGTAACAAATAAATACAAGGCATTGGCAGATCTCGAATCATACTCTAACGGGACATTTTCTGTATATGTCCGCTGGAATGCTTTTGACGATGACCATAAGAAGGGCTATACCAGGTGCTTTGGCCTGCCTTATATTTGGCAGATTGATGGAGACGGTGGTGTATACGCTTGTGGATCTTTCTTGCAGGATGACCGATATTGTTACGGAAATATCAACAAACAAT
>Ga0187827_10005478_pt1 | contig 15029 bp, 11 predicted proteins | sample ETNtaG_39_FD_167969 | JGI IMG/M metagenome (GOLD analysis project Ga0187827, IMG submission 167969) | Marine microbial and viral communities from oxygen minimum zone, Eastern Pacific Ocean - ETNP2014_SV_150_PacBio MetaG (Illumina Assembly) | ecosystem: Environmental > Aquatic > Marine > Hypoxic...
TTTGCCTGAAGTAGTAAAAATGTGGAGAGATGAATTTAGTTTAACGGTTCTGCAGGTAGTAGCATGAAGCCAGTTGATACAGATTCAGTAAAAATATATCAAACGGCCTGCGGTGGTGCAATTCATTTTAACAAAGAAACCCGAGCTCATCTGGCCGTACACCAAAATGTGATTGAACACGTAGGTGAGGCGATTACAAAAATCTCTCTTACTGGAAAAAGAGAGGAGAGATTGCGCCAAGAAATTGACCTTGAATACGTTGTTGGCAGATCCTCTTTATTAACCACAAAAGCGATCGATGCTCATACACCAACTTATTTTGCGAGGCGAAAAGGAAGGAGTGGTGCCAGCCGAATAGTCCTCAATGAAAGCCCAAAAGAGACTTCCATTATTTCAATTGTTGCTGAACCAATTGAAGAGAAAAGATATAATCTATTATCAGCATGGTATGGTAAGATAGCCCCCCGTGAACCTTGGGATTCTACTTTATTAACTGAGCCAAAGGCTTTTGAAGAATCTTTAGATTTTTGGTGTTGTCATGCTTTGGTACACGAGGTAGATTATATGGAAGATTCATTTGAATCCACATGGCAAAAAGTAATTAATAACCATAACCCGGTTTGAAATAAACATGATTGGAAAAACAGGAAAATATTTATTAGTAATTTCCCTTTATTTTGGGATAGTACTTGCTCAAGTTAACACAGAATCTATGCGCAAAGAAGATGCGGAAGAGGGATTTGCTAATACATTGGGTTTTGAGTTTGGTTTCGAGAAGTCAGATCAGGAAGTGCTGGAAATTGCGGGGGAATATCGAATTGATTATTTTTCCCCTGGAGGCCTGCATACATTCTTAATCATGAATTATGAGAATGGATATGAAAAAGAATCGGATGAAAAAAATACCATTGTAAACAAGGGTTTTGGGCATTTGCGTATAACGAAAAATATCGCCTCCAATTTATTTGTCGAATTATTTACTCAAATGGGATTCAATGATTTTCTTTTAATGAAAGATCGCAAATTATATGGATCCGGGCTTCGCTATAAGGTCATGGAGAAGGAAAAATTGAACGCTTTCATTGGAATTGGTGCAATGAAAGAAGATGAGAAGTACAGTTTAGAAGATGAAAACTTTAAATCGCTTTATAGATCGACCAATTACTTTAGATGGCAGATAAATATAAGCGAAAATGCAACATTGAATAACACAGCCTACTACCAGCTAAATACATCAAAGCCAAAAGATCATAGAATATTATACGATGGTGATTTTGAATTCGAATTAAATGAAAAACTGACTTTTACTTTTACGCTAAACTATAGATATGATAACGAACCCCACGGGACTCTGGGGAAAACATATATTCAGGTGAATAACGGAATTGAATTTAGTTTTTAACTACTTTTCTCTATTAGATCTAATTTCTCTTTTAGACCTTTTATCCACTCCCAAGTCGAATCCCATCCTTTTTCTAACTCCTTGATCTTTGTATTTACTTCATTTGCTATATTATTTGGCATTTTCTCCCAAATATTTGGATCATTTAAACGCTGACCATATTCATTGATCATTTTCATATCACCCATTTCAGTAAAATATTCTAATAAATTATTACCCGCCCGAGCCTGATTCATTGTTTGATTCAATTGCTCGGAAAGGTCAAATGATTCATTTGCTAATTTGTATGCCTCTGTTTGATATTGCTTCTTTTCATCTTCATTTGTTGATTCTTGGGCTTGGCCCCAATAGGACATCGCAGTCTGATTTAAAATTCCTGGTCTAGCTGCTTCATCTCCCATTTTTTCCATGTATTCGAGATCCTCTATAAAATATTTTGTTGCTTCCTTATAATTTTTAACTTCAAAAAGATTATATCTTCCCCGAGAACCAAGATTGATTGCGATGCCCTGTAGATCACCAATTGATTTTTTTATAGCTAAACTTTCATCAAACATCGTGATGACTTTTTCATGAATATTATCAAGCTTTGAAAATGCAAGTGTGTTTGCAGTGTGTTGCATGACAATTGATAGAAGTGCGTCTTTAATATTTTTTTGAGCACTTTCTATATCAATTTGTTTGATTTGATCTATTAGTTTTTCAAGGGATTCAATTGATTGTTTATCATTAATGAAATCAACCGCAAGTATTTCATAAAAAGTTATAAGAGATTTGATTAATAAATTTTCATAGAATGACTCACTTTTAAAATTATTTATTTTTTCGATAAGATATTGGCATGTAGGTGTTTCATATTTATTAAACCTATCATTATACAGGTTTTCTAAATATGTATAAAGTACTTCATATGAACCAAGGTTATTTGAATGCAATAATTTTTCAAGGTCCATTGATAGTGTATATACATCATCATTTCCAATTCCACGGAGGGATTTTACTTTATAAAAGATAATTTTATCTTTTGTCTCAGGATCTGCATACTTTAATAATCCCAAATTTTCTAGTTTATTTACAATATTACTCACAGTTTTCCAGGAAAACTTCTTTGATGCAGATTCAATTGCTTGTGTCCCATATTTTATTGATTCTTTAGCGAGCCTATCTCCACTTAAAATACAATGATTCATTATTTCAAGCGGTGCGAAACTATCTTCATTCTCAATCATTTTTTGAGCAATCTTGAAGTGCATTTCTTTATAGAGTTCTTTCTTATTGCTGCTGTTATTAATGTATTTTGAATTTTCTCTTAATACACGTCTCAAAGTTTGACTCTCAAGAGACATAATATCATCAGTAGTTTCGACATCAATTATTAAGTGGAAATCATCTTCTATTCTTTTTAGTGAACGTAGCAAGGTCAATCTATCTTGTTCAAGTCCAGCTGCAAGTAAAGTCACAGAAAAAGAACGTCCAATTTCAGCCGCTGCTTCAAGAATTATCCTATCTTCTTCATGTAGCTCCTTAAGACGCATTCTTATACTATCTTGAAGTTCTTCTGGAATAGCTTCTTTTATTTTATCATCAATCAATGCAGTATTGTCATCAGTTAACTGCGAATGATTCAGTTCAGCAGGCAATTCATTTGTACCTTCTGACCCTTTGATTGTTAAGGCGCGAATGACTTCAATAATCATTTCAGGAGTAGTATCAGTTTCGCCCATGTGCTCAACTAGTTTTTCACCGAGCCAGGATGGAATATTTGTAAGTTCAGTCCCTTCTAACAATTCTGTAATCTTATCTGAATTAAATAATTTAAGATCTATAATTGTTGCTGATAATGTAGAGGCGGTGAAATAATGTTCAATACTTTCTTCTTTTGTAGCTCCTAAAACAAAGACTAGTGAATTTTGATGTTGTTTTTGGCTGAGTCTCTTGATCATTTTTTCAAGAAGATTCAGACTATCTTGATCGGCCCATTGAATATCGTCTAGAAAGAAAGCTAAGGGATAGTCATCGATCTGTTTTCTTACTGCTTCAGTCATATCTCTGATAATTTGTTCTTTGCTTGTAGCTTCATGATCTTCATCACCAAAATCAAATAAAGCTCCGATACCCATTGGTAAATCTGATAATGTACCCTCGACGCCTGTAAGAACTTCTCTAAATTTTGCTTGTTTAGATTGTTTATCAGCAAGATTAGAGATACCAATTGCATCTCCAAATGCTTTGCTGATCAAAGAATAAGGCTCTTCAATGTGGTCTTCATTAGCTTTATCAGCAGTTGACCAAACAAGTTTCCATGGTGGATCATTCTTTTGCTTATTTAGCATTTGGTATATTTCTTCCATAAGGCGAGTTTTGCCAATACCATTTTTGTTACCAATTATAAAAGTTTGAACCTTTCCATTAGTAGCTTCATCTAGTAAAGTTTTGATTATACCCTCTGATTCATCAATTATTGCATTTTCACGATCAACCCATTTAGGATGGTCAATGCTTCCCGCTCCACCACCTTCTAAAAATGGTTTTTCTTTTTCTCTGGCCTGTTCTTTAGATATTTTTCTATTTAGTTTAGTGATAGTCAGGCTAATGATAATAGCTTGCGCAAAAGCAATAGCAATAGGCCAGTGGCCAGCCCATTCGGGTCTGAAAAACCCAATAGGAATAATCAATATTAACCCAAGGATACCAAGGAATAAGGTTAGGCCTGTATATTGCTCTGAATCTGCACCTACTATACTAGAAAATGGCCGAGCGACAGAAACGCTTAGTAATAAAGCTGCTATAGATAGTGAGAGAGCAAGGATTATTCCTTCATTATGCCAAGCAATGATGATGGGAGAGAATAAAGCACCTAATGCACCGGCTTGAACGGAAAAAAGAATTGTGCTCGTATTTTGAAAATCATTTTTATCAAGCACTTCGCCAATTCCAGGTATTCGTTGTCCGAATTGCAAAAGGAAATAAGCGCATAAAATAATAGGACCAACCATTATAACTAAACCATGGATAAATGTCCAAAGCCACATTTCGGACAGTGGCAGATAATGATCTGTATTCAAAGCCATCGCTCCCCAATCAGGAATGAATTGATCAGAGATGATTCCAGAAAAATAGGATAATAAATAGCCCGCTAAGAAAAATATAAAATTAGGAACAATGTATTTTTCCCAACCTGCCTTATCTATATCATCACTCTTTTTTAATTGTAAGAAGCAAAAGAAAAATGAGATAGTCAAAAGGAAGAGTATCCATGCAGGTACCATCCAACGACGGTCTCTAAGTGAAACGACAACGCCGGACTCATTTCCTGCACTCATTAGTCTCATTGTATTCGCATCCCACTGGTTGAATTGGATATCAATTCGACCGGCAACAATAGGATCTTCAAATTCATCGACTACATATATATCTACGACTACGATATTTTCAACTTGATGGAAATCTCCTAATGCTTTGATGTGTTCTGGTCTAGGCTTACCACCTTTTACAAATTCTTGCCATTCTGGTCCAATGGCTGTGGCCACAGCATCATCTCTAATACCTAAGAAACGCGTATTGACATCCATCATATTTAGGAATTCATCTTTTATTTCGCCACAATCAGTGGATTGTTCAAACTTATCAGAGTCATTACATCTTGGAACGACAAATATCTTGGGGGTCAATTGGCGTGATAGTCCTGGCTCTAATCCCGCCCAGCAGCCTGCAAGCGCCAACATAAGATGGTCTTCATCCTGGAAGTCTAATGTAGAATCTGCTTGGGAATACCACCATGCCGCGGGAAAAATATTTCTGAAGCTATTCCAGGCATTTATTTTTCGCCAGTAAGTTTGTTCATAGCCAGATTCAGCAGTGTTAATATATTTATCTTTTAACGGTTGGGGAAGTGAGGATGCTTTTTCTTTCGCAGTGAGGTATTCCTTTTCCGCATTCTCATGATATTCAAGCGTATTAAATGTGACTCTTGCCATCCAGTACCAAGTCTCTGCACGAATCAAGTGATCGATGACTTCCTGTTCATGCACTTGGTCTTCATTTGTTTGTGCACTCCCAACTATTTTTATTGGTGAGAGTGATAACAAAAGCAGACAGAGAGATATGTAGAACTTTGAATTAATTCTCATAGTGGACACAAATTTAATAACCTCTATAATAAATATTTATAAATAATAATAATTTAGTTTTAATGAAATAATAAGGTTGCAATCGATTATTTTATACTATTACTATTATAGTATTCAGATAGTTTATGGATCAAATAATATGGAGGTAAATTATGTCAAGTAATATAGAAGGCAAGCATATATGTTTTACAGGAAAAATGAAACAGGGTGACAGAGGTGAGATGAAAACCGAGGCAAAGAAACTCGGTGCACTTGTGCAAAGCGATGTGAATTCAAAAACAGATATTCTCGTTCATGGTTCTGATGTGGCAGTAAACAGTAAACACAGAAAAATGAATAAAGCCCAGGAGCTTGGTATTACCATACTTGAGGAGCAGGCATACTACGATATGATTAAATAGGCTTTGCAATTACATAGAGGCAATATGTTTATTGTACTGGTGGTAAAATAAATAAAAATAGAGGTTTGTCATGGCTAGAACAGCAACATTGACAATGAGTGACAAGTCCTATTCGGTAGGACTCAATAAACTGGACCGGAAAAAAATATACGGCTGGTCAAAAGTCGATATTTTCGATGATAATGACCAATCCTGCAGCCTGGCAAGTATCGCCGATGGTCGCTATGTGCTGCCCTCCGGTTCTATCACACTTGCCGGGTTTAATCCAAAAGGAGAGTATATTGCCAAGTCCAGTCTCATTGGCGTGGATGAAAAAGGTAAAAAAGTAGAAAAAGTATCCTCTATTTTTGATGAACCGGCGGCACTGACGAAGGCAGATCTGGATGAGTACCTGTCATTGAATGTCAAGTCCGTTTACCAGCTGGCGATTGAAGAAGGCGAGGAAGAATTGCTGGGATTGCTTGAAGGTGGGGATATTTACCACTTTCCTTTCAATTACCGTGCTGATTATGAGGCGGATGATGCCTTTTTGCTCACCAGTGCAGGCGAAGTGTTTGCCGTAGTGGGGAAAAAAGCCGAACTGGAATATATCGGCCTGGAAAACAAGGAAGAAGAGGTTCCGGAAGAGCCTGAAGCGGAAGCTTCTGAAGATGATGATTTTGATTTTGGGATGCTCTAAAAAAAGGGTACAATATGCGATACATTAACATATCCAATGAAAAAAACCGGGATGCTCAAGTGGTTTACAAGGCTATCCCGTCCCCGTCTAAAGTTCACATGGCAATGGAATTCGGTGAGGTTGTAAGTAACCGGCGGCTGTTAAAAGGTACATCTGAAAACAGTATCACGGCTCTTTTAAAGCAGTACGAGGAACCGGGTAAATTAGCAGAGGCTATTATTTCAGATGATCCTGATGTGGATTTGGAACTGGAAGGAAAAACCCTTTCTAATACAGCCCGGATTTATATTAATAATGATGAAAAAGTGGTTTATAAAATCAGGAAAAACGAACAGGTGTTCCTTCCGGACGGCACCATGAAAGAGGAACGAGAACCCCGTTATTTGTCTGCAAATATTCACAATGAAAACCCGGTGAAATGGACGGGGAAACTCATGCCTCGGAAGAAAATCTACAACAAGCTGGTGTTCAATAAGAATTACCAGGTTTGCCATGTGAATGGGCTGACCTATGATTTCCTATTTGCCATGGCTAAAGACCTGGCGGATAAAAATGCCATGATGATGCTGGCCGGCGGGGCCAAAGGCAATGAACCTCTGGTGTTTAACGATGGTGGCAAACCGTACCGGGCGTTTCTGGAAGGCCGGATTGACGGGGAAAAATACTGTCTCATCATGCATCTCACAGATCTTGAGCTGAAGCCGCTACCAGATAAATAGTTATTGTAAAGGCGGTACGGAGTATTCCACCTGAAAGTAGATAGCCGCATACAAGGAAAAGACCAGGAAGTCAATGAAATGACCAAAACTGAACTGAATCAGAATATCACCAAGATAACACAGATTCTTAAATCTGAGAATTATAAAGCTGGCTTTGAATTATTATTAACATTAAATAACGCTGAATTAATAAAAGCATTAGATAAGGAAGTTATTTCTTGCTTAGTAATGTATTTAGAAGAAAATGAAATCGAAGATGCCATGGATTTATCAATGAAGTTAGGTTTGTTAGATCTTTTCCAAATGCACCTTGCCAAGGTATTATCAATCGATTCCGATAAGATAAAATTATTACATGAAAGAGATGATTTAGATGAAACTGCGCGTAAGATCATTGAACTTAAATATTCATTATCAGAATTATATAAAAAACATCTTCAAGATAATCAAGGTTTTGATTCTGTAAGTGAAATTAGTGATGAGCAATGGATCAATGATAAAGGATTATCAAATAAGAACTTGGGTGAAAATATTTTTGAAGCACTATATGAGGATGACAATAAAAAAATAGTTCTTGCTGTAGTAAAGAATCCACACTTTCCTTTAGCTTATCTTAACGAGTTATATGAATTACATCAGGATAAGTTTGATTGGGATAGTTATAGATTATACTTAACCTGGTTAATTGTGGGCCATGTTAACTGCCCTGATAATGTATTAGAAATGGCAAGTGATAAAAATGAAGGATATTGTTCAAGTCTGATTCGAAAAGCCGTCGCACTAAATAAAAATACTGATAAAAAGGTTATTGATCAATTGCTTAAAGATCAGTATAGGTGGGTGAGGCAAGCTGCTGCATCACATGCTAGTTTAAATAAAAATGAAATTTTGGAATTAATAGACTCCGGCGATAGATATATTTTGAAAGGCTTGAAAGAAAATATGAATCGTTCCACAAGTATCCGCCAAAAAATAACTACATTACTGGAAGATGAAGAAAAGTATCCTAAAGAGTATACAACCTATAGTGTTTCTGGATGTGAAGAACCTGGAAGAGCTTGCGCTGGCGTTGTCCCAATAGATACTATAGTTGCATTAATAAAAAGTGGTAATGATTTTCCACATGGTACTTACGACATCAATGCAGATGAATGGAATTATTATGATGATATCTTTTCTACAGATGGATCTTATGATGGCCCGGGTTCCGAGGTCTGTATCAATGATCCAGAAAATAATGCTGAAGAAGAATACATTGAAATTGGGAATGATATTGGTCTTGGTGGAGAATCTCCTGATATAACAATATTTCATAATGCAGAGTATGATCCGAACTATTTCAAAAGCCTAGAAGCGGGTACTTTTTTTCACGAAACAGAATCATATCACGAAGGCTGTGTTGAATTCGAGCCAATAATACAGGAAGATGAATTGAATATTTGGGAAATCACTAGATTGTGGAGTTTTGGTTGTTTCACAGGTTTTCATTTTGATGGAATTTGTTTTGAGGGTGATTGGACCCATGAAATAAGTGACAAGACACTTAGTGGAACTTTATATGTTAAAACAGGCAAAGATGCTTATAGCGAGGTTTCTGCATATGAGATCTCTGAGGAAATTTCAAAGGAAATGGGTGTGGACATCACCACTACTGAGGGAGATGAGGATGCCATAGCACTCTGTTTAAGGAATAAATATTATTATGATATAATTGAGAGTAAATAAACTGAGAAGTCAATGAAATGACCAAAACTGAACTGAAAGATAATATTAAGAATTAAATAAAAAGAGAAAATCATGGAACCAAAAAACTACATCAGCCAGGCCCAGACCTATAAGCGGTCTGTGGCTTCCAAGTACCTGCCGGCAGGCGGGGAAGAGATCGTATCAAAAATACGGGAAGCGGATCAATACCTATTGTCCGTTAAGTATGATGGGCATTTTTACCTCTTATGCTGTGAGAAGGAAGCAGTGACCCTGGTGAGCCCCGGCGGAAACGTTATTGATGACCTGCCTTTGCTGGCAGATGCCAAAGAACTGATTAGTAAAGCCAAGGTGAAAGATGCCTGCATTCCCGGTGAACTCTATTTTCGGAAAGAAGGCCGATCACGGGTTTTCGATCTTACAGCCAATTTGGATGATAAATCGCCGGATATCTGCTTTGCCGCTTTTGATATTCTGTCCATCGATGGGAAAGAGTACGAGCGCAGTGAGCTGGTGGTAAAACACAAGAAGCTGGATGAGATCTTCCCGGAAGGGGGTAAGGTTCATTCTGTAGGCTCCAAATCTGTGGAGAGCCGTAAGGATATCCTGGATTACTTCAAGCAGGTGGTGGAAACGGACAGCCAGGAAGGTGTGGTGGTAAAATCTTCCGAAGGGATGATTTACAAGTTAAAACCCAGGTGCACCCTGGATGGGGTGGTCATCGGTTTTGTGGAAGGCGAAGGCGACCGGGCCGGTATGCTCCGGGAAGTGCTGGTAGCCATGCTCATGGATGAGAAAACCTACCAGATCACGGCCAAGGTAGGCAACGGGTTTACGGATGATGAACGAAAGAACCTTTTGAAGACACTGGCAAAATCAAAAGTAGAATCCAATTATATTGAAGCTTCCGGCGCCAAGGTAGCCTTTACCATGGTGAAGCCTGAAATGGTGATCGAGTACTCCAGTATTGACCTGGCAGTGGAAACATCAAAAGGCCCTATTCGCAAGATGAGCCTTACGTACGGCGATGGCGGCTACAGCGCCGAGCAGAACCTGTCCTGCGTCAGCTCCATGAGCCCGGTGTTTTTGCGCATCCGGGATGACAAGAAGGTGAATAAGGATGATATACGTTTCTCCCAGATCACAGATATTGTTGAATTGGCCGATGCCGGTGAAGCGGTGGAGCTGAAGGATTCTGAAATAATGAAGCGGGAAGTTTTTGTAAAGGAAAGCAAGGGGCAGAAAATGGTACGCAAGTTTATGCTCTGGAAAACCAACAAGGAAAAAGACCCTGACTATCCTGCTTTTGTATTTCATTATACTGATTTCAGTCCTACACGCAAGGCGATGCTGAAAAAAGATATAAAGGTGTCAGATTCAAAAAAACAGATAAAACAGATCTATGCGGATGAAATAGCAGAAAATGTAAAAAAGGGTTGGGAGCCAGCGTAAAATGAAAAAAATCCAAAATATCATGGTTGCTCTAGCGGGTGACAAAAATGAACAGGCAGTTGTTTCTGAAGCAGTTCGGTTTACTGAGCAGTTAAATGGTACCCTAACAGCCATCAGGGTTAATGATATCCATGCCGGAGAAATGAGTATGATGATGGACAGTCCAAAGGAGATCAAGGCTGAAACAATTCGCTCACATATCATTGAATATGGCTTTAAAGACTATGCGGAGAAGATAGATATTCGAATTGTTGAAGGAGAAGATATCGGTGAAACCATAGCTGAAAACTGCAGCGATTGTGATTTATTGATTGTTGGTCACCAGAAGATGAGTGATTTTAAGGCAGGTGTATCTGATTCTACCGATGAAAGCATAACCAATGAAGTCCCCTGTCCCGTGCTGGTAGTAGAGAAGAAATAAATCAAATTTATTTTAACAGAAAACTTATGAATGGTCAAGATGATGTTTGTAAATACTTAGAATAAAATATATGAATGAATGACATAAAAAATCCAAGGACCCTGTCTAAAAGCCGTTTTAAATCGGCCCTGGAATGCCCTACCAAACTCTACTACTACGGCAAGAAAAAAGAATATGCCAACCAGATGGCTGAAAATGAATTCATGATGGCGTTGGCGGAAGGCGGGTTTCAGGTAGGGGAGCTGGCAAAGTACTCCCATCCCTGCTGTGAAGATATGGGTAATTGCGGACATCACATCCAGTCGCTTACCTATCATGATTCATTGGCGGAAACGGCAAAATACATTCACAATGAAAATGTGATACTTTACGAACCTGCCGTCGCCTTCGAGAATCTTTTCATCCGCATTGATGTGCTGGGAAAAAACGGCAATGAAGTGGAGCTTATTGAGGTAAAAGCCAAATCATATGACTCTAAAAAAGGTTTTCGCAACAAAAATGGTATTGGTGAATTCATTGCCAGCTCATGGAGGCCTTATTTATATGATGTTGCTTTTCAGACCTGGGTGATGGAGCAGGCCTACCCGGACTGGAATGTTAAGCCATACCTGATGATGGCGGATAAGGCAGCGACAGCAACCGTGGACGGTATTAATCAGCTGTTCCGAGTTAAAAAGAACGAAAATAACCGCACCGTGATCGAAGTAACTGAAGAAATCACTCCTGAACGACTGGGTGACTCGGTGCTGGTAAAAGTGCCGGTGAGAGAATACGTGGAAATGATATGGAACGGGCAGGACATTAATCCATTAAAAAAAGAATATGAAGAATATAAAAACTTTTTTGAAAGGGCCCGAGAATATGCAGGCTTTTATGAGCGGGATGAACGCTACCCTGTAACTGTAGGACTGAAATGCAAACACTGCGAGTACAAAAATACACCTGATTCTGCTGCAAAAGGGCTCAAAAGCGGCTACGAAGAGTGCTGGCAGGAGAAGTTTGGCGATGATTTTGATTTTGAAGAACCTCATGTATTTGAGCTTTGGAATTTCCGCCATACCAGGGACGCGTTGGAACGGGGTATATATTTTTTAAAAGACCTGATCTATGAAGATCTTTTTAAGTCTGAGCCTAAAATTCCTGAAAAAGGCATGGCCAGTGTGGATCGCCAGTGGCTCCAGGTGAATAAGCGCACCGGCAGGGACATGGAAGATGAACATATTAACCCGGAACTTTTCGATGAGATGAATGAATGGGATTATCCATTGCATTTCATTGATTTTGAGACCAGCATGGTTTCAATCCCTTTCACTTCAGGCAGGCGCCCATACGAACAAACAGCATTCCAATTTTCGTGCCACAGCCTGCACAAAGATGGCCGTATGGAACACCGGGAATGGATTAACGGGGAGCCCGGTGTATTTCCTAATTATGAATTTACGTTGGCATTGAAGAAGACCTTGGGAAATGATGATGGTACCATTTTTCGTTATTCCAATCACGAAAATACCGTTATGCGGCAGATCCACCGGCAGATCGAGAATGATGATGAGATCGATGTTTTCAAGGATAGTGGAACGTCAAACGCAGAGATAATGGACTGGATCGATACCATCACCAATTGGGAAGTAATAGATCTGGATGGCAAGAAGTCTCGAGATCGGGGGGACCGGGACATGATTGACCTTTGGAAATGCGTAAAAAGCTATTACTATCACCCCATGATGAAAGGGTCCAATTCCATCAAACAGGTTTTGCCTACAGTGATGAATGTGAGCGATTTTTTAAAAGCAAAATATTCCAAACCACTGGAATTCGGGATAAACCTGAAAAGCCGAGTACTTTGGCAGGCGGATTCAAACGGGAAAGTTCTTGATCCTTATAAACTGCTTGAACCGATCCACGATGACATCAGTGGGAACGAGCTATACCTGGAGCGGGGAGAAATCCAGGATGGAGGTGCTGCCATGGTGGCCTATGCCAAGTTGCAGTTCACACAGATGAGCGATTCAGAGCGTGAGGCAATTATCCAGGCTCTATTACGTTATTGTGAAATGGACACACTAGCTATGGTAATGATCTACGACCATTGGCATAATTGTTATTATACAAAACACTTAAAGAATTAATTAAATAAATAGTTTAATTTTTGCTATGACTTTTAAAAAATATTTCCAAGGATTAAAAGATGGATAAGGTTGATCATGGGACACCAACTATTAGAGAAGTGTTGGAGGAAATAAAACTGCGTAAAATTATATTACCATCAATCCAGCGGAAATTCGTTTGGGATCAAAAAAAGATAGTAAAATTATTTGATTCTCTCATGTTGAATTATCCTATAGGCGCATTTTTGTTATGGGAAATAGATAGAGATGATATGGATGATTATGTTTTTTATGAGTTTATTAAGGATGTGAAAAGGAATTTCAACTGGAATCATATAATAGTAAAAGCACAACAAGATAATCTGAAGTTCTCAGCTCTATTAGATGGTCAGCAGCGAATGACAGCACTTTATTCAGGATTGCATGGAACTTATCAATATTTGCCATGGAAAAAATGGTCAAAGAATCCCGATAATTACATAGAAAAAATACTTCATTTAAATATTTTGTATGATAAGGATAACCAATCTAATAAAGTTAATAATCTGGAATATGGTTTTGAGTTCATTACAGATAAAGACGCAAAAAAAATAGATAGTAATAATCTATGGTTTCGGATTGGGTCTCATAATCGTTTTTTACAATGCAAGGACCATAAGCAAATCAATACATTTATTAATCAATATTTTGCAGAATTAGTCGATGAGCATAATAACGGACAAGTAAAGAATATTATAAAGAAAAACCAAGGTAAGATTAATGACCAAATAAGGCTATTATATGATAAAGTCCTTGAAGCCGAAATTACTACAACTACAGTTGTTACCCCTTCAATCGATAAAGTCTTGGAGATTTTCATCCGAGTAAACAGTGGGGGAATCAAATTATCTAAAGCGGATCTTCTTTTTTCTACAATTACTGCGAAATGGCCCGAAGGACGGGATGAAATTGAAGATCTAATTAAGAAATGTAAAGGGCTTGGTTACATTTTTGATACAGATCTGATTATGCGGACTTGTCTTGTTTTAACCGATCTTGAAGTTTTATTTAATGTTGAAAAAGGTTTTACAAAAAATAATGTTGATAAAATTAGGAATAGCTGGCCCCAAATTAAATCCGCATTAGAAACAACAACGGAATTCCTCCAGACGTATTCTTTTACCGACAATTATTTAAAATCAAAAAATTCTATTATTCCAATAGCATATTTCATTTCTAAAAAGCGCGGAAAACCAACTGACAATGATAAAGAAGAGTTTTTTAATTACTTAGTACGTGTCCATTTAAAAAATACGTATGGCTCACATGGAGATACTGTACTTGGAAACATCCGGAAGATACTTAAAAATGAAAATAAAGATACCCTTAAGCAAAGTAATTTTACTTTAAAACAATTAATAGATGATCCATACTTTAATAAAGGAGAAAAATCTCTTACTCTTACTGAAGATGATCTTGATGATTGGTTCAAAACTCGAAAAAGCGCTAATACTTTCTTTATATTATCTTTATTATATCCACCTGACACAGGATCTCATGTAATTGAACAGGATCATATCCACCCAGCTACAGGATTCCATAAGAATAAATTAAAGAGATTGGGTTTTCCAAAAGAGGAAATAGATGTCCTAATGATAAAAAAGGACTTTTTACCTAATCTTGAGCTTATGGATTTTTATGAAAATACAAAAAAACAGAACAAAGCCTTTGATCTATGGATAAATGAAAGATATCCTTCTAGAAAAGAACAAAGGGATTTTATGGATAAAAATTATATCCCCAAAAATTCCAGTTTAGATTTTAATTACAAAGACTTTTTACAATTTTTTGAAGCTAGAGAAAAACTGTTAAGATCTGCATTAGAAAAAAAATATGATTTTAAGAAAATATCAGAGTAGCCTTCGTGGGGTTTTTTGTTTGTGGGATGATGTGTAGATTTGGGGAGAATTAAAAGGAGATATGAGATGGCACAAATTTCATTTAGCAATTTGACACAAGATATAAGCCACGAAG
>Ga0187827_10005479_pt1 | contig 15025 bp, 10 predicted proteins | sample ETNtaG_39_FD_167969 | JGI IMG/M metagenome (GOLD analysis project Ga0187827, IMG submission 167969) | Marine microbial and viral communities from oxygen minimum zone, Eastern Pacific Ocean - ETNP2014_SV_150_PacBio MetaG (Illumina Assembly) | ecosystem: Environmental > Aquatic > Marine > Hypoxic...
CGGCGGTAGCACAACTCTCCAGAGTTGTGTTTCTGGATAGAGAAGACAGTCACAGGTCTGGAGACCTGTGCTACGCGGGCCGTAACACACATCTCCAGAGCTGTGGAAAATCGCACACAAGCCCACTTGCCGGTTCAGATCGCCGCCTCTAAAAAGCCGCCGCCAGCTTCGGTGAGCCCATTCCGTGGAGGAATTCCTTGACGTCATCGACAAACGCCTCTGTCCAGGCCCGGGGATAGACCACGTCGAACGGGTCGAAACGCTTCTGCGGGTCCCTCTCTTCGTCTGGCACGACGTAATTCATGAGCGTTTCTTTGGCGTGCTCCCCGGCCTTGCGTGCGAAGCGCGTCCAGATGTTGACACCGGCTACGCCGTCCTCTGACAGAGTGGAAATCTGATCGACGGAGAGGCACGAGAGGCCGTGGATGATCATCTCCTTGGCGCCGAGGGCGGCGTAGATCTCTTTCACCAGGTCCTGGTGATATTCCAGCTTCACACTCGTTTCCTTCTGGGATTCCGTTCCGATGTTCGGCACGATGAAATCGCATCCAGTCTTGTCGCGGAATTCGACCGCCTGCTCGGGGGACGTCATTTTCATGGAGGTGTCCCACACGCCCTCGACGGAGATCTCTTCGACAGAACCTTCGACCAGAACTTTACCGCCCACATGCTCGACGTATTTACGGGTGAGCTCGAGGTTCTTTTCCCAGGAATGGTGGCACGCGTCATACATGATGGTGCCGAATTCTTCGCGCAGTTCGTAAAAGAAGACATCGTCCACGCCCGGCTGGCCGTGGTCGAGGTGCGGAATCACGTCCACGTTGGTGTAGGGGCTGAATTTGTTGTTCACGAATTCCTTGACCATGGCGATGCTGACCAGAAAACCGAGCTCCGAGCTTTCGGTTGAGGTCACCCGTTTCATCTGTGCCATGTTCATGTAGTTGCCCGTGAAGAACAGACAGATTGGAAAACGCTTGATGCCGTTCTCGTGCGCAAATTCGGAGCAGGCCCGCATGAGCGCCTCGTTGTTGGCGTAATTTGAACTCCCGATTCGGGCAACGGGCACTCCGCATTCGGCATGCTTGTTATAGATCTCTCTGCAATGATCAGCGTCGGTGATATAAGCCAATGTGAAAATCTCCTCTCGTCCTGTTGGTAAAGTAACCTACAATTAAGTAACAGCCGCTGAATAGACGATGAACGTGTTTCACCGTAAAAAACTCCTGTGAAGATTCGAGCCGGTTACCTTAAACAACGCCTTTGAATCCGCCAAGGACTACCGACCATGCGCCAGACACCTTTCGGTGAAATGTCTGTTTTCGATGGGCACACACATTTCTTCGATCTGAGTTTCTACGAAAACCTCGGACGGATGAAGGGCATCGACGCAAGCGCTACCGAAATTGCCGAGCGTCTGGGATGGGACGAGGCACCGAAAAACTCGGCAGATGTTGCCGCCCGGTGGGTGCAGGAGATGGATGAGAAAGGAGTCGATCGAATGGTCTCGATGCACACCATCCCCAGTAACATTTTTCAGGCGGCTGAAGGCATTCATTCCGCGGCGGGCAGACTTACTGGTTACGCGGCGATGACCCCGAACATGGAGGACGCTCCCAATCTGTTGGACAGGCTTGTCACCGAATTCGGTTTTGTTGGTCTGGCGTTGTTTCCGTCCGTCTTTCGATTCACCCTCCATGACGAGGCGACACTGAATCTGTTGGACGTTGCCCACCAGCACAGGCTCAACATCTTTGTTCACTGCGGAGTCATCAAAATCGGCTTCCGCACCAAACTGGGGATGCCGAATGTGTTCGACTGCACGATGACTCCCCTTGAAATGCAGTCCATCTGCGCGGCCTGTCCGAATGCGAATTTCGTGTTTCCGCACATGGGCTCTGGGTACTTTCGTGAGCTGCTGATGCTGGCTGATATGGTACCGAACGTTTTCACTGACACTTCCGGAATGGGCGGCTGGGGGAAGTATCTCGCTGGGAATCCGCCGCCTCATGAAGTGCTGAAGCAAGCTGTGGAGGTGTTGGGGGCAGAGAGAATTCTGTTCGGTTCGGATTCGTCATTCTTCCCCCGCGGCTGGCGCGAGGATGTCTTCGATGCGCACCTGGATGTGTTTCAGAAGGCGGGCCTGAGTGAGGAACAGGTCGTTCGGATTCTCGGGCGCAACCTTGAACGGATGCTTCTAGGCGAAGACGGAACGGGTGCCTGAGTCGTGCGGCTGCCAAAGAAGCTCACCAGAAAAACTATGCTCATCGCTGGTGTGATCCTGTTCGTGCTTGCCGGATGCGCGCCGTTCGCGGTGAAGTGGTTTGTCTACGGGTCGACCATAAATCGAGTGGCAGCGATGCGACTTCGCCTGGAGAAACTGAATCCCAGTGAGGAGCTTGTTTCGGCACGCGACCACCTGGACATCACCGTCGACTACCTCACTGAGTCAATGCCTCGCTGGTATAAGAGCTGGCGCGCGTGGTTTTTTCGGCGTGCCCGGGGAATCGTGAAGGATGCGGAAAAAGATCTGGCGAAGCTCGAGTCGGGCAGGAATCCGTTTACTGACAAGCGCGGCATCTTTCTGAAATCGTATCACTCGAAACTTGATGGCGGCTTCGAGTCCTATTTTGTCGACGTTCCTTACGACTATTCGGCGGAGAAAGAGTGGCCGATGGTCTTTCAGCTTCACGGCCATGTTGGACTTGGTATTCCGTTCCAACAGGCCATTCCGGACCATCGTGAGGACTGCATCACCGTCGCTCCGCACGGCAAGGGCAGCATCGATTATAAATGGGTCGCAGAACAGGAGATTCTGCAGGTCCTCGATGAAGTCAGGGCTGCTTACAGGATCGATCCGAATCGAATCTACATTCAGGGCCATTCAATGGGCGGTACGGGCGCGTTTAGCCTGGCCGCGCATTACCCTCATCTATTCGCAGCCATTTCGTCCAGCGCGGGAAACTCCGATCACAAGGTGTGGGAGAAGCTTTGGGAATTGCCGGAAATGCCACAGGGATCGCCTCTGAAAGATCTACGCAACTATTTGGAGGATGCGGACAGTTCGATCTCATATGCGGAGAATTTCATCAACACACATGTCTATTGTGTGCACGGTGCCATCGATGACATCAATCCAGTGGAGCATTCACGAAACATGGTGGCCCGGCTCAAGGATTTTGGATGTCCTGTCGAGTATGCCGAGATTGCGCTGGCCCCCCATTCAACCGAGCTGCTCACTTCCGCCAAGAGCCAGTTCGATTGGCTGCTTGAACATCGCCGGCAGCAGTTTCCGGTCAAAGTGCGAGTGAAGGCATCACGGCTCAAGCATGGTCGCAACGCGTGGGTTCGAATCACCGCTTTTGAAGATCTCTTGAAGTTCGCTGAAGTGGAGGCGGAAAAGAAGACAGATTCGCTTCATCTGAAAACTGAAAATGTGAATGAACTCGAGCTGGAGATTCCAGATGAAATAGTAAGAGAAGTCGCGGTGAAAGGGCGGCCATACATTGCACAGACAGGTGAACGTCATCCTGGCAATCTGGAAATTCTGATCGTAATAAACGGCCAGAGTCTGGGCGCAAAGGCGGCCCCAGAGAGGAAAGAGATCCGAAAAGGATCCGAGACCAGACCGCCCCAGATCATCAGGATAAAGAAGAACTACACACGGCAATTCGGTTCCAATCCACTCCACCGCATTCCGGTATCCGGCGGCAAGTGGGTTATCACTGAAGCAGCCCAAGAAAGCTTGCACAAGCAGGCCGGCCTCGAAGGCCCCATAGAGGATGCTTTCACCGGGCCCTTCATCGTGTCGTACGGCACGCAGGGAAAAGACCCGCTCGAGAACAGGATTCTCCAGCGCGAGGCTGAGGCCCTGGCTGAACAATGGCGTTTGCGTTTCGGGTATGCATTCAAATTGTTCAAGGATACCGAGGTCACCGAGGAACAGATCGGGTCCTCCAACTTGATCTGCTATGGCCGGCCCGACCAGCATCGGATCGTTTCGAGGGCCGCTGACTCTTTACCGGTGAGATTTAAGCCAGACAAGATTCTGTTCGACGAGCATCCTTTCGAAGGCGACGACCTCGGAGTGAAATTCTGCTATCCGAACCCGCTGAATCCGGAACGCTACATTGTCGTATTCGCCGCTTCGAGCTGGAAAGGCATGTTTCAGGTCAACAACCGATTCGGCAACTGGTTCGACTGGGGCGCGTACGAGAACCGAAACTACTTTGACTACGCGATCTTCGACGGCCGGACGCATTCTCCTGAGACCTTCGTAACCTTCGGCTACTTCAATCAGGATTGGGATGTCCAGTCGAAGTATCGCTTCGATGGCAAAAAGGAATTCCGCAGCAGGCACGAGCCACGATCCCTGCCTTCCCTCGAAAAGGCAGAAGGGGACATATTCAATCTTTCAGACTTGATCCCCTCATCCATCAGCCAGCTCCAGGGCGCGGTCAGTTTCAACAAGAGCTCTGAGGCCAACCCGCTGAACGCGGGAGGGAAGGAATTCGAAAAAGGATTCGGTGTCCGCGCTCCATCAATCATCGAATTCGAGCTCGACGGTTCATATAGAATATTCACCGCATTCGTCGGCGTCGATACAGAGGGCAAAAAGGTCAAAGACCATCACATCGAGCACAACAAGATACAGTTCGAGGTCTATGCGGATGACAGGGAAGCGCCGCTGGCGACCAGCGGCGCTCTCGGAATCGGCCATCCGCCGCACAAGCTAGAATGTTCGATGGCGGGCGTCAAGAAGTTGGAACTCGTCACGCGGCAGGTGAGTGGCTACCGATGGTTTCTCCTGAGCGCGGCCTGGGGTGAACCAACCGTGAAAAAGTGAACCTGGTCAGGGCTGTTGCAGGTGTTTGTTGTTTTCCCCTGCAGCCGCAAATTTAAGCCGCTTCAACTTCACTTCCGCCATCTCCGCGTCTCCTTCGATGAGCCTGTAAGATTTATCCATTGCCACATTCTGAAATTTTTGAGTCTTCCCAGTTGTGGGCCAATGCACTTCGATAAACCGGATAGCCGTTGCTTTGCCGAGGCCGATGTCACGGCGGAAGGCGGAGGCACCGAAACTTCCTCCCCCTGATACCACCGTATGTATGTCCCGTTCACCTTCGGCCGTGGTCACTTTCACGCGGACACGGACCCCAATGGCGGAACGGTTGGTCTTCCTTCCTTCCAGAGTCAAAGAAATCCAGTGATTCCCGTGCCCGGGATTGATAAACAGAGCATTCTGAAAAGAGTCACCTGAATAAGAGCCGCCCATGACTACATAAACGTCCTGGTCTCCGTCGTTATCCATATCAACGAACGCGATCCCGTGCCCCTTCTGCAGATGACCAAATCCGCCCGACGTCGTCACGTCCTGAAAAAACTTTCCTCCGGCATTCCTGAACATCCGGTTCGGCACAAGATCATTGAAATCTATGTCGCCGTTGCCCACATAGAAGTCCGGAAAACCATCGTTATCGAGGTCTCCAAAGTTTGTGCCCATCGGCATAAGCGGCGTCTTCAGTTTTGCTTCTTCGGCGAGATTGACGAAAGTGCCGTCGCCGTTGTTTTTGTAGAGTGCGTTGCAGACAACTGCTATCGGCTCCCCACCAGCGCCGCCCCGGGCAAGAGCAAAGGCGGCCATCGCGGTAATCATCTCGTCCCCAACCAGACCCAGGCCGCCTGCAGTGAAAATATCCAGCCATCCGTCATTGTTGTAATCCCAGAACCATGCAGGGAAACTCCCGGGAGGGCCCTTCACCCCGGCTTTCCTGGTGACATCCACAAAACCTTCCTTCGTGTTCTTGAAGAGCAGATTTCCCTTGTCCCAGGTCGTAATATAGAGATCCTGCCGGTCATCGTTGTTGTAATCACCCCAGACCACTCCGCGAACAAAGGCAGAGAGTTCGGCGGCAACCTTCCCCTCCTGGTAATAGGTCTCATTGAGAAGGTCAGACTCGGTGAACGTTCCGTCTTGATTATTCCTGAAGAGCTGGACCGGAAATATGGCCTTCGGCGATTCCGCACAGCAGCCACGTTGACATACGTCTGCTCCCTCTTTGGACTCATTCCCAACACACAGATCCAGCCAACCATCATTATCGAAATCAGCCCATTGGGCACTGAGGCCAGGCGCAAAGTCGAGAAGACCCGCCTTATCTGTCACATCCTCAAACGTGCCATCCCCCCTGTTGCGGAGCAACGAATTTGGCGGAAAAGGCTGAGGAACGATATTCCATGCCCCACGAATCACGTATACATCTACAAAGCCGTCATTATCAAAGTCACCATGGCACAAGTTCAGGCCACCGGTCAAACCCTCGAGCTGGGCCTCTACTGTCTTGTCCTCAAAGGTGCCGTCCCCTTTATTAAGAAAATACTTGATTGAATCTCTCAGACCCGATGAAGATGCCATTACATCCATGTAGCCATCATTATTGAAGTCGTCTACGACACAGCCACCGGAGAGCCCAATTGCGTCTACACCTACAGCCGATGCAACGTCAGTAAACCTGCCAATATCATAATCGGATTCAAAACACTTGGGTGGGATTAGCCATTTGTCCGGCACATCGTGCGGATACTTGCCCAGAGCCATATAACAGATATTCAACATCCATCGGTAGTTAAGGCTGTCAGGCTGCAACTCGAGAGCGGCCTCGAAATGCCTGGCCGCCTTGGCCACCTCAGTGGGGTCCTGGTGAATTCCGCTTCCCTCTAAAGGGAAGATGCAGGACTGGGGTGAGTGATGGTCTATGCAGTTTGACTGCACCGCCATACGCAGATTGCAGGTACCCAACCGGTCATGCACTTTTGCCAGGAAAGCTGAGGAGGAACCGACTCGTTTTGAGACGACCTGCAGTCTCTTGAATTCTACCAGGGCCTCTTGTGGCCTGTCAGCATGCAGCAGATTGTTTCCCAACTGAATCAGACACTGGATCACTCCTGGCGTGCCGTCCGCCTTCTTGACCGCCGCACGATTGTTCTCGAGGCACAGATCACACTGCAGCGATTTGTCTTCGTCAGGACGATTCTTGAGCACATCCGCCAGCAGGGCCGCCATTTTGCGATTCCCCTCATAGATGTGATCAAATTCGGCAGGATCGGTCTTGGGCAGGCTCCGCCAGAGCTCGATCTCCTGATCCAGCCTGTCGCGCTGCTCCTCCCCCTCTTCTGATACTGCGCCAGAAAGTGACCGCTGGACCGGTTCCATCTGAGCATTTTCCTTACCCGTGATAAGCCAAATGCCAATCCCAATCAGAACCTGAGCAAGCAAAAAGCACGCAAAGAATACCTTGGCATTCGAAAGTGGCTCGCCTGTTTCTGTTTCAGCACTCATATCAAGCCTTCTATCCAATTCAGGACAGTTTTCAAGCCCTGCCCGCTATTCAAGACGCTTGAAACTAAGGAATCAGAGGCTATTTATCTGACTCCATCTCATATGTTTCAACCGTCTGCAGGAGAAATCCAATGAAGACTTTTCTGGCATGTGTCAGCGTCTTTTCAGTGTCTGTCACCTTTACACAACGAGCTTGGTCACACTGCGAAGTTCCCTGCGGAATCTACGGCGATGAGATGCGCATCGGCATGCTTGCTGAGCACATAACAACCGTTGAGAAAGCGATTAAACAGGTAGGGGAGCTTTCAAAAGCCGCCGATAAGAACCACAACCAGATCGTCCGCTGGATCGCGAACAAGGAATCACACGCCAAGGAGATTCAGCACATCGTCACCCAGTACTTCTTGACCCAGCGCATCAAGCTTGGCGCGCAGGCCGGCTCAGCGAAGCACAAGAAATATCTGACCGAATTATCGCTTCTTCACGAGATGCTGGTGTACGCCATGAAGACCAAGCAGAGCCTGGACGCAACGAACATCATCAAATTCCGCAGCGCGCTTAAGGCGTTCGAAGCATCCTATATGAAGAAGTAGGGAGTGACTTGGGTGATGGGCGACAGCGCCCACACCCTCATAATTAGAATGCTTAGACGTTTAGATGGTGAACGCCTTAGTGATTTCCTGTAATTCCTGAGGTTTTCATTTGATTATGGTCGTTTCTGGGCAATGTTAATGGCCAGTCAGACAGACCTGGACCGCCCCGGCATTGACGGCTCAGGAACTGTCGTTGCCTTCCCAAGCTGCTCCGCTTCCTCAAAGACCCAAAGCAGCTCATCTCAAAAGATCGGGCCGACCGGGCGGCCCCAACAGCCCAATCCAAGAATCATTCAGGCACCGTTCCGGACGGCTCGGACAACGCTCATCAGTCCGCGCTATAGCACTGATCGAGATCCTGCTGGTCATCGCAATCATCAGCCTCACTACATTGCTCATCATGGCCGCGGCCGTGAATGTACGAGATCGAGCTAAAATCCAGCACTGCCAGAATAACCTCCGGGAAATTGGGGCTGCGCTGGACCACTACGAGTATCTCTGGAAGGGCATCCTGCCTCCGGCGAGAAGTCATCAACAGGACAATCTGCGTCCCCTGTACCCGAACTGTGTTGATGACTTGAAGGTCTTCATCTGCATCTCTACCGCAAACCAGGTAGAAACAGAGGCCATGCTGGAAGATAACGCAGTCGGCGGTAGAACTGCCGGGCCGGGGCATAGCTACGAGTATTTGAGCTTCTATCTTTTCCAGTCTGACGGTCAAAGCCTCCGGTCACCCATCCTGAAAAGCCGGGCAAGCGTGGATATTCGGGCGGACAAGGTCTGGCTTGTGATGGATGCGATGGAGGCGGGCAACAGGAACGAACCTGACTTCATGGATAATCATTACGAACTTGGCGGCAACGTGCTCTTTGCCGATTCACACGTGGAATGGATATCACACGGCAACTGGAAGCATGAGTTCAGGAGTGGTAACTCACGCTGAATCCTGGTCAGACATTCTTCTTCAACTGCACGGGTCTCGCATTCGCCGGATCCTCCGGCCAGTGATGTTTGGGATATCGTCCTTGCAGTTCTTTCCGAACGAGCTCGTAGCTTCCTGACCAGAAGCCCGGCAGGTCATCCGTCACCTGTGCGGGGCGATTATTCGGTGCAAGCAGATGCAGGAGTACCGGCACTCTCCCGCCGGCTACGGCCGGCGTTTCCTTCACACCGTAGAAAGCCTGGATGCGCGCCCTGGCCCAAGGGGCGCCGCTCTCCGGATAGTGAATCGTGACCGTCTGGCCGCAGGGCAGCTTCAGACTCTCCGGCGCGAGACGATCCAGATTTGTCACGAGATTCTGGTCAGCACCGTAGAGAAAAAAGGAAATCAAGTCTGATTTCTCAAGCTCGCGAAAGCTGCTCTTTCCTTTGCAGGCTTCTTTCAGAACCTGCTCCGCCGCGTCCGCATCGGGCATTTTGTATTCGGAACCGATGGAGCGGAGAAATGCGATCCGCCCCAGAATCTGCAGCAACCGTTTGCCAAAGAAACGCTCCAGTCCGGCCTCTACTGCTTCCTCGAAAAGAATGTCCTCCGCAGCCTCACCGGCCGAGATCTTCGTCTGCTCGTCAAGCACGAGTTGGTCGTAAAGCATCCGCTCGATGACCTCGACCCTTTCGCGCTCCCGATCCCACCGCAGCTCTTCTGATTCAGTTAGAGAATCTCCCGGCAGATCAAACAGCCAATCTGCTTGAATCGCGCTTGCCCGGGAAACGTAAACACGGCGTCCGCGCCGGATGTCCTCCCGGGCTTCGAGCACGACCAAGTATTCCTCTTCCCGGACCGCAGACTCTTCGGCAAGAAACGCTCGTCCGCCGGTTGAAAGCAAGACCTCATCGTTGCTGACTCTCCGGGCAACTCGATCGGGAAAGCCCAGCAAAAGGAGCTTAAGGAGCGCTTCACGAGAGTTTTCGAATTCGGCTTTTGTGAATGCCCTTGCGACCTTCTCGGCTTTTCGGCAGCCATACTGCCGGGCGGTTTGGAGCAGGCGCTTCCGTTCCCTGGCAAGCACATCGGCCTTGAAAAGTTCCTCGGCAATGAAAAGTGGATCCGAGACGTGAGCCGGCCCGCGCAACTCGCGCTTCTGACCTCGCCACCTTCTGCTTCTTCGAGGGTCAGGCTGTTCAAGGATCGCCGTAAGGAGTGCTGCTTCATCGAGCAGATCTTCCGAAGCGGCCGCGCAGAGAATCCGCGCAAGACGTGGGTGCGAAGTAAACCTGCTCATCGCTGAGCCGAGGGAGGTGAGCCCTGCGTCTGCGTCCAGCGCACCGAGTTTCCGAAGTAAGTCTTCGGCCCGGCTCATCGATTCTTCAGACGGAGGCTGCAGCCACGGAAGAGAGCTCGGTTCGAGCCCCTGCTGTTTCAACTGAAGAACGAGGCCGCTCATGTCTGTGCGCAAAAGCTCCGGCAGAGCGAATTCCTGCATCCCCTCAAACTCACGCCGCGTGTAAAGGCGGATGCAATGGCCGGCCCTCGTGCGTCCGGCACGACCGGCGCGTTGCGTTGCACTGGCCTGGCTGATCTGGGTTGTCCTCAGCATTGGCAGCCCTGACCACGCCGAGATATCTGCCTCCTTTACTAGCCCCGAATCGATCACCGTCGTAACTCCGTCGATAGTTACGGAAGACTCGGCCACATTGGTCGCCAGTATCACTTTCGTGGAGTCAGAAGGCCTCACCACCTCTACCTGCTCGGACGTTTCGAGAGAGCCGTGCAGACGGAGCAGCCGCATTCTGAAGGCGTCGGCAATGGGCCTGCATGTTTTTTCAGCGGCGAGTATCTCACTTACACCCGGCAGGAAGACAAGGATGTGGCCGTTCTGCTGCGCCCCTGAAATTCTTCGTAGCGCATCGGCCACTTTGTCCTCCAATCGCAGCCGCGGCGCCCCCGGCCAGTGTTCCATCTCGACGGGAAAGTTCTTTCCTTCAGAACGCAGGAGAGGGCTTTCAAGATGATCGGCCACCGGCTGTGCATCGAGTGTGGCAGACATGATGACAATTTTCAGATCCGGCCGCGACGTTCGCTGCAGATTCAGAAGACACGCCAGCGCGACATCCGTCTCCAAGTGCCGTTCATGGAATTCGTCGAGAATGACCGTTGCGATTCCCTCCAGGTCTGGCGCTTCTGACAATCGGCGCAACAAAACACCCTCGGTAACAACTTTCAGTTTTGTCTCAGGCCCAACCTTGCTTTCAAATCGAATCGCATAGCCCACGCGCTTACCGACCGGTTCGCCCATTTCCCAGGCAATCCTGCTCGCAGCCATCCGAGTGGCCAGTCGCCTCGGTTCGAGCATCCAGATTTCTCCGGTGTTATCGAGGCCCGCATCGAGAAGAGCTCTTGGAATGCGCGTGGTCTTGCCCGCGCCGGGTGGAGCTTCGATCGCGAGTCCGGAGTTTTCACCGAGGAGAGAGACCGCCTCAGGCAAGATTGGATCGATGGGGAGTGGAGTCAAAGTGATTGGGACATTGGAGAGCTGGAGTGTTGGGTTGTTGGATGGTGACCTGGAACGTTATAACAGAGAAGACGTTTCCATTTTCCAGCTTCGATTCTCATCTCAGCAAGGGAAAGCCATCACTTAGCCAATCCTGGAGCGAACTGACCATGACACACCGAGTAGGGCTTGTCGGGCTGCGGCAGGCAAAGAGTTTCATCCCTCTGTTCAATGCGTTGCCAGACACCGAGGTTACTGCGCTTTGCGACATCGACGAAGACTTCCTGAATCAGGTCGGTGAGGAATCCGGGATCGAGGAGCGATTCAGCGATTACGATGAGTTTCTGAAGTCGGACATCACCATCGTTTCGCTCTCGACGCCGATCCAGGTACACGGCGAACAATCCATCAAGGCCCTGGGTGCGGGTAAGCATGCGCTCTGCCAATACATCGCTGCGAGGGAGGAGGAGGAGGCGAACGAGCTCATTCAGGTGGTCCGCGATTCAGGCAAGAAGTACATGATGATCGAGACCGACTGCTATGAGCGAAGGAATCTGATCATGATGGCATTGGCCGCAAAAGGGGCCTATGGGGAACTGACGTTCGGCCGGGGACACTACATTCATGACTGCAAAACGCTGGGACACCATCCGGACGGCTCCCTCACGTGGCGGGGCGAGCAATGGATGATAGGGCCAGGCGGGATGTCCAACGGGGTGCACACCTGCGTGCCGCTCTTGACAGTTTTTGGCGAGAGGGTGGAGGAGGTCTTTTCGTACGGGCCGGGCTCGCGCACGTTGCCGAAATTCAATTGGTCTGACCGCGTCACTACGGCGGCGAAGCTCCCTTCCGGCAGAGTTCTGGAGCTTGTGACGGATGTGCTTTCCTGGCACCCGGCTGTTTGTGGTTATTACGTGCAGGGAACGAGAGGATTCTTTGAACTTAAGCAAGGCGCTTTTGTTGAAGAGGAAAAGCTCTGCCCGATAAAGGACCTCGATCAGTTGGTTGAAGATTTCGGTCTTGAAGACGCCCTTCAGGATCGTGGGGGACACACATCTTCCTGGCAGGCCATCATTACTGAATTCATCGATTCCATAAACGAAGACCGCCACCCGTCCGAAGATCTGGAAATAGCGTTGCACATCACCGCCATTGGTTGGGCCGCGGATGAGTCTCTGCAGACTGGTATGCCTGCGAAGGTGAAGAGCTTTGACCTGACGGGCATCAATACCTGAATCCATGAATCGTAAGCCAGCATTTCTTACTTCCGTCTTCATTCTTATCTGCTGCACCCTCTGCCACGGGCAGCAGAAACCCAACATCGTACTGTGCATGGCCGATGATCAGGGCTGGGGCGATATGGCCTACAATGGTCACAAGATTCTGAAGACACCGCACTTTGACGCCATGGCTGCGGAGACGCTCCGATTCGACCGGTTCTACGCGGCCGCACCAGTATGTTCGCCGACCCGCGGGAGTGTGCTTACGGGGCGTCATCCCAATCGCTATGGCGTTTTCAAATGGGGACACGCGCTTCGCCCGCAGGAGACTACCGTCGCCGAAGCCCTCAAGACTGCAGGCTATCGGACCGGTCATTTCGGCAAATGGCATCTGGGATCGGTACGCAAAGGAAGCCCTGTAACACCAGGTACCGCCGGTTTCGATGAATGGTTCTCCGCTCCCAACTTTTTCGATAACGACCCGATTCTCAGTCGTAGAGGAGTGGCTGTGCAGACCAAAGGCGAGAGCTCGATCGTCACCGTCGACGCAGCCATCGAGTTTCTTCGCGCTCAGGCAAAAACACCGCAGCCCTTTCTTGCCGTCGTCTGGTTCGGCTCGCCGCATGGACCGCATATCGCGGCCAAAGAAGACTTTGCGCTGTATTCCAGACATCCCGGGAAACTGGCGAACTTTTATGGAGAAATCACTGGAATGGACCGAGCTTTTGGTAAGCTCCGCAATGAACTGAAGACGCTTGGGCTCACAGAAAACACCATCCTCTGGTATTGCAGCGACAACGGCGGGCTGCGCGGTGTCGGTACGACCGGTGGCCGCGCCAACAAAGGCAGTGTCTATGAAGGAGGCCTGCGCGTCCCTTCCCTGCTTGAATGGCCTGCGCGCTTTGCCAAACCGCGAGTGACAAACGTCGTCTGTAACACATCAGACATCTATCCCACGTTGCTCGATATCGCAGCGGTGAAAGTGGTTGACCAGCCGCCTCTTGATGGCGTCAGTCTGCTGCCGCTCATCGACGGAAAGATGGAATCTCGTCCCAGACCGATGGGCTTCTGGGATTACACCATTCGCGGGGTGAGCACTCCCAGCAAGAAATGGATGACCGAACTGCTCCAGGCTCAAAAGCAGGGCAAGGAGCCGAACAACAAAGAACGCCTTCGATTGAATGCAGCAGAAATCACAAAGCAATATCCGGAAGACTCATTCCCCGGTCATTCGGCCTGGCTGAATTGGCCTCATAAGCTCCACCGCATTCAAAAGAAAGGGCCTGTAAAGTTTGAGCTGTACAACCTTGCCGACGATCCGTTGGAGGCCAAAGACCTGCTTGACTCAATGCCCGACAGGGCTGAAACCCTGAAGGCATCATTGAACGAGTGGCTGGTTTCGGTTGTGCAGAGCCTGAATGGAGAAGACTACAAGTGAGATTCGTCAGACCATTCATGTCCCTGGTGGGTCGTGAGCTCGCCAGTGCATCGACCAGCGATCACACCCGATGCCACCGGAATGCTGGTGACCCCTGGCCCACAAATCGACTCCTCTGAAGACCGCCATCCATGAGACCATACATCAGACTTCTTACATTTCTTTCATGCACGTTGGGGATGCTTGTGGCCGAAACTGTCGCTGAAAACAAAGGGCCTTTTCCCGGTAAGAAATCCAAATTCCATGGCTATGATCGCTACGATTTCAGTGTCAAGAATAACAGAGTCATCGTTGTCGTACCGTCCAAGCCGTCCAAACTCAAAGACGGATCCAGACCATGGATCTGGCGTGCACGTTTCTTCGGACACGAGCCGCAGGCGGACAAAGTGCTGCTGGGCGAACACGGATTCCATCTCGTCTACTGCAATGTCGGCAATCTGTTTGGGAGCCCAAAGGCAGTCCAGCGCTGGAACGACTTTTATGCGTACCTGACCTCCGAGCATAATTTCTCCAAGAAAGCCGCGCTGGAAGGCATGAGCCGAGGCGGGCTTATCATCTACAACTGGGCTGCGGCAAATCCTGACAAGGTGTCATGCATATATGGCGACGCGCCGGTCTGTGATTTCAAGAGCTGGCCCGCGGGTAAAGGCAAAGGAAAGTACAGCAAAGGCACATGGGAGGCATGTCTCAGGGCCTACGGCTTCAGCGAAGAGCAGGCCCTTGCGTTCAAAGGCAACCCCATCGACAACCTGTCACCGCTGGCCAAGGCCGGTATCCCTCTGTTGCACGTTGTCGGTGACGCTGATCCGGTCGTCCCGGTTGCAGAGAACACCGCGATACTCGAGGAGCGGTACAAGGCACTCGGTGGAAGCATCCAGGTCATCCACAAGCCTGGCGTGAGCCACCATCCGCATTCGTTAAAAGACCCCAAGCGAATCGTTGACTTTGTTGTCGAGAATACGTTCTGAACGCGCAGCATCTTCGGAGTGCGGGGAGCTGTCACAGTT
>Ga0187827_10005480_pt1 | contig 15024 bp, 13 predicted proteins | sample ETNtaG_39_FD_167969 | JGI IMG/M metagenome (GOLD analysis project Ga0187827, IMG submission 167969) | Marine microbial and viral communities from oxygen minimum zone, Eastern Pacific Ocean - ETNP2014_SV_150_PacBio MetaG (Illumina Assembly) | ecosystem: Environmental > Aquatic > Marine > Hypoxic...
CCAACTGAGCTAACGGCCCCTACTAATAATTGCTCTACTAACTTCTATCAGGCCAATTAAATTAGCAGTCGTAAAGTCTACTATAGTAGATATGCTATGTCAATAATTTGCCGCATAGAACAGAGTAGTTTGGGGAAAATTATTTGCTGTTTTTGACTTTTGAAGAGATCGTACCTGCTTTTTCTCTCCCCTTTTCAATCAATTCTTCACTCATGACCCTGGCTTCAAACACCAAGAACTTGAATCTTTCGATAGTCTCTTGTAGGGTAGCATTGAGAGCCTTTCTGGTCTTTATTCCAGATAGGGGAGCAAAAAGGAGACCAGCGACAAACCCGACTGCCCCAGCCGTTATTCCGACCCTAAAAATATATCTTACACCTTTTCTTCTGTACTCTTCTTTTTTATTTTTCTAATCCATCTTATCAGGTCCCTACGTATATAATACAAATAAAAATCATTGACAAAATTATTATAGATTATACCTGTATTATTATAAAAGGCTTCGAATGACTTCAAACCATCCCCTGTTCATGGCCCCTTCGGTAATATATACATTATCATGCTTTTTTAGCTCTTCCTCCAAATTCTCATTATGGTCCAGCGCATTTTTCATAAGGAAAAAATATTTTGTTTCCGGAGCCATTTTGAGGTCTTCTACAGAGTCACCCAGGGCAATGCAATTTTCTTTTTTAAACCCTCTTATCTTCTTGTCAAGTAAGACTCCATTTACCTTTGTCACGCCGACTGGCATCAGATTATATATATGAAGTCTTTCTACATCAAGATCCAGTTTCTTCAGTTTTGAAAAACCGTTATCCAGAAAGACCAGTCCTTTGTAACCTGCTTTATGTAGCATTTTATTTAACCTTACAATATCGATTTCACCCATAAAAAGGGCGTTATATGCACGATTGTGGCTCCATTCCATCCTGCTTTCTATCCTGCCAGGAAATTCTTCCATGACCATATCGATTATCCTGATAAGGTCTCTGCTGCCATAAGTAAGGTCACTGCAATCTTTGTCATCAAATGTGACATGGACCTCTTCGCCCAAATTATATATCAGCTCGCATCCGAGCTCTGCTATATAATTATGTATCCCTATCATCTGTGTGGTATATTGCAGCGCATGCTTGTGTCTTCCTGATACTAATACCAAATCCCATCCTTTTTGTTTTATATCTTCCAGAAGTTTTACAGCCTCAAAATAATAGTTCCTACCGGAGTCCATTATTATACACCCTTGATCGTTAAAAAGTGTCCCGTCAAGGTCAGAATAAATGACTTTGAGATATTTGATGCCTTCTTTTATTTCATGCCTGAAGTCTTTAAAATATTTAAAATAGTTTGGATTATTAACGGGCAATTTTTCTCCTTTATTAATATGTTATCGGGCTATCCAGTCTGTTTTCAGAGAAGTAATTATATATGCTTTATCCTGTCTTTCAAGTTTTTTAATGATATTTCATCTAATGCAGCTCTAATTTTATCATAATAAATCTCATCACATCACTTTTGGTAATTATGTCCATTAAGCAACCTCCGGACATTATGACAAGATGCCTCAGATTATCAATAATTAAAATTAGCACCCCCTACAATCTTGTTTTTATGATAAAATAAATAATAAGGTAATAGACAATCTGGAGCTTAAAAATGGAATTTTTGGAAAGATTTCTATCAGATTTTAAGTTTGATGCTTTGATGTTTGTTTTTGATATCCTTATTCCGGTTTTCCTAGCAATCATTTTTGGCGGTTTGATAGGATTGCAGAGAGAAAGGCATGAGAGGCCTGCCGGGCTCAGGACTCATTCACTGGTCTGCCTAGGAGCTACTGTCTTTACTCTGGTATCATATCTCGGTTTTCCCCTAGCTACCGGTTTTGATCCTTCAAGAGTAGCAGCCGGTGTAGTGACTGGAATCGGTTTTATCGGTGCAGGGGTTATTTTCAGACAGGGATTGCTGGTAAAGGGCGTCACAACGGCTGCCAGTATATGGATATCAGCGGCAATCGGGTTGGCACTTGGTACCAGTTTATACTACCTTGCTGTCATAGTGACCATATGCGGGCTAATCATCCTGAGTATCCTAAAAGCCCTGGAAAATCTTGTCATCCACACACCTTTTTATACTATCCAGCTGACTACTGAAGAAGATTTTAAAGATATTGAAGAGATAGAAAAGATTTTGGGGGAGATGTCTTCCGATATAAAGGGTACAAAATATGAACTCATACCAGACAAAGACGAGAAGATCTATAGTTTCCAGCTTCATAGCCGTACTCCTGATCTTGGCAACAAGGTACTAAACAAGATAAGCAGGAAAAAAGGAGTACTAAAAGTCTCAATAGATTAACAATTATCACTTCTATATGCCCGGCAAAGACAATAAAAAATCCATTGCAGATGCCATGGTAGGGAGGTTGGCAAAATATTTCAGGATGACAGGTTATGATGTTATCTACTTAAATGATACTGCCGATGATCCTTGATATAGCCAGGAATGATAGCCGGATAGTCCTTACCAGAGACACACTGATGCTCTAGAGAAGAGACTTTAAGAACAGAACTTTAAAATCTGTTTTTATCAATGACGATAATCTTGAAAAACAGCTTTTTCAAATAAAATCTGCCATGGAGCTAGTTCTAAAACCGGACCTTGTAATCTGCCTGATTTGCAATAGTACGCTTGAAGATGTTATCAAAGTCGATGTGGAAGGTGCTGTCTCTCCATATGTTGCAAGATCTAGGATAATTTTAAATATTGTATTAACTGTGAAAATATTACTGGGGAGGGACGCATTTCGAATATATAAAGAAATATTTTAATGACCTGAAGACTATTCTGTAAATGCCCTTCAGGTTCGCGCCTAATTTATCTTCCGGACGGTAACAAGGTTACCCCTTTTTCTGTGAAATCCATTTTTATTATCGATAAAAAGTCTATTTGTCTCCAACAAAAAGAGTTTTACTTCTTTTGCCACATGTTCCCAATTGTCCTTGTTGATAGGTTTATCTGTCCTTATAGGTACCAGCTTTATTTCACCTCCACCTATCCTTACTGTCGATATAAATATCCTTCTTGGATCACTTCCTTCTGGCAAGGCAGATATTATCTCCCAGAGGAATTCAGCGCCGGGGATAATCTTTTTGCCGTTTTTATCTTTATCGTAACTTACCTTTATTTAGCAACACAGTGGGTAGCTATATGAGAACTTTAAAAGTTGCTACTAAAAAACCTGTATTATAGAATTTTTTTATTCATTATTATAGTATGGTTACCATGATAGAAATGAAAGAAAAAATTTTAGATTTTTTTTATAGTATTCCTAGAATACTTTTTATTAATTTTTTTAAATTATTCGTAAGGATTAGGGTATTTAATATAAAAAACATACCAAAAGACAAGTCGGCCATACTTGCCATAAACCATACTACCGGTGCAGACCCTATAGTCCTCCTTGGTGCTGTGGGAAAGAAAATACATTTTATTGTCTCTGCTAAAAACTTCAGCACCAGATTTACAGCTTTTTTTATGAGGAAATTCTCCTCCAGCCTTCCTATCTACAAAGAGTGCTCTGCAAAAAATACTTCTACTTTCAAAGAACTGTTCTTGATATCAAAAAAATATAGGGTGCTTTTTGGTATATTCCCTGAAGGCAACTTAAATAAAAACGGCAACCTAGCTCAGTTCCATAAAGGAGCTGCATACTTAAGCTTTAAAACCGGACTCCCAATAATACCTGTGTACCTGCATAATCTCAGAAAGGGCGTCAAGCCTGAGAGCTTTATCGCCAGAAGTAACGTAGCCGAAGGTATAATCTCAATAATCGCTAATACATTTCAAAAAATAAACATATTTGTGGGTGATCCAATCAATCTTACAGCAGAAATGATAGAGGCTGACTTTAAAGGACCTACTGATGTAAAAAATTACAAATCTACCATCAGCCAAATAAATGAAACACTTTCAGAAGAGTTTTCAGAACTTGAAGAAAAAGCTGATGAAATAGTCTGCGCTAGAGCTAAAAGCTAAAATTTATTAAATTGTAATATCTACTTCATCATTTTTCTTAGTTTGGACTCTTTCATTTTACTGTATTCTCTGGCAAAAGGTTCGTGGTTATACTATTCTCAGTATGATTGCCCTGATTAGGTAAAACTGGCTAAAAGAAGTGCGTATTAGTCTTCCTAGCTACCAATAATCATACTACTAACTCAATTGAATTTGTATTTTTTATATGTTACAATAATTACAAATTCATTGTTATTTACGTTACAAAGATGTATCAATATTAATTTTATAATCAATGGAAAATGTTAGCAGCAAAAAAATAAATTACCTGATTAGAAACTGTATTGTTTCCTTGGAACAAAGAAATATTAAAAAAGTATTATCATTTTTAACTGAAGATGTTGTCTGGATTACTCCTCGATACAGTTACAAAGGCATAAGGGAGATAAAAAAATATTTAACCTGGTTATTTAAAAATTTACAGGATCTAGTTTTTATTGATGAAGGTATAGGTGTTCTGGTACAGGGAGAAAAAGCAGTCTATCAACACATTCTTAAAGCTGCTATAGATGGCTCTCAGATACAAATTCCGTCTATATTTATATTTAGGTGCAAAAATAATAAGTGCAGCCACCTATGGATAATGAACGATTGGCTTGAGTCTATGTATAGAGCAAACATTGAAGAATCTGAAGATGTCATACATATGGGATGGAATAGAGATTATAGTAATTTATAATTACTAGAAATTGATGCATTAGAGATCAAGAGTTCTTGACCTTAAAATCAAACACTCTTCCCTCTGGTCCGGTTACATCTATTGACACAGAACCACCTTCTTTAATCTCTCCGTTTAGAAGTTTCATAGCCAGTACATTCTGCACTTCGTTCTGAATTACCCTTTTTAGAGGCCTTGCTCCAAAGACAGGATTAAATCCTTCTTTGGCTAAGAGCTTCCTTGCTTTGTCAGATACATCTATCGACAGCTTTTTGGAAGAAACTATTTTTGCAAGTTCACTGATCCTTATATCTACTATCTTTCCGATTTCTTCCATTCCCAGTCTGTGGAATACTATAATATCATCCACCCTGTTTAAAAACTCCGGTTTGAAATTATTCTTCATAGCCTCGTCTATCCTTCTTTTCATCTCTTCTTCATCTTTCTCACCCAAGTCTGTAATCCATTGGCTTCCTATATTTGAAGTCATAATAATTACTGTGTTCTTAAAATCTACAGTACGGCCGTGTCCGTCTGTAAGCCTTCCATCATCCATTATCTGTAGAAGGATATTAAATACGTCATTGTGGGCTTTTTCTATCTCATCTAAAAGTAGCACACTGTAAGGTTTTATCCTTACCGCTTTTGTTAGATAGCCCCCTTCTTCATATCCTACATAACCAGGAGGAGCCCCAATCAGTCTGGAGACAGTATGCTTTTCCATATATTCGGACATATCTATTCTAACCATAGCACGTTCGTCGTCAAACAGAAATTCTGCTAGAGCTTTGGACAGTTCTGTCTTGCCCACACCGGTGGGTCCCAGAAATATAAAGGAGCCTATGGGCTTATTGGGGTCCTGAAGCCCGGCTCTTGCCCTTCTTATAGCATTGGAAATAGAAATAATAGCTTCATCCTGCCCTACTACCCTTTCTCTTAGCCTTTCTTCCATGTGTATAAGCTTTTCAATCTCTGCTTCCATCAATCTGGTCACAGGAATACCCGTCCAGCTTGCTACTGTCTCGGCAATGTCTTCTTCGTCCACTTCTTCTTTGAGCATCTTATTGTCTTTCTGGAGTTTTTCCAGCTTAGCATTCTCTCCTTCAAGTTTTTTGGTTATCTCCAGCATCTTTCCGTATTTCAGCTCTGCAGCTTTGGCCAGGTCAGCGTCCCTTTCAGCCTGCTTTGTTTCTGTCCTCGTCTTTTCCAGATCTTCCTTTAGATTTCTGATATTTGTAATAACTTCTTTTTCCTGCTGCCAGTGAACCTTCATTGAAACGCTTTTCTCCTTGAGATCAGCTGTCTGTTTCTTTATTTTCTCTAACCTTTCTTTTGATGCCTTATCTTTTTCCTTCTTTAATGCCTGTACTTCTATCTCGCCCTGTTTTATCTTTCTTTCGACCACATCGATCTCTGAGGGCATGCTGTCTATTTCTATCCTTAGCTTGGAAGCTGCCTCGTCCATCAAGTCTATAGCTTTGTCCGGAAGAAACCGGTCAGAGATGTACCTGTCAGAGAGAACGGCAGCAGAGACCAGTGCGGCATCCTGTATCCTTACCCCGTGATGGACTTCATATTTCTCTCTGAGTCCTCTGAGTATGGATATTGTATCTTCCACTAAAGGTTCTTTTATCTGTACTGGCTGGAACCTTCTTTCCAGCGCGGCATCTTTTTCTATATATTTTCTATACTCGTCCAAGGTAGTAGCACCTATGGCATGGAGTTCTCCCCGAGCCAGCATAGGCTTTAGCATATTGGAAGCGTCTACTGCTCCTTCTGCAGCTCCTGCCCCTACGACTGTATGGAGCTCATCCAAAAAAAGGATTATCTCACCCTCAGCTTCTGAGACCTCCTTTAATACCGCCTTCAGCCTGTCTTCAAATTCCCCCCTGTATTTTGAACCTGCGATAAGAGCGCCCATATCAAGGGCTACGACTTTTTTATCTTTGAGTCCTTCAGGAATATCACCAGATATTATCCGGTTTGAAAGACCTTCTACAATAGCAGTCTTTCCCACTCCGGGTTCCCCTATAAGTACCGGATTGTTCTTGGTCCTCCTGGATAGGACTTGGATTACTCGTCTTATCTCTTCATCCCTTCCGATCACAGGATCAAGTTTTCCTTTCCTAGCAAGTTCGGTTAAATCTTTTCCGAATCTTTTTAAAGCTTCATATTTATCTTCAGGATTCTGATCAGTTATCCGTTGGTTCCCTCTTATCTCCACCAGTATCTGATATATCCTTTCTTTGGTGACTTCCGATGATTTCAGGAGTTCGCCTACTTTACCGGAACTGTTTGCCATTGAAATAAGTATATGTTCCGTAGATACATATTCATCCTTTAACTGTTTGGCTTCCTTGAAAGCCTCAATCAATATATTATTAAGCTCGTTACCCATGTATGTCTGGGCTTCACCGCCAGATATTTTGGGAGCATTTTTTATAGCTTCATCTATACTTGATCTGAGGTCTTCAATATTTACCTCAAGTTTCTGCAGCACAGAAATTATGATCCCTTCGCTCTTTTCAAGCATAGCGGACATCATATGTATGTCATCAAAACTCTGATGCCCGTTTTCGAAGGCAATTGTCTGTGCTCCTTTCAATGCCTCTTGGGATTTAATTGTAAATTTATCAAATTGCATCTATTTAATCACCTTTTATGTGGCTTTAATTTTTCTATACTACTATTTTCTCTCTGGGATTCTCGTCATAATCTTCAAGAAACTCCTCGAACTGCTTTTGTTTCTTTTTATTCATCTTTCCAGGGAATACAATCTTGGTCTTTATATATAGGTCACCATGCTTTTTGCCATTAAGTCCCGGCATGCCTTTTCCTTTTAACCGCAGTTTCCTGCCAGACTGTGTCTTTGCCGGAAGCTTCATATCTACTTTTCCGTCAAATGTGGGAACATCTATCTTTCCTCCCAGATATGCTTCCCTGATAGTGACAGGTATCTCCATATGAAGATCATCGCCTTTTCTAATAAACATCTTGTGGTCGGACACATTTATTACAATATAAAGGTCCCCTGCAGGCCCTCCCATGGGAGATGCACCTCCCTCTCCAGCAAGTCTTATTTTTAAGCCGTCTTTTATCCCTGCTGGGATTTTTACATTGACAGTCCTGATCCTTCCTTCCTTCTGGAGTTTTAATGATCTTTGAACCCCCGTATATGCTTCCTTCAGTGTTATCTCCATGGAAGATTGTATATCCTGCCCTTTTTGCGATGCCCTAGCTCCTCCTTCGCCAAACTCATGTCCAAAATTATGTCTGGAACCGGAAAAACGCTGGTCGGCTCCCGATCCAAAAAACATCTCAAAGAAATCAGAAAAACCTCCGCCCATATCACCAAAACTGAAGCCCTTGCCTCCGCCAAAGTCATAAGTATAGGACTGGCCTCCACCTCCCGGCCAACCAGCATTGGCATACTGTTTCCAGTTGGAACCAAGCTGGTCATATCTCTGTCTCTTCTGCGGGTCTTTTAAGACCTCATATGCCTCTCCTACCTCCTTGAACTTTTCTTCAGCCTGAGGGCTATCGGCATTTGTGTCAGGATGATACTTCCTGGCCAGCTTCCTGTATGCCTTCTTTATCTCATCTGCAGTGACTGTTTTGTCTACTCCCAGAACCTTGTAATAATCCTTGTAATCTACCATTTATTTTCACCACTTTGTCTATAAATATATTTGCCCATAACTTTTAATAAGCTATGGGCAGTATATGCTTTAATTATCTTTTGAGATCCTGTTCCTATTATGTATCTACTTTTACCTCTATTTTATTTGGCTTCTTTGCTTCTGTTTTAGGAAGTACTCCTTTTAGAACTCCGTCCTTATAAAAAGCCTTTATCTGGTCATATTTCACCGGAAATCTGATATTGAAAGGTCTATTTAAAAAGCCATAGCTTCTTTCAACTCTTACTAAATCCTTATTCTTCTCTTCTTTTTAGAACTTCCTCTATCCCTTAATAGCGAGCATATCATCATCAACAGCTATGTAGATCTCTTCCTTCTTCATTCCGGGAAGATCAGCTCTGAACTGTATATCCTTATCGGTCTCTTTGATATCCACATTAAGGGGGCCATACAGTCTTTTTTTTCTTCTACCTTTTTATCCAGTTCATCAAGCCATCTACCGACTTCGTCTCTGAACTGAAACATATTACTAAAGAATTCCCTCTTACTATAAGCATTATATACCTGCTTTGCTTTCCTTAAACATAGACTCTTTTAGTATGGAACACATTTTATCATTTTTATTTATCGTCTTTTGCCTCAAATTCAGCATCAATAACATCATCTTCACCATTACCCCCCGGTTGCTGCCCCCCGGCTGCACCTTCGCCTGGTCCGGGACCAGGTCTGCCTTTCTGGCCTTCTGCAGAAGATTGCGTATAAAGCTGTTGGGACAATTCATTCTGCAAGTTCTGGAGTGTTTCTGTTTCTTTCTTCATCTGTTCTACATCATTGGTCTCAATAGCTTTCTTGAGAACTCCTACCTGATCTTCTATCTTTTTTTTCATATCAACAGGTACCTTATCACCCATATCTTTTAATAGCTTCTCTGTCGAGTACACAAGTCCGTCTGCAGTATTCTTCGCATCAATAGCTTCACGAACTTTCTTGTCTTCGTCAGCATGCTCTTTTGCTTCATTTACCATCCTCTCTATCTCATCATCTTTCAGATGTGATGTGGCAGTAATAGTTATCTTCTGCTCTTTCCCCGTGGCAGTATCCTTAGCAGAGATATTTACAATACCGTTGGCATCAATATCAAAAGTCACCTCTATCTGGGGTACCCCCCTAGGTGCCGGTGGTATTCCGTCCAGTCTAAATCTGCCAATCGTCTTATTATTAGAAGCCATGTCCCTTTCGCCCTGCAGGGCATGAACATCTACACTAGTCTGGCTATCCGCAGCAGTAGTGAATATCTCGCTCTTTTTAGTAGGAATTGTGGTATTTCTTTCAATCAATCTGGTCATCACTCCGCCCAGCGTCTCAATACCAAGTGAAAGCGGAGTGACATCCAGTAGTACTACATCCTTTACATCACCTTTCAATACTCCGGACTGGATAGCTGCTCCGACTGCCACTACTTCATCAGGATTGACGCCCTTGTTGGGATCCTTCCCAATAAAGCCTTTTACCAATTCTTGTATTACGGGCATCCTAGTAGAACCTCCTACCAGGATCACTTCATCTATTTCCTCTGCCTTAAATCCAGAATCTTTAAGGGCTTTCTCTAGTGGTCTTTTGCACCTGTCTGTAAGATCTGCAGTCAGCTGCTCGAATTTTGCCCTTGTTATTTTCATCTCAAGATGCTTTGGTCCATTTGCATCTGCAGTAATAAAAGGTAGGCTTATATTAGCCTCGGTAATAGATGAAAGCTCTGCTTTGGCTTTTTCAGATGCTTCGATAAGTCTCTGGAGAGCCTGTCTGTCCTGTCTCAGATCTATGCCCTGTTCGTTTTTAAATTCATCTGCAAGATGATTCATTATCCTGTCATCATAGTCATCCCCACCCAGATGCATGTCTCCGTGACTTGATTTTACTTCGAATACTCCGTCGCCTACTTCAAGTACTGATACATCAAAAGTACCGCCACCCAGGTCGAATACCAGGATCTTCTCATCCTTTTTTTTATCCAGACCATAAGACAGCGATGCTGATGTAGGTTCATTTATTATCCTCTGCACATTAAGTCCTGCTATCTTGCCAGCATTTTTAGTCGCCTGCCTCTGGGCATCATTAAAATATGCAGGTACTGTTATTACTGCATCTGTTACTTCGGTTCCCAGGTAGCTTTCTGCATCCTTCTTCAGTTTCTGCAATATCATGGCTGAGATCTCTTCAGGAGTATGGGTCTTTCCGCCCATTTTTACTTCTGCCAGGTTGCTCCTTCCCTTAATTACCTCATAAGCCACTGTTTTTCTTTCGCTCTCGACCTCATTATATTTTCTTCCGATAAACCTTTTTATGGAGTAGATGGTATTTTCAGGATTTAGAGCTGCCTGTCTTTTAGCCAGCTGCCCTACCAGCCTTTCGCCTTTTTTAGTAAGGCTTACCACCGAGGGAGTCGTCCTTCCACCTTCACTATTAGTGATAACGGTAGGCTTGCCACCCTCCATTACAGCAATTGCTGAATTTGTAGTTCCAAGGTCTATTCCTACTGCTTTTCCCATTATTATCTATCCTTTCCTTATTAATTCCTTTTAGCTATCTTATATATTATAAGCATCCTGTTTTAACGGTTAAGATCCTTTAGTTTCACAAGATAATTCTTGAAACATCCTACTACTTCATCAGGACATTTCCCTAGTATTACATTGTCCCTTCTCCTTATCAGAACTATAATAGATCTCAGGTTCATACCCTGGTCATACATAAGTTCTCTTACATATTCTAGCCACTGTATATCTTGCTTCGAATAATATCTCTTGCGACCCCTTCTATAGGGTACCACCAAGCTGAACTTCTCATAATAATAGAGAGTCCTGCTGTTTACTCCTAAAAAATCCGCTACCAGTTCTATGGGGTAACTTTTATCCTTTGTGTTAAACAATAATGCTCACCACCTTTTTGATGGTATAATTTTATACAAAATCATCAAAAATATAAATAATATTATAAAGGTTTTTGAAATAAATGTAAAATGTTTTTTTCACTTTAAGTGAAAATTTTTTTTACTATAATAATAAATAAATTATATTATGAGTTGTGAAAAAACTAGACACTCTCTAAATCTTTTCCAGAATACCCCCCATTGTTCCTAGAAAATATAAGGGTATCATCTATATCCTATTATAGATACCAGATTCAGATATGGGTTCAATAAACTCGGGAAAAACTTTTAAGTTTTTTTTGGTTTCTTTATTAATTGAATTGATAAATTTTTTTCTTTTATAGAAGTTTATTGATAATCCACCTTCAGATTAGCTGAAACTTCCATTTTTTTATAAAAATATATATATAATTTTATGTTTGTACCCTAATGCTGATACAATATATGAATAAAGAGTAGGTAGGACGAAATTAAGGAATTAAAGACATTATTAAAATATATGCGCAGGCACTGGTTCCCTTTCAGCGGAAGTGTGCTATACATACTTCTAACTGATGGCTTGGCTCTGCTTATACCCTGGATCCTTAAACAGGCTATAGATAGTATAGAAAGATTCCCAGATACGACATTGCTATTAAGATATGCTGGCTTACTGGTGGGTGTCGCAGCTATACAGGGTGTATTCAGATATTATATGAGAAAGATTTTGGTTGGAATTTCTAGAAAGATAGAGTTCAGCATCAGGACAGATTTCTTTGCCCACCTTCAAAAACTGGACCCTTCCTTTTTTATAAATACTAGGACCGGCAGCATAATGGCCTTGATGACTAATGATCTTGAGGCAGTAAGAAGTTTTCTGGGGCCAGGCTTATTAAATCTTTTTAATACTGTTTTTGTTTTCTTTACTACACTCACAGTGATGTTTCTTATAGATGTGAAGCTTTCTCTCTACTCGATGATAGCCATACCCATTCTCCCTTTTGTGGTGAGTAGACTAAGTGGACTGCTTTATTCCAGGTTCAAGAAAACGCAGGAACATTATTCAGCCCTCTCTGCCCGGATCCAGGAAAGTATAGCAGGGATAAAGGTCATCAAGTCTTTTACCAGGGAGGAAAATGAGAAGGAAATATTTTCTGACCTTAATATTGAGTATCTAAAAAGAAACCTTTCCCTGGCAAAGATCAGGAGCATATTCTGGTCGGCCATGATCTTTATCGGCGGAATAGGAACACTGGTGGTACTTCTAGTGGGCGGTGGGCAGGTAATCGCAGGCAGCCTAACCCTAGGGCAGTTTGTACAGTTCTCTGTTTACATAGGTGCCATAACCTGGCCCCTAATATCGCTGGGATGGGTGATAAACCAGGTACAGAGAGGTTCCGTATCTATGAAAAGGATAAATAATATTTTCAGAATTACACCTGATATAGTTTCTCCAGCAAGAAAACCTTATAAATCTATGGTAAGGGGTAGTATAGAATTTAAAAATGTTTCTTTTAAATATGAGATGGGAAAAGCTACCAGGGATCTGATCAAGGAAAATTTTCTTGATTTTGCAGATAAACATGAATCCCGAAACGGAAGGTGGATACTGGAGAATATCTGTTTTAAGATAGAAAGCGGAATACAGGTGGGCATTGTCGGTTTCACCGGATCCGGCAAATCGACCCTGGTTAATCTTTTGTCAAGACTCGATGATCCCCAGAAAGGGATCGTCTCTATTGATGGTACGGATATAAAAGATTATTCTCTGGATCATCTGAGAAGGAATGTAGGATATATACCGCAGGTGCCTTTCCTTTTCTCCAAAACCATTAGGGAAAATATCCTATTTGGTTCTGAGGAAAAAATATTTGATCTAAAAGAAAAAGAGATAGAAGAAAAAGTGGAGAAGGTTTCCAGAATCTCCCATCTTCATGAAGATATATCAGAATTTCCGAAAAAATATGATACCCTTATAGGTGAAAGGGGAGTGACCCTGTCAGGCGGGCAAAAACAGAGGCTGGCCATAGCCAGGGCAGTCCTATCCGATCCAAAGATACTTATCCTTGATGATTCATTTTCCAATATCGATACCAATACGGAAGAGCTGATACTTTCAGACCTAAAGACCGAAACCGTGGATATAACTACTATCATAATATCCCATAGGATATCTACCATTAAAGATTCAGATCTTATAATCGTACTTGATGATGGGATGATTGATTCAATAGGGGGACACAGTAGGCTTATGAATGCATCAAACATATACCGAAACCTGTATCAGAGGCAACAGGTTTTTGAGGAGCTTGAGGAAGAACTCTAAAGGAGAGGAGGAGATATGTTAGAAAGTTTTTATGAAAAAGAACTGACCGGAAAGACATTCGACAGGAAGACTGCTTCCAGACTATTTAAGTATATAAAACCGTACTGGTACCTGCTGGCACTTACTATCTTTCTTCTCCTCCTGACTGCAGGGCTACAGATAGTTGGACCTTTCCTTATAAAGCTTGCCATTGACAACTATATTATCCCCGGACAGCTGGAAGGTCTCCCCTATATAGTAGTGCTTTACGGTCTTGCTATTTTATTTGAGTTTATAATCAGATATTTCCAAGTTTATTATACTGAATATCTGGGTCAGAAGATAATGTATGACATGAGGATGGAGATATTCTCCCATATCCAGAAGCTTCCCATGTCCTATTTCGATAAGAATCCTATAGGTAGAGTCATGACCAGGGTGACAACTGATGTGCAGAGCCTTAATGAAATACTTTCTTCTGGAATAGTCGCCCTTTTTGGAGACTTGTTCATGATACTGGGAATAATGGGAATAATGCTTGCCCTTAACTGGCAGTTATCTCTGGTAACCTTTTCAGTTCTTATTTTCCTAGCCATAGCAACATTTATCTTCCGTAACAAAGTAAGGGTTACCTTCAGAATCATCCGTACAAAGATATCCAATATCAACTCTTTCCTGCAGGAAGCTATAAGCGGTATTGTCACCACTAAACTTTTTACTAGGGAGAAGGAGAACAATGAAGAGTTCAGGGATCTAAACAACCAGTACCTAGTAGAATATTTAAAGACCATCCTTTTTTATGCAATATTCTTCCCGGTGGTCATCTTAATTAGTACCATAGCCGTAGCATTGGTGATATGGTATGGTGGCGGACAGGTCATTAGGGAGCTGCTTACGCTGGGGACACTGGTAGCATTTCTACATTATGTGGAGAAGTTCTTCCATCCCATTAGTGATCTCAGTGAAAAGATCGGTATAATCCAAGAAGCTGTAGCCGCCTCCGAGAGGATATTTAACCTACTTGACCTGCAACCTTCTATAACTTCACCGCCCGCCCCCGTTCATGTGGAGAGGATCAAGGGGAATATAAAGTTCAATAAAGTTTGGTTTGCCTATAATAAGGATAATTATGTATTAAAAGACATATCTTTTGAGGTCGAGACCGGCCAGAGCATTGCATTTGTGGGGGCTACCGGTTCGGGAAAGACTTCCATAATAAACCTTCTTAACAGGTTTTACGATATCCAGAAGGGTGAGATACTGCTGGATAATATAGATATAAAGAAGTTTGGCCTGCAGGACCTTAGAAAACATATAGGTGTAGTAATGCAGGACGTATTCCTTTTCTCAGGTAACATCCTAGAGAATATACGACTGGGTAACAAGGATATAAGCTTGGAACAGGTCATCGAGGCATCCAAATATGTAAATGCCCATAAATTTA